>Ga0181578_10002531_pt1 | contig 17058 bp, 18 predicted proteins | sample 071ome_21_FD_148659 | JGI IMG/M metagenome (GOLD analysis project Ga0181578, IMG submission 148659) | Coastal salt marsh microbial communities from the Groves Creek Marsh, Skidaway Island, Georgia - 071401CT metaG (spades assembly) | ecosystem: Environmental > Aquatic > Marine > Intertidal zone... | reverse complement strand
CGCGGCTCAATCTATTTCGCGGGCCTCGGTTTCGCACTGATCGCCAGCGTCCCGTTGCTCAATCTGCTGCTCCCCCTGTTCGGCACCGCGATAACTCTGCACGTGTTCGAGCGGCTGCGTCCCGGCGCCGCAGGATAAACCAAGTAATTACAGGTATTTGATTAATATTCTGGACAATTCGGTATAGATGACATACCCAAATGTCTGAGGATGCGCGATCCAGGAGGTATGAAACTCGCCTGATGCGCAGCATTCGGGGGCGACATCAGGGGAAACACTATGGCCGGCGACTCTGATGAGCGTGAAGAACGCCGCGATCTCGACCTCAGTTTTCTTGACCAGCAGCCCGTACGCGCCGTCGACATTCCCAATCTGAGCGCCCGCTCCGACCGGCCCAATGATTCGGAGCACCGGATTAGCGGCGGAGGCGGCAAGGAAGCCAAGACGCTTACTGTCGGCCGCGATATAGCGCTAAAAGGCGATATCACCGAGTGCGATTCGCTGATTGTCGAGGGCCACGTCGACGCGACCCTCAACACCGGCCATGCGCTGGAGGTGGTGCGCGGCGGGCGTTTCGTTGGCAAGGCCAAGGTTGAAACCGCCGTCATAAGCGGCCAGTTCGACGGCGATCTTGAGGTGACTCGCGAATTGCGGGTCACCGCGTCGGGCAAGGTCATCGGTACAGTTATTTACGGCCGGCTAGAAATCGAGCGCGGCGGAGAGGTCATCGGAGATGTCAAGGTTCACCAGTAATGTTCGGCGCGACGGCCCGTCCCGCCTCGCCATCCTGATCGGCGCCACTATCACACTGCTGGTGAGCGTGTTCCTTCTCTCCGCCTGACGCGGCTATGACCGTACTCGCCAGTCTTTTGCGCATCGTCCTCACATCGCTCGCCGTCCTTGCACTCGCGGCCTGTTCCGGCCCGCCGCGCTCGGGTTCCGGGGGCTCCGAGCAGACGGAAGCCACACCGCCGCCGCACGCCGCCGCCCCTAAGGCCGAGCGGCCGCGCCGCACCTGGACCGTAGCCGACCTGATGGGTGCCGATACAGTGCAGGTGGACAACATCCTGGGCCCGCCGGACATCGTGCGTCAGGAAGGCGCGGGCGAGATGCGTATCTACCGCAACTCATCCTGCGTTGTGCATGTCTTCCTGTTCCCGCGCGCGGATCAGCTCTACACGACCCATGTTGAGGCGCGCGCCAACGCCACGCGGCTCGACGCGCGTCAGGCCGGGGCCTGCATCTCCAGCTTTTCCTAAATCGAAACAGCTATTCCGTCGTCGTCTTCGACTTGTAGACGCACAGGTCCGACACGATGCAGGACGGACAGTTCGGCTTGCGCGCCTTGCAGACATAACGCCCGTGCAGGATCAGCCAGTGATGGGCGTCGCTCATATAATGCGCGGGAATCCGCTTCACTAGCTTGTCCTCCACCGCGCGCACCGTGTTGCCGGGCGCGAGGCCGGTGCGGTTGCCGAGCCGGAAAATATGCGTGTCGACGGCCATGGTGGGCTCGCCGAACGCCGTGTTCATCACGACGTTGGCCGTCTTGCGCCCGACGCCGGGCAGCGCCTCCAGCAGTTCCCGGTAGCGCGGCACCTCGCCGGCGTGCTCGGCAACCAATTTCTCGCTCAGCGCGATAACGTTCTTCGCCTTGTTGCGGAACAGGCCGATGGTGCGGATGTGCCTGATCAGCCCCTCTTCGCCCAGCGCCATCATCTTCCGGGGCGTATCGACTGTCTTAAACAGTTCCGCCGTCGCCCTGTTCACGCCCGTATCCGTCGCCTGGGCCGAAAGCACGACGGCAACCAGCAGGGTATAGGTGTTCGTGTAGTTGAGCTCGGTCCGCGGGGCCGGATTGGCCTCAGACAGCCGCCGGAAGAACTCCTCGATCTGGTTTTTTTTCATCTGTGCCATGACGTCGGCGAATCTAGCCTCTGAACGGTCTGCGACAAAGGGTGGCTTTTCGCCGGGGCCCGGCCCGTTTTAAAATTCGAGCATGGACATCGGTGATCCCGACACCCTCTTCGACGCGGTGCTATATCCGCACCGCAGCTTGTCGCCGCGCGGCGTGCGATTCTTGACCGCCGGCATCTGCGGCGTGCTGTGCCTCGTCGCCCTGTTCTTCTCCGCGATGGGCGCGTGGTCGGCGCTGCCCTTTTTCGGCGGTGAGGTGCTGCTCATCTGGTGGGCCTTCCGTACCAATGCGCGCGATGGCCGCATGTTCGAGCGCCTGCACCTAACACCCGATGCGATGACGGTAGCGCGAGTGCGCCCGTCCGGTCGCGAGACGCAGCACCGCTTCGCACCGCCGCACTGGCTTTCGGTGGACCTGATCCCCTGCCCCAGCGGCGACAATGAATTGTGGCTGGCGAGCCATGGCCGCTCGCTGATGGTGGGCAGCTTCTTGACGCCAGACGAGCGCAGGGAGCTGGCCGCCGCCCTACGCGGCGCGCTCCGCCGCCTGCACGGCGCGGGCGAATCGCGCGACTAGCTCTCTACCCCGAGAACATCCGCCATCGCATAGAATCCTGGCGCCCGGTCCCTGGTCCACAGCGCGGCCCGGACCGCACCGCGCGCAAAAATACCCCGGTCCGTCGCGCGGTGGGTCAGGGCGATCCGCTCGCCCGCACCGGCGAAGATCACCGTATGCTCGCCGACCACATCGCCGCCACGCAGGCTTGCAAAGCCGATCCTGCCGCGCCCGCGCGCTCCCGTGATTCCTTCGCGCGAGAGAATCTTTTCCTTGTCGAAATCAACGCCGCGTCCACGCGCCGCCGCCTCGCCCAGGCTGAGCGCAGTGCCTGACGGGGCATCGACCTTGTGCCTGTGGTGCATCTCGACAATCTCGATGTCGAAGTCGGGATCGAGCGCGCGCGCCACTCGTTCGGCAAGTGCGAACAACAGGTTCACGCCGCTGGACATGTTCGACGCCCATATGACCGGCACTGAATTGGCGGCGGCCTCTAGCGCCGAGCGGTGTTCTTCCTCTAGACCGGTAGTCCCGGCGATCAGCGCACATCCGGCTTCCGCCGCTAGCGCCGCATGGGCCGCCGTCGCGGCGGGCGCGGTGAAATCGATCACGGCATCCACACCCTCGAACATCGTTGCCGTGTCATCGGTGATGGCGACACCGGCCGCCTCGATCCCGGCGAGCGTACCCGCGTCCTTGCTCAGGTTCTCCGAACCTGGCGCCTCGCTCGCACCCGCCAGCACGCAACCTTCGGTCTCGGCCACGGCCTGCACGAGCATGCGGCCCATGCGCCCGCCCGCGCCCACAATACCGATTCTCAATTGATCCGTCATAGCCCTATCCACCGCCCTTTTCTTGAGGCAGGGGAAGATACCACTTCACGCACGCGCGCCAAGAACTGAAGCGACTATTCCTTAAGGTCGTCCCAGAACTCCCTCACCTTGGTGAAGAAGCCTTCCGATTCCGGCGAGTGTTTGGGCGCACCGCCGCCGGCCTCCTCGAACTTCTTGAGCAGGTCACGCTGTTCCTTGGTGAGGTGCACCGGGGTTTCGATCTGCGCCTGGACATACATGTCGCCGCGCGCGCTCGAGCGCAGGACCGACATGCCCTTGCTGCGCAGGCGGAATTGCTGGCCCGCCTGGGTGCCCGCTGGGATATTCACCCGGGCGCGCGAGCCGTCGATGGACGGCACCTCGATGGACCCGCCCAGCGCGGCGGTTGTCATAGGGATTGGTACCCGACAATGGATGTCCGCGCCCTCCCTCCGGAAGAACCGGTGCGGGCGGATGGTCACGAAAATATACAGGTCGCCAGGCGGCCCGCCACGCAGCCCCGCTTCGCCCTCGCCGGCCACACGGATACGCGTGCCATCCTCGATTCCGACGGGAATATTGACCGAGAGCGTCTTTTCCTTATTAGTTCGGCCAGCGCCGTTACAGGTCTTGCACGGATTTTCAATCACGCGACCCGCGCCATGACATGTCGGGCAGGTGCGCTCCACCGTGAAGAAGCCCTGCTGCGCGCGGATCTTACCCGCACCCTGGCAGGCCGGGCAGGCGATTGGGCTGGAGCCGACGGGCGCGCCGGTACCATGACATTCGTCACAGGCGGCGGATGCGTTGACGCGCACACGTGCCTGCTTGCCCCTGAAGGCGTCTTCAAGGCTGACATCCAGATTGTAGCGAAGGTCAGACCCACGGGTACTCGTGCGCCGGCGTCCGCCGCTACCGCGCCCGCCCATGAACTCGCCGAACATCTCGTCGAAGATGTCGGCGAAGCCACCGCCAGAGAAATCGGAACCCCCCGCCTGCGGGCCGCCGCCATTCTCGAAGGCGGCATGGCCGAAGCGGTCATAGGCCGCACGCTTTTCGGCATCCTTCAGGACGTCATAGGCCTGGTTGATTTCCTTGAAGCGCTGCTCCGCGCTCGTGTTGCCGGGGTTGCGGTCGGGATGAAGTTCCTTGGCGAGACGGCGATAGGCACTCTTGACCGCCGCAGCATCCGCGCCGCGCTCGACCCCCAGAGTCTCGTAGTAGTCCTTATCCGCCATAGACGCTCTCCTCGCGACACGCAGCCCGCCCCGGACACGCGGCACGCAACGGTGCTTCCCGTGCGTGCCGCATCGTTAAACGGGCCGTGAGCTTACGAGGCCGAAGACTGCCCCTTGGGCTCGTCCTCGTCATCGACCTCCTCGAAGTCGGCATCGACGATCGTCTCGTCCGCTTCATCGGACATATCAGCATCGGCTGCATCCGCCGCCTCACCGCCATCCGCCTGTTCGGACTTGTAAATCGCCTCACCCAGCTTCATGGAGGAGGTTGCGAGCGCTTCGAGCTTCGACTGGATGTCCTCACGGTTGTCCGATTCCATGGCCGTCTTGAGGGCCTCAATATCGGTCTCGATCGCCGACTTCTCGTCGCCGGAAATCTTGTCGCCGTGCTCGCTCAGGCTCTTCTCTGTCTGGTGTAAAAGGGCTTCCGCCTGATTCTTCACCTCGACCGATTCGCGTCGCTTCTTGTCCTCTTCGGCGTGCTCCTCGGCGTCCTTGACCATGCGGTCGATGTCGTCGTCCGAAAGGCCACCCGAGGCCTGGATGCGAATCTGCTGTTCCTTGCCCGTGCCCTTGTCCTTCGCCGAGACATTCACGATGCCGTTTGCATCGATATCGAAGGTAACCTCGACCTGCGGCACACCACGCGGTGCGGAAGGAATACCCACGAGGTCGAACTGGCCGAGAAGCTTGTTATCGGCCGCCATCTCCCGTTCGCCCTGGAAGACCCGGATCGTCACTGCCGACTGGTTGTCCTCGGCGGTCGAGAAGACCTGGCTCTTCTTGGTGGGGATCGTCGTGTTTCGGTCGATCAGGCGAGTGAACACACCGCCTAGCGTCTCGATGCCTAGCGACAGCGGGGTCACGTCGAGCAGCAGGACGTCCTTCACGTCGCCCGCGAGCACGCCGGCCTGGATCGCCGCCCCGATGGCGACGACCTCGTCCGGGTTCACGCCGCGATGCGGCTCACGCCCGAACAGGTTCTTCACCGTCTCCTGCACCTTCGGCATACGGGTCATGCCGCCGACCAGTATGACTTCGTCGATCTCGTTTGGCTTAAGCCCAGCATCCTTCAGCGCGGCCTCGCATGGCTTGACCGTGCGCTGGACGAGGTCCTCAACAAGCGCTTCCAGCTTCGCGCGCGTTAGCTTCACGTTGAGATGCTTCGGACCCGAGGCGTCCGCTGTAATGAACGGCAGGTTCACTTCCGTCTGGGTAGAGGAGGAAAGCTCGATCTTGGCCTTCTCCGCCGCCTCTTTCAGGCGCTGGAGGGCGAGCTTGTCGGAGCGCAGATCGATGCCTTGGTCTTTTTTGAACTCGTCGGCCAGGTACTCGATGATGCGGGCGTCGAAGTCTTCACCGCCAAGGAAGGTATCGCCGTTGGTCGACTTCACCTCGAACACGCCATCGCCGATTTCCAACACCGATACGTCGAAGGTGCCGCCGCCAAGGTCATAGACCGCGATAGTCCCGGCTTCCTTCTTGTCGAGGCCGTAGGCGAGCGCGGCCGCGGTCGGCTCGTTGATAATGCGCAGCACTTCAAGGCCGGCGATTTTGCCTGCATCCTTGGTAGCCTGGCGCTGGGAGTCATTGAAATAGGCCGGAACCGTTATGACAGCTTGCTCAACTGTCTCGCCGAGGAAGGATTCCGCCGTCTCCTTCATCTTCTGCAGGATGAAGGCGCTGATCTGAGAGGGGCTGTACTTCTCGCCATTGGCCTCGACGAAGGCGTCTCCATTGTCGCCCGCGACAATCTTGAAGGGGACGAGGTCCTTGTCCTGCTCTGTCAGAGGATCGTCGTACCGGCGGCCGATCAGACGCTTGACCGCAAAAATTGTGTTTTCCGGGTTCGTGACGGCCTGCCGCTTGGCGGACTGGCCCACGAGGCGCTCATCACCCGCGAGTCCCACCATCGAAGGCGTCGTGCGCGCACCTTCCGAGTTCTCAATCACCTTTCCCTGATCGCCATCCATGACCGCGACGCAGGAGTTGGTTGTCCCAAGGTCGATACCAATTACTTTCGCCATGATTTCCTCGCTTTTTCAGCAGATCCGCGGGGCCCTATCGGCGCCTCGGCAAATCCCCGTTCATGCGTTTGATGGCCCTACATCGGACCAGAAATGTTCGAGTGAGATATAGGGTGCGGTCCGCGCGGGTGCAACCACCCCAGAACGCACCCCCGAAGCGCAATTTCCGGGACGAACCCAGGCGCACCTCGCACACTCATTCCTTCATCGTCCAGAACACGATCACCGGCAATTCGCGCCCTGATGGCCGCGGACATCGCGATCACCGCTCGGAGATAACGGAAAGAAAAGGGGTCAGGCGGTCTTATCGACACTGGCCTCGCCCGTGTCAGCGGATTTCGCCACACCGACGCGAGCCGGACGCAGTAGCCGATCGTGCAACTTGTAGCCTGGCTGAATCACCTGAGCGACAGTCCCGTTTAGCAGATCGTTACCCGGCACCTCAAACATCGCCTCATGGAGGTTCGGGTCAAAGGGCTCGCCCTCGGGATCGATACGCTCGATATGATGGGCGCCCATCACCTGCATAAAGACAGCCTGCACAGCCTGCACGCCTTCGGCCAGCACACCTAGCAGTTCGTGCTCTTCGCGGCGCTCCTCGGGAACGGCGTCCAGAGCGAGCGTGAGGTTATCGGCCACCTGCAGAATATCACGCGCGAATTGGGTCACCGCGAACTTATGCGCGTCCTGCACATGCCGCTCGCTCCGCTTGCGCATGTTCTCTGTCTCGGCCATGGCGCGCAGAAGCTGATCACGCAGTTCCGCGACCTGTGCCTCCAACTCCGCCACGCGGTCCTCACTGGCCGGCTCTGGATCGCCGATCACATCGTTGACCGTTTCACCTGTCTGGAGTGTATCCGGGGTTTCGTTTTCGGAATTTGTTGTATCGTTGTCGGTCATGTCCTGCTTCCTGCCGCAACAGGCGCGTTACGGCAAGGCCCGTGTCGTTAACCCATTAGGCGGCTCACCACCTGGGCCGTGTAGTCCACGACCGGGATGATCCGCGCATAGTTGATCCGCGTCGGCCCAATGACGCCCACCGCGCCGACGATTTCCTGATCGCTGTTCCGGTAGGGAGCGACCACCACCGAACAGCCGGCAACAGAAAACAGTTCGTTCTCCGCACCGATGAATATCTGCACGCCCTCGCCGTCACGCGCCGCATCGAGCAGTCCAATCCAAGATTCCTTGGTCTCCAACGCACTATAGAGTGAACGCAACCGGTCCAAATCCTCGACGGCCTGCACATCGGCCAGCAGACGCTCAGTGCCGCTGACGATCAGCGCGCCCCCACCGCCTTCACCGCTCGCCGTGGCAAGGCCAGCCTCGACCAGCTTCCGGGTCAGGTCGTCCAGATCGCGCCGGTGCACCTCCAACTCCGCCACGATCTGGAGCTGCGCCTCGCCGATGGTCTTTCCCACCATGCGAGCCGACAGGAAGTTCGTTGCGTCGATCATTGCGGAGGACGGCATGCCCAGCGGCACCTCGACGATGCGATTCTCGACCCCACCGTCTTCCGTCACCAGCACGACCAGCGCACGGCCCGGCGCCAGCGAGACGAACTCGATATGCCGCAGCGGGGAATCCGTCTTGGGCACCACCACCACGCCCGCGCAGTTGCTTAGGCCCGACAGCACACGCGAGGCCTCATTCAGGGTCTGCTCCATGCTGCGACCCTGGGCCGCGCACTGGGCCTCGATCTCATTGCGCTCGTCCTCTGACAGTCGGCCAACCTCCAGCAGCCCATCGACGAACAGGCGCAGACCCGCCTCGGTCGGAACGCGACCCGCCGAAGTGTGGGGAGAGAACAGCAACCCGGCATCCTGGAGGTCGGCCATGACGTTGCGGATCGTGGCGGGCGACAGGTTGAGGTCCGTGTTCCGCGAAATGGTGCGCGAACCTACAGGCTCACCCGTCGTCAGGTAGCCGTCGATAACTTGCCGAAGAATCTGCGAACTGCGTGGATTCAATTGTGGAATCGAGCGGCTCATCTTTGTGGTGTCCGTTTGTCCCGTCCGATGGATCAATATCCCCGGACACCCAGCCAACTTAGGCATCACTCCAGTACCGATCAAGAAGCCGGACTGCACGTCCAGTGGTGGTGGCGCCATCCGTTTGAAACGACTAGGTTGGCCGCAACATCTGCCCGATACACCGGATTCTCCTCATGGCTGCAAAATCGAACCGTCCTTCCCGCCGCGCACCCGATCAGATGCGCAAGGTCCGGCTCAAGACCGGCGCAGCGAAATACGCTGAAGGGTCCTGCCTCACCATGTTCGGCAACACCCATGTCCTGTGCGCCGCCACGGTCGAGGAGCGTGTCCCCCCGTGGATGCGCGGCTCGGGTACAGGCTGGGTGACGGCAGAATACGGCATGCTGCCCCGCTCCACTCATGAACGCACGGGCCGAGAGGCCGCGCGCGGCAAGCAATCCGGCCGCACACAGGAAATTCAGCGTCTGATTGGCCGCTCGCTGCGCGCCGTCACCGACATGAAGATGCTCGGCGAACGTCAGATCCGTCTCGACTGCGACGTGCTGCAGGCCGACGGCGGGACGCGCACGGCGTCAATCACCGGCGCCTGCGTCGCGCTGCACCTGGCCTGCCAGGGTCTGGTGAAATCGGGCGCCATCGAGACGAACCCGGTAAGCGAACTGGTCGCGGCAGTGTCCTGCGGTATCTTTGACGGAGAGCTGGTGCTCGACCTCGACTACCCGGAAGATTCCAACGCCCAGGCCGACGCCAACTTCGTGCTGACCGAGCGCGGCGGCATCGTCGAGATCCAGGGCACGGCGGAAGACCGGCCGTTTTCCCGGGCCCAGTTCGTAAAGCTGCTCGACCTCGCACGCAAAGGCGTGGAAGACCTCATTGTCCAACAGCGCGTAGCGCTGGGCCTCAAATAGCCCCGAGCTTCATGCAGCGCTGAACCATGGCACGACAGTTCGACGGCGACCGGCTAGTCATCGCCAGCCACAACCAGGGCAAGGTCCGCGAGATCGCCGACCTATTGGTCCCCTTTGCCATTGATGTTGTGAGCGCGGGCGAACTCGGCCTACCCGAACCGGAGGAAACCGGGACCACCTTCGCCGAGAATGCGGCACTGAAGGCGCGTGCCTCCGTCACAGGCAGCGGGCTTCCGGCGCTGGCCGACGATTCCGGCTTTTCCGTCGCAGCGCTGGGCGGCGCACCCGGCATCCACGCCGCCCGCTTCGCCACCCGCCAGGACGGCTCGCGCGATTTCGACTGGGCCATGAGGCGCGTCCACGAGGCCGCGGACGGCTCCGGCGATGGGACCTGCTGGTTCACCTGCGCACTGGCGCTAGCCTGGCCGGACGATTACGCGGAAATTTTCGAGGGCCGGGTCGAGGGTACGCTGGCCTGGCCGGCGCGCGGCAAGCTGGGATTCGGCTACGATCCTATTTTCGTGCCAAACGGCCATGCCGAGACCTTCGCCGAAATGTCGCCCGAGGCGAAGCACGCCATCTCCCACCGCGCCATCGCGTTCGAGAAAATGATCGCGGCCTGTTTCACGCGCACCGATGGCTGAGATACCGAACGACCTCGCGCTTTACGTCCACTGGCCGTTCTGCCGCGCGCTCTGCCCCTACTGCGATTTCAACAGCCATGTGCGCGAAGATGTGGAGCACGCGCGCTGGCGCGACGCGCTGCTCGCGGAACTTGAGCACTACGCTACACGGGTGCCAGGACGGCGGCTGACCAGCATCTTCTTCGGCGGCGGCACGCCGTCGCTGATGGCGCCCGACACGGCGCGCGCCGTAATCGAACGGGCACGCGGCCTGTTCATCCCCGACACAGATCTGGAAATCTCACTGGAGGCCAACCCGACCTCGGCGGAAGCCGACGTGCTGGACGGCTTCGCCGAGGCGGGCGTGAACCGGGTGAGCCTAGGGGTGCAGTCCCTCGACGAGGCCGCGCTCTCTGCGCTGGGGCGCACTCACGGGACCGCCGACGCCCGCGCCGCCATCAGGCACGCGCAGGCGCGCTTCCCGCGCATGTCCTTCGACCTGATCTATGCGCGCCCCGGCCAGACGCCAGTTGCATGGGCGGCCGAACTCGCCGAAGCCATCGAACTGGCGCGCGGGCATCTTTCTGCCTACCAGCTCACTATCGAGCCCGGCACACCCTTCTATCTCGCGGCCGCGCGCGGGTTGCTGGAACTGCCCGGCGAAGACGATAGCGCCCGCATGTTCGAGATAACGCAAGAGCGACTGGAAGCGGCTGGCCTGCCCGCTTACGAGATTTCCAACCACTCGGCACCCGGCGAAGAATCCAGACACAACCTCGCCTACTGGCGACACAGCGACTATCTGGGCATCGGCCCCGGCGCGCACGGGCGGATAACCATGGACGGAATTGTGCACGCGACCCGCCAGCACCGCGTGCCTGACATCTGGCTGGAACGCGTCACGCAGCGCGGCCACGCCACCCAACAGGACGACAAGCTGTCCGTCCAGGATCTGGTGGAAGAGGTCACGATGATGGGAATGCGTCTGGCCGAGGGGCTGGACGCGGCCCGCTTCGAGGCGCGCACAGGCACCCGTCTGGAGGACGCATTTAGTACCGCGGCGCGCGAGCGCCTGATCGCGGCGGGCTATCTGAAATCGGATACGAAGGGCATGCGCGTCACCGCCGAGGGACGCCAGCGCCTCAACGCCGTCATTGCGGCGCTTCTAAATGCGTAACTAGTTCATCGGCGAGTCGCGGAAGCTTATCGGCGCCGGGTCGATTTCCTGCGGGCCGTCGCGCTTTACCTCCAGAACCGAAAGGCCCCGCTGCACTTCCCCATTGGGATGTAGACGGAAGATGCCGTCCACACCCGCAAAACCGTCCGTGTTTTCCAGCCGATCGCGCGCGAAGGGCGCCACCCCCGGCTGGGCAGTCTGGGCCAGCACGGCGGCCAGCGCCACACCGTCATAGGCTAGCGTGGCGAGCCGGTCGGGAGCTCGACCATAGGCCTGCCGGAAGCGCTCCTCAAAGCGCAGACGCGAGGCGCGAGGCGGCGCGGCAAACCACGCCCCCAGCATCGAGGGCTCCTTGCCCAGCTCCGGATCGTCCCAAATCCACAGGCCGAGCAGCTTCACCGACGCCGGGTCGATGTCGAAAAAGGCCAGCAGCGGCGCGAGCTGCAGCACCCGCTCGCCACCCTCCGGCAAAATCAGCGCCTCGAAGCCGACGTCGCCGAAGGTGTCGAGTGTATCAAGACGTTCGAGCGCGAGTTTGGAGATCGGGTCATCCTTGCCCGCAAGTTGCGCCTTTTCTGTCTTTAGTTCGGCGGCGCGTTCGGCGTAGCGCGCCAGTGAACGCACAGTCTCAGTCATGCCATGATTGTCCAGCGGGTAGAACCGGCCATCCACGACCTTACCTCCGGCATCAACGACCGCGTCCGAGACCGCGGTGTTGATGCGGTTCCCATACGCGTCGTTTGGCGCCAACACGGCGAAGCGGAACATCCCCTGGCGGGCAGCAAAATCGACTACGCGCGCGACCTGGGCTTCGGGGAAGAACCCGGCGACATAGACGCCGTCGCCCGCCACAAGCCGATCGCTGGAAAATGCATAGATGGGGATGCCCGCGGGCCGAACGGCATCCGCCGTGGCGGAAACCGCATCGGCAAACAGCGGGCCGAGAAACAGGCTGACTCCGTCTTGCTGGGCGCGCTGGGCAGCCGACGCGGCGATCACAGAATTGCCGGCAGTGTCATAGACGCGCAGTTCGAAATTCTCGGGCCGGAAATCGAACAGGGCAAGCTGCGCAGCATCTAGCAAATCCCGGCCGACGCCGGCTTCCGGGCCCGATAGCGGCACGGCGATGGCAACACGAACACCGTTCAGTGATGCGGGGTCGATCCCCTTCGGCTCGGCGGGCGCGGTCTGTACGAGCGCAGGTTCGACCTGCTGCCCGGGTTGCGTTTCAACCGGAGGCACCGCTACGTTGGATTGCGCGCACGCCGCGAGGGCAAATACGGCGGCAGCCAGGACGGAAAACGGCGATATCTGGAAAACCGGTCGTGGCACGAAAAGATACCTCTCCATCATCTTCGCCCGCCACATCGCCGAACAGGGCGAACGGCGAACCTACAGGGACCGCTGGACCCGAACAAGCGTCACCCGGGCCCGCAGCGCCGGGCCTGTATGTGGTGGCCACCCCGATCGGCAACCTGCGCGACATCTCCCTGCGCGCGCTCGACGCGCTGCGCGGCGCGGACCGCATCGCCTGCGAGGACACGCGCGTCACCGCGAAGTTGCTGTCCCGCTACGCAATCACCACCCGCACCACTGCCTACAACGACCACAACGCCCAGAGGGTCTTGCCCGATCTCATACAGCGCCTCAAAGATGGCGAATCTCTGGCGCTGGTCAGCGACGCTGGGACGCCGCTCATTTCCGATCCCGGGTACCGGCTGGTGACCGCGGCGCGCGAGGCGGATATCCCTGTCCACGCCATCCCCGGCGCAAGCGCCCTCCTAGCCGCACTCGCGAGCGCAGGCCTGCCTACCGACGCCTTCTTCTTTGCTGGATTCCTACCGCCCAAGCAGGCGGCGCGAATGCGGCGACTCGGCAAACTCGCCACCGTCCCGGGCACACTTGTATTCTATGAGACCGGGCCCCGACTGGCCGAAAGCCTGGCCGACATGACCGAAGTGTTGGGCCAGCGCAGCGCCGCCGTCGCGCGCGAATTGACCAAGCTGCACGAGGAAGTTTTGCGCGGCACGCTCGTCCATCTGACAAAGGAACTCGCAAACGCCCCGCCGCTGCGCGGCGAGATCGTGGTGATTGTGGGCCCGCCCGTCGAAGAGGGCGCGGATGACGACAAGGTGCGCGCGGAACTGCGCAACGCCTTGGAAAATATGTCCGTGCGTGACGCCGCCAGCGAGGTTGCGGCGCAGACCGGCCGCGCACGGCGGGAGGTCTATCGAATGGCGCTGGAACTGTCCGGTGAGGACCAACCCGAATGACCTCACGACCGGCTCCGGGGCCACAGGTGCCGAAAAACTGGGGCCGGCGCGCCGAAAGCCTCCCCGCGCTGATGCTGCGCCTGAAAGGCTACACGATCCTCGCTGATTGCTGCCGATGCCCAGTGGGCGAGACCGATCTGGTCAAACGGCGTATCCGTAGCACCGCAATGGTAGAGGTCAAGGTACGCGCCAGCGCCGAGGACGCCGCCTTCGCGGGCACACCGCACCAGCAACACCGCATCGCCCGTGCGGCCGAACACTTTCTTTCCGCAAACCCCGGCCATATGGGTTTCCAGCTTCGCTTCGACGCCACTCTGGCTGTGCACGACGCGCGGCGAATCGACTAAACTTCGATCCACTTTCGGAGCCTGACCATGCTGCATTCCCCTGATCCGTTGTCCCACCCGATCCGCCTTGCCGCGCTGGGCCTCGCCGCTGCGATGACGCTCGCCGCCTGCTCGCCCTCGGGCATGGTCGTCGGCGCCGGCGCCACAGCGGGTGTCGCCGCCTCCGAGGAGCGCGGTCTAAAAGGCGCGGGCAACGACGCACTGATTCGGGTCGAGATCAACAAGGCCTGGATCACCGAGGACTTCGACACCTTCAACCGGCTTAACCTGCAGATCTATGAGGGCCGGGTGCTGATTTCCGGACGGGTACCAAACCAGGCCAATGCCGACCGGGTAGTCGAGCTGGCCTGGAGGGCCGAAGACGTGCGCGAGGTCATCAACGAGATCGAGATTGCCGAAGGCGGCGGGCTTAACGATTTCGCCAACGACGCCCTGATCAACGCGCGGCTCGATTCCGAGCTGCTCTTCGACAGCAAGATCAGTTCGATCAACTACTCGACCCGCTCGGTCGCGGGCACGGTCTACCTGCTGGGCGTGGCGCAGGATCGTGAGGAGCTCGACCGAGTGTTCCGCGTCACGCGCTCCATCCCCAACGTCAAACGGGTTGTTAGCCATGTCATCCTGAAGGACGATCCACGCCGCGTCGCCGCCCCCGCGGAAAAGCCTACGCAGAATAACGCCCCGGCCCGTTAGGTCGACCCGGTGCGCCGGCATTTGCCTGAACCGCGAAAACCCCTAGATTGCACCCCGGTCCCACCCGCCGGAGTAAACCCCTCATGAGTCTTGCCGTCGCCATACAGATGGACCCCATCGAGGAGATCGACATCAACGCCGATTCGACCTTTGCGCTGGCGCTGGAGGCCCAGGCGCGCGGCCACGGGCTGTTCCACTACCTGCCGCAGAACCTCGCGCTACGCGAAGGCCGAGTGATCGCAAGTGCGCACCCGATCGAGGTGCGCCGCGAAATCGGCAACCACTTTACCTTCGGCCCGGCCGAGACGCTGGACCTGTCGGATGTCGATGTGGTGCTGATGCGTCAGGATCCGCCCTTCGACATGGCTTACATCACGGCCACGCATATCTTGGAACACATCCACCCGCAGACGCTGGTAGTGAACGACCCGGTTTCCGTGCGCAATGCGCCGGAAAAGCTGTTCGTCACCCATTTCGACGGCGTCATGCCGCCGACCCTGATCAGCTCTTCACCGCCGGAGATCGCCGCATTCCGCGCCAGGCACAAGGACATCATCGTCAAGCCGCTCTATGGCAATGGCGGCGCGGGCGTGTTCCACATCACTCCGGGCGACGAAAACCTGAACTCGCTGCTGGAGGTATTCACCCAGATGTTCCGCGAGCCGGTCATCGTTCAACGCTACCTACCGGAGGTGCGCCAGGGCGACAAGCGCATCATCCTGGTGGACGGCGAGCCGGTCGGCGCGATCAACCGAGTGCCAGCCGAGGGCGAGGCACGCTCCAATATGCATGTGGGGGGCCGAGCGGAGAAAAGCGAACTGACCGAGCGCGAGAAGGAAATCTGCGCCGCCATCGGCCCGGCGCTGCGCGACCAGGGGCTGATCTTCGTGGGAATCGATGTGATCGGCAACTACCTGACCGAGATCAACGTCACCTCGCCGACGGGTATCCAGGAGATCGACCGCTACGACGGCTCGAACCTCTCCGCCCTGGTCTGGGACGCCATCGAAAAACGCCGCCAGAACATTGCGGACTGAGTTTGGACAGAAAGCCCTTGAAACAAAGAAGGGCCCCGAAGGGCCCTTCTTTGCTCGGTCTAGTTGACCGGGAACTCGCGCAGGTCCGGCGGGGTTCCGTCTGGGCGCTTGAGGAGCGACTCCTCGGACTCGCCCGCCTTCAGCCGCGCGGTCATCTCGTCTGGGTCGAACTTGATGCCGATGGGGTTCTCGGTGAACTCGCCATTCTCAAAATATTCGGCGAACTGTTCTTCCGGCACGTTATCGACCTGGAGCTCGATCTGGTTTTTGTCCGGATCGAAGTAGTACATCGACGTGGTCGGGCCGTGGTTGATGCAGAACTCCGGCGTGATGTCGTGGACGTCCTTCAAGCGGTTGTAGGTGTGCATCAGATCGCCGAGGCTTTCATAGGTAAAGGCCACATGATGCAGGCCACAGGTCATGTCCACATGATCCTGCACGCCCGGCAGCGCCAGCACGGCGATGCGATGGTGCTCGTCGTCATAGGTGACGAAGCCGATCATCGGGTTCTCGTACATGGGCTCGCCTTCCAGAACGACCTTGTACCAGTTCAGTAGGTTCTGGACGTTGCCTTCCTTGGTGCGCAGCACGACATGGGCAAGCTTCTTCGGCGCGACTTTCCCGCGCTCCTTCGCCGTCTTCGGCATTTTCGCAATGGCGTTCATTGAGAATTCCTCCCTTGTTGGGCTTAGGGCGTAATTCGGAAATACACTGTCATAATAAACATTTCATGACATTATTGCGCTGATGGTCAAAAGATTCAATCCTAACCGGAACAAGCCCGAGGGAGAGAAATTTCATGGCCGAACGGAAAAAGTCGCCACCGCCGCACCGCGACACGAAGACGCCAAAACTCAAGACACCGCCGGGCGCAACCGACACCCACTTCCATATCTACGGGCCGAGCAAGCGCTTTCCGTATCATCCGGACTCCCCCCTCGAGGTCGAGGACTCGACACTGGAAGACATGCTCCGGATGCACGACACACTGGGAATCGAGCGCGGCGTGATCGTTCACTCAGTCGTGCAGGGCAACACCTATGAGTATCTGATCAACGCCCTGTCGCGCGAGCCCGAGAGGCTGCGCGGAATCGCCATGCCGGCGCCCGACATCACGAATAACGAGCTGGAAATACTGACCAAGGTCGGCGTCGTCGGCGCGCGCTTCGCCTTCCGGGCCAATCCGGAAATCAATACGGACCTCGTCGCACGCATTCACGAGTTCGGCTGGCACCCGCAATACTGGTTCCGCGGACCCGAGGAGGCCGCGGCCTGGCGTGACACTATCCTCGCCTCACCAGGGAACTTCGTGATCGACCACATGGGCTGGCAGCCCGCCGGGCTTGGAATCGACGCGCCGGGATTCCGCTTCGTGCTAGATTGCCTGAATACGGGCCGCTGCTGGGTGAAGCTGTCCGGCCCGATGCGCTTCACGGCCGAAGACAAGCCCCCCTAT
>Ga0181578_10002527_pt1 | contig 17067 bp, 15 predicted proteins | sample 071ome_21_FD_148659 | JGI IMG/M metagenome (GOLD analysis project Ga0181578, IMG submission 148659) | Coastal salt marsh microbial communities from the Groves Creek Marsh, Skidaway Island, Georgia - 071401CT metaG (spades assembly) | ecosystem: Environmental > Aquatic > Marine > Intertidal zone... | reverse complement strand
AACGCCGAGAAGGTGCGTATGACCGGCAACAAGCGTGCCGACAAGAACTACTACTGGCACACCGGTTATCCGGGCGGCATCCGCAGCCGCACGGCCGCGAACTACCTGGACGGCGACAAGCCCGACGTGGTGATCCGCAAGGCCATCGAGCGCATGCTGCCGAAGACCAAGATGGGCCGTGCCCAGTACGGCAAGCTGAAGGTCTATGCCGGTACCGAGCACCCGCACGAGGCGCAGCAGCCCGAGGCGCTCGATCTTGCCGCAATGAATCCGAAGAACAAGCGGGGTGCCGCCTGATGAGCGACGAAACCAACGCGACCCAGAATGCGCCCGTCGAGGGTGGTGCGATTGCCGCTGCCGCGGCGGCGCTGGCCGAAACCACGGGCGAGAGCATTGTCGAGACGGCGGCCCAGGCCGAACCGAAGATAGACGAGCTTGGCCGCACCTATGCGACGGGCAAGCGTAAGGACGCCGTCGCGCGCGTCTGGATCAAGCCGGGCAACGGTCAGCTGACCGTCAACGGCCGTGCGGGCGAGGTCTATTTCGCGCGTCCGGTGCTGCGCATGGTGCTGTCCCAGCCGTTCCAGGTCACCGACCGCCTCGGCCAGTACGACATCGTGTGCACGGTCACCGGCGGCGGGCTTTCGGGCCAGGCCGGCGCGGTGCGCCACGGCATCTCCAAGGCGCTCGCGCTGCGCGAGCCGGGGCTGCGTCCGATCCTCAAGAAGGTCGGCATGCTGACCCGCGACTCCCGCGTCGTTGAACGTAAGAAGTACGGCCGTGCGAAGGCGCGCCGCAGCTTCCAGTTCTCGAAGCGCTAACCGGACCCGATATCCCGGTGGAAATCACGGGGGGCTGTCCGGTTGCCGGGCAGCCCCTTTTGGTTTTGGGGGTGTGTGCTTGTTAAGCGGCTTCGTGCCGGAGGCCGGACGCCGTATTGTTGGAAAATCGAATCGCAGGTTGCGCGTCCTATAGGGCCGCAACAGCCGAAGGACAGTCGCAAGATGCCGAAGAAGCTCAGAAAGGTCCTGCGTATCGCGGTGGTGATCGCCGTCGTCGCGGTGCTGTTCTACCTGCTCCCGTTCTGGGTGCTGGCGGTGCCGATCCTGGCCTATCTGGCCTTCGGCATCATCGACGTCGCCCGTAACGACATGGGGGGCGAAGCACCGGTGGTGAAGCGGTATTTCTTCGGCAACGGAATCCTGACCTGGCTGCTGTCGCCCTTCAACCTGCTCATGGACCTGCTTTCGAAGCGGACGGGCCGTGTCCTCAAGATCGAGGACCTGCCGGAGGACATGCGCGAGGAGGTCGAGTTCATGCTGGATGCCGTGCGGCGTGAGAAGGACAACATCATCGCGCGTATCCAGCAGAAGAACAGCGGCAACGAGCGGCTGATGCTGATGTACAAGTGGTACGACCAGACTGTGGATACCTCGATCCCCGAACTGAGCCGGCCTTACCGCTACATCAAGACCATCGGGGTCTCGACCTTCCAGCCGAAGGTGGGGACCAAGTACCACTACGGCCCTCTGCGCATTACCTACCGGCTGCTCTACAACCTGAGCCCGGTGGAGAGCGACGACGTCTATATCGATGTCGGGCGGACGCGGAACATCTGGCGGGACAGCCCGTGCTTCATCTTCGACGACACGCTGATGCACCGCTCGGTGAACGAGAGCGACGAGATGCGCTACTGCATGTTCGTCGATCTGATGCGCCCGTCGCCGGTGCTCGGGCTGACAACCGGTATCCTGCACGCGCTGGGCGTGCTGCTGAAGTCGCTCAACCGGTTGTTCTACAAGAACTGGGAATTCATCTAGGCGGGGGCCTAGCGTACGCGAGAGCCCTCGTCGGACGCTTCAGTCGGGACGAGCGACTTGATGAGCGTTTCCATCCGCAGGATGCCGACGCGCTTTTCCCCGTCCTTCACCAGATAGGTCTTTCGCGTATCGCCCTCGGCCATCGAGATGACGGATTCCAGGTTGTCCTCCTGGTCGATCTCACCGGCGATGTTCATGCCGTCGGTCGGCGGTGTCTTGTCCATCACCGTGCGCACCCGCAGGACGCGCGCCCGGTTGATGTCACTCACGAAATCGACAATGTACGGATCGCTCGGCTCCAGCAGGATTGTCTGCGGTTCGTCCTGCTGCACAATCCGGCCGTCTTTCAGGATCACCAGATGGTCGGCGAGCTTCAGCGCCTCGTCGAGGTCATGGGTGATGAACAGGATCGTCTTCTGCAATTCCTGCTGCAGTTCGAGCAGCAGGTCCTGCATGTCGGTGCGGATCAGCGGATCGAGAGCCGAATAGGCCTCATCCATCAGCATGATGTCGGCGTTTGAGGTCAGCGCGCGCGCGATGCCCACGCGCTGCTGCATACCGCCGGAAAGCTGGTGCGGATAGCTTTCGCCGTAACCCTGCAGGCCGACACGCTCGAGCCATTTTTCCGCTTCCGGGATGTACTCGCTGCGCGGAAACCCCCTGACTTCCAGCGCGAGCGCCGCATTTTCTGCGACGGTCTTGTGGGGCAGGAGCGCGAACTTCTGGAACACCATCGACATCTGTTCGCGGCGGATCTTGCGCAGTTCCTCCGCCGAACAATCGAGGATGTCGCGTCCCTCGAAGATGATCTCACCCGCGGTCGGGTCGATCAGCCGGTTCACATGCCGGATCAGCGTCGATTTGCCGGAGCCGGACAGCCCCATGATGACCGTGATCTCACCGGCCTTCACATCGACGTTTATGTCTTCCAGCCCGAGCACATGGCCGGTCTGCTCCAGCAATTCCGGCTTGCCCAGCCCGTCGTCCCGCACGGCGCGCAGCGCACGCTGCGGATCGGGCCCGAAAATCTTGTAGAGATTCCGGATCTCGATCTTGGTTTCCGGTTCCATCGCCTGCGTGCTCATTGGCTCTGTCCCGCGTTGATGCGCGCCAGCGCAAGCTTGGTGGTGCGGTCAAGGATCACTGCCAGGATCACGATACCGAGGCCCGAGACGAGGCCGACGCCGAGTTCGAGGTTCCGGATACCGCGCAGGACCAGCACGCCGAGGCCCGGCGCGGAGACCAGCGAGGCGATCACCACCATCGACAGGCTCATCATGATCGTCTGGTTCACGCCGGCCATGATGTTGGGCAGCGCCAGCGGAATCTGGACCTTCAGGAGCTTCTGCCGGTCCGTCATACCGAAGGCGTCGGCGGCCTCGATCACGTCCTTGTCGACAAGCCGGATGCCGAGATCGGTGAGCCGGACCACCGGCACGATGGCGTAGAGGATGATCGCGATGCCGTAGAGCTTCGGTTCGGTCACGGAGAACAGGAAGATCAGCGGGATCAGATAGACGAACGCCGGCAGCGTCTGCAGCATGTCGAGCACCGGGATCATCGCCCGCTGGAGTGTGTCGCTGCGCGACATGGCGATCCCGATGGGGACCCCCAGCATTACGCAAAGCATGGCGCAGACGAATATGACCGCGAGCGTTTGCGCGGCATAGCTGTAGTAGTCGATGAAGGCGAGCGCCAGAAGGCACACGGCCACGAAGACCACGAGCTGCTTCGACCGGCTGACCAGCATCACGATGGCCAGCAGGACCGGGATCATGATCCACCACGGGGTGGACTGGAACAGCCAGAGGGCGCCTTCCAGAAACCAGCTCAGCGGTTGCGTCAGCGGGTCCAGGACAAGGCTCAGGCCGTCCTTAACGTCGAGGAACGCGTTCTCCAGCCCCTTTGTCAGGGCCCGCGATTGCGGAAAAGAAGCACAGGCTTCATGGAGCTCGTCCATCGACGGGAAGGGAAGTTCCCAGATCGAAGGCGCGGGCGCGTCCGTCCCGGTGTTTCGGGCGATGAGATCGGCCAAAGACGTGGGGCCGGTGGCCGCTTCGGCACCGCTCGCGCACCATGATTCAAGGCCGAGGGCGGAGAAGACCGGTTCATAGGTCGCCATCGCGCAATCCCGTCAGATTGTTGTTCTTGTTGTTGGGGCGGGCTCCGGAGAGCCCGCCCTGCACGTCGTGCGTTCGATCGGCGATGAGCCTACTTCAGCAGCCCGGCCAGATTCGCCTTCGCGTCGGCGTTCAGCCAGTCGGCCCAGACGTCCTTATAGGTCGTCAGGAAGTGCACAGTCGCTTCCTCGTTGGATGCGTTGTTCGCTTCCTTCCAGGCCAGGACTTCGCCCATCTGCTGGTTGGTGAAGCTCAGCTTCGACAGCATCTCGACGACCTCTGGTTCACGCGCGGCGAAGTCCGTGGTCACGCCGGTGACGACCCGCGCGGAAGGGTAGGGCGATTTGCCGACCTCCTTGCATTCCGGGTTCCGGTTGCACTGGTGAATCTCGTCGTTGTACGGACCGAGATCGATCGGAACCATCTCGTATTTGCCGAGCAGGGCCGTCGGGGCCCAGTAGTAGCCGAACCAGGGCTTCTCGTCGGCATAGGCTGCCGCGATGGAGCCCGCGAGAGTATCGCCGGAGCCGTGGTTGAACACCTCGATGCCGTTGCCTTCGAGATCGAAGGCCTTGACCAGGCTGTCATTGACGATCCGGCAGCCCCAGCCTTCCGGGCAGTTGTGGAACCGGCCGCCGACCAGCTCAGGGTTGGCCAGCACGCCTTCGATGGTCTTCAGCTCGGGGTGCTTGTCGGCCAGATACTTCGGAATGAGCCAGTGCTCCGCGCCGCCATCGGACAGCACATTGGAGATGGTCTTCACTTTCCCTTCGGCTTCGAGCTTCTGGTACACCGGCGCGGAGTTGATCCACATTTCGGTGGCGATATCCGGCTCGCCGTTCTCGGCCAGCGAGGTCGCGGCCGGGACGGTGTCGGACGGAACGGCGGCGACCTTGCAGCCGTAGCCCTGTTCCATGATGAACTTCGCGACATTGGTGACGACCGCGGCCGAGGCCCAGTTCATCTCCGTGATCGACACTTCGCCGCAATCCGCACGGGCATCCGAAGCGCCGGCGCCGATTGCCACGCTCAATCCCAGGGCCAGGGCCGATAGTTTCAGTGAATGAGAAAAGATTCCGCGCATGGCTTGTTCTCCTGCTTATCTCTCTGCGTCAAACCGACTCGACCGAAAGCAACGTTATTGCCACTCCCGCCATTGTCCGGAAATTTTTCGTTGATATTCCGTACCTTAAGGGACACGAACGGATGCCTCAAGGTGAGGTGCCGGGATTCCTGTCCGGCGCGGCGTTATCGCGCATGAACACAGGCCCTTTTCGGATGCGTGGATAGGCGCTACATCCTCCCCGCCATGACAACGACTGTATTCATAGACGGCGAGGCCGGGACCACCGGCCTCCAGATTCACGAGCGGCTGGCGCCGCGCGCCGACATCTCCCTCATCAGCCTCGATGAGGAGAGCCGCAAGGACGCGGGTGCCCGGCGCGAGGCGCTGAACGATGCCGATGTGGCGATCCTGTGCCTGCCGGACGATGCCGCGCGCGAGGCCGTCAGCATGGTGACGGGCGACACGGCCATCATCGATGCGTCCACCGCACACCGGGCCGTGGACGACTGGGTTTATGGATTTCCCGAATACGAGCGCGGCTTCCGGGAATCCGTGCGGTCCTCCAAACGGATCAGCAATCCCGGTTGCTACGCCATCACGTCGGTCGCGCTGCTGCACCCGCTGATCGCGCGTAACCTCGTGCCCGAGGACTATCCCGTCTCGATCAACGCCGTGTCGGGCTATTCCGGCGGCGGCAAGTCGCTGATCGCGGCGTTCGAGGATCCGGACGCGTCCAATCATACGGACAGCGTGGTCTATAGCTACGCCCTGACGCTGGCCCACAAGCACCTGCTGGAGATCACCCGCTGGGGCGGCCTGTCGCACCCGCCGGTCTTCGTTCCGAGCGTGGGGCGTTACCGGCAGGGGATGCTGGTGCAGGTGCCGCTGGCGCTATGGAGCCTGCCGGGTACGCCGAAGGCGGCCGACCTGCACGCCGCGCTCGCCGAACACTACGAAGGCGAGGAGTATGTGACGGTCGCGCCCTTTGAGGAGACCGAGACGGCGGCGAAGCTCGACCCCGAGGCGCTGAACGGCACCAACGAGTTGCGCCTGTTCGTCCTCCACAACGAGGACACGCAGCAGGCCGTCCTTGCCGGGCTGATCGACAATCTGGGAAAAGGGGCGTCCGGACAGGCTGTCCAGACCCTCAACCTGCTGATGGGCGCCGACGAAGGCGAGGGGCTCTAACCGCAAGGTTCCCTCATGCTGAGCTTGTCGAAGCATGAGGGTTGTCCTCGCCCTTCGTCAGGCTCAGGGTGAGGACAAGTCAGGATCAGGATTCAAGGACCGTAACTTATGAACAACCCGCTCAAGCCCTATCTCGGCGTCATGCCGACTATCGCCGACGACGTGTTCATCGCCGATACCGCCTCGGTGATCGGGGACGTGCGCATCGGCGCGGGCGCAAGCGTCTGGTATGGCTGCGTCCTGCGCGGCGACAGCGGCAGCCGGATCACCGTGGGCGAGCGCACCAACATCCAGGACGGGACGGTCGTCCACCTGAACGGCGCACGCGCGGACGGCACGCCGGACATGCCCTGCATCATCGGCAGCGACATCACCATTGGCCATTCGGCGCTGATCCATGCCTGCACGCTGGAAGACGGCTGCTTCATCGGCATGCGCTCGGTCGTGCTGGATGGCGCGGTGGTCGAAAGCGGTGCCATGGTCGCAGCCGGGGCCGTTGTGTCACCCGGCAAGGTCGTGAAGAAGGGCGAGTTGTGGGCGGGCATCCCCGCCAAGCCGCTGCGTGAACTGCGTGAGGCGGAACTGGCTTTCTGGCCGGAATCCATCGAGATCTACTGCAAGCTGGCCCAGGATCACATAAAGTCGGGCAACGGCGCGAAGTAAATACCCCGATTGCACGCCGGAATTGCCGGCACGTGCACGATGGAAGTCTGAGCATGATCTCGCCAGACCACATTCGCCGCATGGCGGCCTACAACGCCTGGATGAACGCCAAGGTCTATGACGCCTGCGCGGACATGACGCCGGACGAGTTGATCCGGGACCGGGGCGCGTTCTTCGGCTCGGTCCTCGGCACGCTCAATCACCTGCTCTACGGCGACCTCGCATGGTTCGGTCGCTTCGCGGACGGAGCGTCGCGTGCAACGACGCCTAACGTCCTTCTGCATGAGAACTTTGGCGACCTGCGCGCGGCGCGGGAAGCGCTGGATGCGGAGATCGTGGCCTGGGCGGAGCAAGTCGATCCGGACTGGCTCGCCGCTCCCTTCACCTATGTCAGTTTTATCGACGGGATCGAGCGGACCTATCCGGCCTGGCTGCTGGTGACGCACATGTTCAACCACCAGACCCACCACCGGGGGCAGCTCACCACGCTCCTCAGCCAGGCCGGGATCGATATCGGGAGCACGGACCTGCCGTTCATGCCGGCGGACGGGGTGTGACGGTTTTCTGAGGGATGGGAGCCCGAAGCTTCTTCGTCATGCCTGCATTTATTGCGGGCATCCACGTCATTGAGCCGTGCCGGGTTCCGGACGTGGATGGCCGGAACGGGTCCGGCCATGACGTCAATCGGTGAGGCTCAGTCTTCCTCGACCGGGGCGCCGATGCGCAGCGAGGCGTAGCTGCCCGGTGCGGCCTCGATCACCTTCAGTTTGTGATCGCCCGGCGTACGGGCCGCGACCTGGCCGCCGGCCTGCTTCTTGAGCCACTTGCGCCATTCCGGCCACCACGAGCCCGGGTGTTCTTTCGCGCTCTCATACCATTCGTCCGGGGTCTCCGGGTTCCTGGTGTTGGTCCAGTAGCCGTACTTCTCGACCGTCGGCGGGTTTACGACGCCGGCGATGTGGCCCGAACCGGCCAGGCAGAACTGGGTGTCGCCCTTGTAGATCTGGGTCGCGGCGTAGGTCGATTTCCACGGCGCGATATGGTCTTCCTTGGTGGACAGCATGAAGACCGGCAGGTCCACCTTGGTCAGGTCGATAGGCACGCCGTTGAGCTCGATGCCGCCCGGCTCGATCAGCTTGTTCTCCTGGTACATCTTGCGCAGGTAGAAACGGTGCATCTCCGCCGGCATGCGCGTGGAATCCGAGTTCCAGTAGAGCAGGTCGAAGGGGAAGGGCTCCTTGCCCAGCAGGTAGTTGTTCACCACGAAGGACCAGATCAGGTCGTTGGCGCGCAGCATGTTGAAGGTCGTCGCCATGGACGAGCCTTCGAGATAGCCGTCGGCTTCCATCCTGGCTTCGAGGGAATCGAGCTGTTCCTCGTCGATGAAGACGCCCAGTTCGCCCGGCTCCTTGAAGTCCACCAGCGCGGTGAAGAAGGTCGCGCTCTTGATGCGGTCGTCGCCTTTCTCGGCCATATAGGCCAGCGTGCTGGCGGTCAGGGTGCCGCCCAGGCAGTAGCCGATGATGTTGACCTCTTTCTCGCCGGTCGCCGCCTCGATGGCGTCGAGCGCGGCGAGCGGGCCCTCGAGCATGTAGTCCTCAAAGGATTTTTCCGCGAGTTCCTTGTCCGGGTTCACCCAGGAAACGACGAAGACGGTCAGGCCCTGATCCACGCACCACTTGATGAACGAGTTCTTCGGCTGCAGGTCGAGGATGTAGTACTTGTTGATCCACGGCGGGACGATCAGCAGCGGGCACTTATCGACCTTCTCGGTCGTCGGCTCGAACTGGATCAGCTGCATAAGGTCGTCCTGGAAGACGATCTTGCCGGGGGTGGTGGCCACGTTCTCGCCCAGGGTAAAGGCCGTCTCATCGACCTGGCTGATGCGCAGCTGGCCGTTGCCCTTTTCCATGTCGGCGATCAGGTTCTCCAGCCCCTTGACCAGGTTCTCGCCCTTGGATTCCACGGTGGCGCGGATCACCTCGGGGTTGGTCATCAGGAAGTTGGTCGGCGCCAGCGCATCGACGAACTGGCGGGTATAGAAATCGACCTTCTTGGCGGTCTTGTCGTCGAGGCCGTCCACCTCGCGCACCGTGTTGGTCAGCCAGCGTGAGGACAGCAGGTAGGACTGCTTGATGTAGTCGAACAGGATGCTCTCATCCCATTCGGAATCGCGGAACCGGCGGTCGTCGGATTCGGGCTTCGCGACGGGATCGACCTCGACGCCCATCATCTTCTGGGCCGTGACCTGCCAGAGGTTCATGTAGTCTTGCCACAGGCCCATCTGCGCCTGCATGAGCTGGGCGGGGTTGGACATCATCCGCTGGGTCAACTCGATGAAGGCCTGACCGATGTTCAGCGGGTCACCCATGCCGAACGTGCCGGACTGATTCGAGAGGAATCCGTTGACCAACGCCTGGCTGCGTTCGGCGATATTTGCCATCGTCGCGGTCAGTTCTTCCGGCGACGGAAACGCATTTTCGGCATTGTTTTCATTTTGTTGATCCGGCATCGGACAATCCTCTATAACTTTTGCGCTTTTGCGAATCGTACCTGGCTCGGCGCGGATATTCGGCGAAAATGCTTGTGCGCGGGAACTTATGTTGCACTGCACACAAGATCAAGCGAATAGACCGCTCGATTGCGATTCGTACAACGTCACGAGGGGTGGCACCATGGCGAATGGTATCTCGGGTTTTTCACGCCGGATAATTCCGGTTGTCGCAATTCTTGCGCTGAGCGGCTGCTCGGATCTGGACGTTTTCGGACTGTTCGATGACGACACGCCCGCACCGCAGGCAGCGTCGGACAGCAGTGTCCGCGCCCGCTCGGACGCGGAGCAGGCACGTTCGGAGGATTCCGATACGCCTTCGCTGACCTCCGTTCCCAGCCGTCCTGCGGCAGGGTCCAGTTCGGTGCGCGACCGCGTGGTCGAGGGGCTGATCGCCGACCGCAACAACGCGCGCTACACCGACGAAGCCATTCGCCTTCAGGGCAGTACCCGCCCGGCCGAGGCCCCGCAGGCCGCATCGCGTCCGGCGCCCGCGCCGGCACCCACAACAACACCGGCGCCGGCCCAGATCGCCGTGACCCCGCCGCCGGCACCGCCGGCGCCCACACCGGCCACGACACCGTCTGCCGCGCCGACACCGGCGCCCGCTGTATCGCGCCCCGCGCCTTCGTCGCCGCTGGCGGCGCAGATCGCCGCGGTCCCGTCACCGCTGTCCTCGCCCTCGCCGGTCCCCGCACTGCCGCCCGCACCGACCTTCCCGTCGTCGGCCTCGGCATCGCCGCTGGCAGCCTCTCCTTCGTCGTCGGTGATTGTGGACACCAGCGTGATCGGTGGCGGTGGCGGCTATCTGCCGGTATCCGCCCAGATCAGTGCGGAAGCCCAGGTGGCGACCATCCAGTTCGGCCACAGTTCGTCCAACCTCGGTTCGCGCGACCGCCAGGTCATCAACGCGGTCGCTGCAGCCTATCGCAATGGCGGGCGGCTTCTGGTTGTTGGTCACGCCAGCAGCCGGACCGGACAAATGCCCAAGAACCGGCATGAACTTGCCAACTTCAACGTGTCATTTGCCCGCGCGAATGCCGTCGCACAGGCGCTGATCGGCGCCGGGGTGCCGCCCGAGCGCGTGACCGTGGAAGCGGTTTCGGACGATCAGCCGATCTATTCCGAAGCCATGCCGACGGGCGAAGCGGGTAACAGGCGCGCGGAGATTTACGTCCTCCAGTAGGGTAGGGCGAAAAGACCCTCGCACCGCCGAGTTCCTGGCGTTAAAAGGTCGCCGGCGGCAGTCGCGCCGTCCGCGGCCTTGTGCTGTTTTCCTATCGACTCCAACTGGACAGGACCCATGCAGACCGATTTCCACCGCATCAGGCGGCTGCCGCCATACGTTTTCGCCGAAGTCAACGCCATGAAGGCTGCGGCGCGAGCGGCGGGTGCGGATATCATCGATTTCGGTATGGGCAATCCTGACCTCCCGACGCCGCCGCACATCGTCGAGAAGCTGATCGAGACGGTCCACGACCCGCGGACCCATCGCTACTCGAACTCTCGCGGTATCCCCGGGCTGCGCAAGGCGCTGTCCGGCTATTACAAGCGCCGGTTCGGTGTCGATATCGACCCGGAAACCGAGGCCATCGTGACGATCGGCTCCAAGGAAGGGCTCGCGAACCTCGCGCAGGCGATTACCGGTCCCGGCGACCTGATCCTGGTGCCGAACCCGTCCTACCCGATCCACCAGTTCGGCTTCATCATCGCCGACGGTACGGTGCGTTACCTGCCGGTTGAGCCGGACGACGCCTTCCTGGAGGCGCTGGAGCGCGCGGTGCTGCACTCCCAGCCCAAGCCTGTGGCACTGGTGCTGTGCTATCCGTCGAATCCGACAGCGCTGGTCGCCGACCTCGACTTCTACGCCAAGGTCGTCGATTTCTGCCGCATCCACAACATAATCGTGCTGTCGGACCTGGCCTATTCGGAAATCTACTTCGAGGGGGACCCGCCGCCGTCGATCCTGCAGATTCCCGGTGCGAAGGACGTGGCGGTCGAGTTCACCTCGCTCAGCAAGACGTACTCGATGGCCGGCTGGCGCATCGGCTTCGCGGCCGGCAATACCAAGCTGATTGCAGCGCTGGCGCGCGTGAAGAGCTATCTCGACTACGGCGCGTTTACGCCGATCCAGGTGGCCGCCGCCGCGGCGTTGAACGGCCCGCAGGACTGTGTGGACGAGGCCCGCGCCATTTACCGCGAACGCCGCGATGTGCTGGTCGATGGCCTGAAAAAGGCGGGCTGGGACGTGCCGGTCCCGACCGCCAGCATGTATATCTGGGCGCCGATCCCCGAACCATTTGCCCACCTGGGTAGCGTGGCGTTCTCCAAGCTTCTGCTGAAGCATGCTGAGGTTGCGGTCTCCCCGGGCCTCGGCTTTGGCGAGAACGGTGACGGCCATGTACGCATCGCGCTGGTCGAAAACACCCAGCGCATCCGCCAGGCGACCCGCAACATCCGCCACCTGTTCGCGGACCCCGAGCGCGCGCTCGCCGAAGCCGGCGATGCGGCGCAGATGTCGGTCGCCGCAAAATAGGAACGTTCCGTTATGAGTGAATCACTGCGTGTCGCGATTGCCGGCCTGGGTACGGTCGGCGCCGGCACGGTCGAAGTCCTGACGCGCCATGCGGATCTGATCGCACGGCGCAGCGGACGCAAGGTCGATATCGCCGCCGTGTCCGCGCGCTCGCGGACCAAGGACCGCGGCGTCGAACTGGACAGCTATGCTTGGTTCGACGATCCGGTCGAGATGGCGCGAGCCGCCGATGCCGATGTGATTGTCGAGCTGATCGGTGGCGAGGACGGCCCGGCCAAGGCGCTGTGCGAGGCCGCCGTCGCGGCAGGTCGCCATGTGGTGACTGCCAACAAGGCACTGCTTGCGATGCATGGCAATGAACTCGCCGCTGCGGCGGAAAAGGCCGGCGTGTCGCTGAACTACGAGGCGGCGATCGCTGGCGGCATCCCGATCGTGAAGGCGCTGCGTGAAGGGCTGGCGGGCAACGGCATCAGCCACGTCTATGGAATCCTGAACGGCACCTGTAACTACATCCTCACGGAGATGCGCGAGAAGCGCCTGTCCTTCGACACGGTGCTCGCCGAGGCGCAGAAGCTCGGGTATGCCGAGGCCGAGCCGAGCATGGATGTGGACGGGATCGACGCCGCGCACAAGCTCGCCCTGCTGGCGAGCCTGGCGTTCGGGACGAGGGTCAACTTCGACGACGTGCACATCGAGGGCATTCGCCATATCTCGCTGCAGGACATCGACTACGCCGAGGAGTTCGGCTACCGCATCAAGCTGCTCGGCAGCGCGCGGATGACCGAACACGGGCTGGAGCAGCGCGTCTATCCGCGCATGGTGGACCGCAACGCGCCGATTGCCCATGTCGAGGGCTCGTACAATGCTGTCGTGGCGACCGGCGACTTTGTCGATAACACCATCTACGAAGGCAGGGGTGCGGGTGCCGGGCCGACCGCGTCGGCGGTGGTGGCCGACATCATCGATATCGCACGCGGTTATTCAACGCCGACCTTCGGTGTGCCGGCGAAGGACCTGGTGGATGCGCCGTCCTGCCCGATCGAGCGGCATCGCGGTGCTTACTACGTACGGCTCATGGTCGATGACCAGCCGGGTGTGATCGCCGATATTTCGGCGGCATTCCGTGATGAGGCCGTGTCCATCGAATCCATGCTGCAGCGCGCACGTTCGAAAACAGAAGCCGTGCCGGTGGTCCTGAACACCCATGATTGCGAGGAGGCGGCCATGGTGCGCACGCTGAAACGCATTGAGGCATTGGATTCCGTCGTCGAAGCGCCGACAATGATACGAATCGAATCGCTGGTGTAGTTCGGCCCTCGCGGCCGTACCGGACGCATAAGAACGAAAAACGAGGAACGAATGAGCAGCCAGGACAAGGCGGTGATGGATCGCAACATGGCGATCGAGGCCGTCCGGGTGACCGAGGCGGCCGCGCTGGCCGCTGCCGACTGGGTCGGACGCGGAAACGAAAAAGAGGCCGATGCGGCCGCCGTTGACGCGATGCGCACCGCGCTGAACAAGCTGAAGATCGAGGGCACCGTCGTCATCGGGGAGGGTGAGCGCGATGAGGCGCCGATGCTCTACATCGGTGAGAAAGTCGGCGCCGGAGGTCCGAAGACCGATATCGCACTGGACCCGCTGGAAGGCACCACGATCACCGCGAAGGCGAATGCCAACGCCATGGCGACGCTGGCGCTCGCTCCCGACGGCGGGTTCCTGAACGCGCCGGACGTCTACATGGAAAAAATCGCCATCGGCGGTGGCTATACGGACGGGCTGATCGACATCGAGGCCGCGCCTGCGGACAACCTCGCGAAGCTGGCCAAGGCGAAGGGTGTGGGTGTCTCGGAACTGACCGTGTGTATTCTCGACCGACCGCGCCATGAGGAACTGATCGCAGCCGTCCGCGAAGCGGGTGCGCGCATCTTTCTGATTTCCGACGGTGACATCTTCGGCGTCATGGCGACCTCCGATCCGGCCAGCGGCATCGACATGTATCTCGGCTCGGGCGGCGCGCCGGAAGGCGTGCTCGCCGCGGCGGCGCTGCAGTCCATCGGCGGCCAGATTCAGGGCAAGCTGCTGTTCCGCAATGACGACGAGATCGGCCGTGCGCGCCGTCTCGGGATCGAGGACCTCGACCGCGTTTACAGCCGCGACGACCTGGCTTCTGGCGACGTGATCTTCGCAGCGACCGGCGTGACCGACGGTGCCATGTTGAAGGGCGTGCGCCGCCACGGCGACCGTGCGGAGACCCACTCCATCGTCATGCGTTCGATCACGGGCACGGTGCGTGAGGTCATCACCCGCCACAATTTCTCGCGCAAGCCGGGCGGCACCGACTGATCCGGGAATGAGCAGCACGGCCGAACCGATCGACAGTGAGGCGTCCGCGACGGGCGTCCTTGTCGAGCGTTCGGTCACCGGCAAGCGCTGGGTGCTGCGCGACGTGGACGATCGCACCGGCATGGCGCTGTCCCAGCGGCTGGGTGTTCCTGAAATCGTGGGCCGTGTCATGGCGGCGCGGGGTATCGGCATCGACGAAGCCGAAGCGTTCCTCGACCCCACCCTGCGCGATGCGCTGCCCGATCCTGCCGTGCTGGAGGATATGACACGTGCCGCCGAGCGCCTCGCGGCGGCGATCTGCGACGGCGAGTCCATCGCGGTGTTCGGTGATTACGACGTGGATGGCGCGACCTCGTCTGCGCTGCTCGCGCGTTTCCTGTCCGCGCTGGGCGTTCCCGCGCGCATCTATATTCCCGACCGCATCGCCGAGGGCTACGGCCCCACATCGCCCGCCATGCTGCGCCTGAACGCGGAAGGCGCGGACCTGGTCATCACCGTCGATTGCGGCACCACGGCGTTCGCACCGCTGGAAGCCGCCGCGGATGCCGGGCTGGATGTGATCGTGGTCGATCACCATGTGGCCGAGCCGGCCTTGCCGCGCGCCATCGCAGTGGTGAATCCGAACCGCCTGGACGACACCAGCGGGCAGGGCACGCTGGCGGCGGTCGGGGTGACCTTCCTGCTGACCGTCGCCACCAACCGTGTCCTGCGTGACATCGGCTGGTACGAGAGCAGCGGGCGCAGGGAGCCCGACCTTCTGGGGCTGCTGGACCTCGTGGCGCTGGGCACCGTGTGCGATGTGGTGCCGCTGACAGGGCTGAACCGGGCCTTCGTGAGCCAGGGTCTCAAGGTGATGGGCAAGCGCCGAAATCCCGGCCTCGTCGCCCTGTCCGACGTGGCGCGGGTCGATTCCAAGCTGACCGAGTACCACGCGGGCTTCCTGCTGGGCCCCCGGGTCAATGCGGGCGGGCGCGTGGGCGAAGCCGGGCTCGGCGCGCGCCTTTTAATGACGAAGGACAGCGGCGAGGCACTGGAACTGGCGCAGAAACTCGACGGCTGGAACGCCGAGCGTCGGGAGATCGAGGCGCAGGTGCTGGACGAGGCTATCGCCCAGGTCGAGGGCTCGGACCTGTCCGCGGCGATGATCGTCGCGGCCGAGGAGGGCTGGCACCCGGGCGTGATCGGCATCGTCGCTGGGCGTCTGAAAGAACGTTTCAACCGGCCTGCCTTCGTCATCGGCTTCGAAGGCAATGAGGGCAAGGGCTCGGGCCGGTCGGTCGAGGGCGTGGACCTCGGCAGCGCGGTGATCGCCGCGCGCCAGGCGGGCCTGCTGATCAACGGCGGCGGACACAAGATGGCGGCGGGCCTGACGGTCGCGCGCGACAAGCTGGACGCGCTGCGCGACTTCCTTGAGGAGCGTGTGGCGGCCGATATCGCCCGCAATGCCGTGATCCCGACGCTACGGCTGGACGGAGAGATGGCCTTGTCCGGTGTACAGCCGGATTTCGTGGCCGCGCTGGAGCGTCTTGCGCCCTTCGGCTCGGGCAATTCGGAGCCGCGTTTTGCGCTCACGAATGTGCGCGTGGCCAAGGCTGATGTGGTCGGCGCCGGGCATGTGCGGTGCTTCCTGGCAGATAACGCAGGCGGGCGTCTCAAGGCCATCGCGTTCCGCGCGTTGGGTGAGCCGCTGGGCGATGCGCTGCTCGACAAGAGTGGGCTGGGCCTGTGCCTCGCAGGGAAGTTGCGGCCCGATAACTGGCAGGGCCGCGAGGACGTTCAGCTCATCATCGACGACGCCGCCTATATGGCGTCGTAACTGGCCGCGAAGAATGCGGCCTCCAGCTCGAGAGCTTCGACGAAGGTTGCCTCGGCGCGGGACCGCTCGGCGTCCGTTGCCTGCGCTGCGGCCTCGTCTAGTTCCGCGCGCATCCAATTCACAAAATCCGCGAAGCCGGCGTCGGAATGTAGCGTGATCCATTCTGACAGGTAAAACCGCTCTGGCAGCGGTGCACCGCTGCTCACCGCATTCGATGCCCACTCCAAATAGACCCACTCGACTGGCACCAGCACCGACAAGATGTCCAGATATGTGCCAGCCGCGCGCTGGCGGGCGAGCAGGGTACCGAAGGTTTCCACGACCGGGTGAGAGACAGGACTGTCAAAGGTTGGTAGCGGTTCGCTCAAGGCCTCGAAGGAGCGCAGGAAGTAGTCGTTTTCCTCACTGGTCAGGACCGACAGGAAGCCGGCGAAACGGGTCTTAGCCGCCATGCTCGGCGCCACGGCGACGGCATGGCCGACCGAGGCCGTCAGTGCGTCGATGAAGGCGTAGTCCAGGCGCAGATAACGCGCATAGACGCTGTCAATCATCGTGTCCGTTGCCAGTTCGCGCACGAAGCGGTTATCTGTTGCGGCCGCCCAGACTTCTGTGTGGCGCGCCTGAAGGGCATCGGTGAAGCCTGATGTGTCACCGGTCATGGGTATATCCGCCTAGCTTACATTTGTACTGTTCGGGCCCTTTGTTACAACGTCGCCACGGTGTGCCAAAACGCTTTGTCCGGCCTTGATTTCATGCGTCCGTGCCTTTATGTCGGTGGCTTGATCACGGCCCCGACGTCCCCATCGTCTAGAGGCCTAGGACACCACCCTTTCAAGGTGGAGACACGGGTTCGAACCCCGTTGGGGACGCCATGAAATTTCCTCTGATATTTTCATTTTATTTCAATGTCTTGTGTTTTTTAAACCATAGCTGTTTTGGCTATTTTTGCGCATTTTGTGTGACA
>Ga0181578_10002525_pt1 | contig 17073 bp, 15 predicted proteins | sample 071ome_21_FD_148659 | JGI IMG/M metagenome (GOLD analysis project Ga0181578, IMG submission 148659) | Coastal salt marsh microbial communities from the Groves Creek Marsh, Skidaway Island, Georgia - 071401CT metaG (spades assembly) | ecosystem: Environmental > Aquatic > Marine > Intertidal zone... | reverse complement strand
CGTGCCGATGGCGCTCGGTGTTCTGCTACTCACACTGATCCCTGGCCTCAATGCTTTCGCGCCGCTAGCGTGGTTTGTGCTGGGCGCCTGGATGATGAGCCTTCAGTTCGTCGATTACCCGATGGATAACCACCGACTGGCGTTTCGGGACGTGAGGGACGCATGTGCGGCTCGCCGGGTGTCGACGATCGGCTTTGGCGGGTCGGTTGCATTCTTTACGGGTGTGCCGCTGCTCAACTTGGTCGTGATTCCCGCAGCGGTTATTGGGGCAACCCTCTTGTGGTGTGAGGAATTGCGCGGCAGACGTTAATCCGCCGCGGCTGGCGCCGGCGGCGACATGCAAGCCAACGAATGCCCGAGCAGCGCCTCGATATCCGGCAAGAGAAACGCATCGTCTTCACTGGCAAAGCTGATCGATACACCGGTGGCGCCGGCGCGCCCGGTGCGGCCGATGCGATGAACATAATCTTCGGGATCTTCCGGCAGGTTGTAATTCACCACGTGGGATATTCCCTCTACATGAATCCCGCGTCCAGCGACGTCAGTGGCGACCATAACTTTAGTGCGCCCGGATTTGAAGTTATCCAGCGTCCGCGTGCGCTTCGCCTGAGTAATCTCTCCGGACAACATGCCACACTGTACACCCGCCTTGCGCAACTTCTCATAAAGTCGCCGCACCTGGTCGCGACGATTCGCAAATATGATGACGCTCTCCACCGCTGGTTCTCGCAACAGCTCCATCAGCACCGAAAAACGATCTCTGCTCGCCACGAGATACACTTTTTGGTCAACCGATGCGGTAGCAACCCGTTCAGGTTCGATCTCGACGGTAATGGGCTCGAAAGTCCACTGCTGAGCGAGATTGAGGATGTCTTGGGTAAACGTCGCCGAGAACAGAAGCGTCTGACGATCCTCTTTACGCGGAGTCGCACGAACAATTCGCTTAACCTGCGGGATAAAGCCCATATCGAGCATTCGATCCGCTTCGTCCAGCACCAGAATTTCCACGCGATCCAGCGCGAGATCCCTTCGCTCCATGAAGTCAATCAACCGACCCGGTGTCGCGACAACTAAGTCGACCGGAGCACGATTGACCTTCTCGAGCTGCTTTTGGTAATCCGCACCGCCGATCAAAGTGACCGTCTTCAGACCCGTAAATCGCCCAAGTTCCTCGGCATCGGCTGCGATTTGCATCACTAGCTCGCGGGTCGGGGCAATAATGACCGCACGGGGCTCACCCAAAAAGCGCTCGCCCTCGAGCGGGTGATGCAGTAGATCGTTGAATATCGTGATTAAGAATGCTGCTGTCTTGCCGGTGCCCGTCTGCGCCTTACCAATTGCGTCGTTACCGGCTAGCGTATGTGGCAGTATCTGCCCCTGAATCGGGGAGCAGAACTCAAAGCCCAGCGCATCAATGCCCTGCTGGACTGCGGCGTCCAGATCTAATGTGTCAAACTTGACGCGCGCAACAGCCGCCTCAATGGGGGGCTCTGGCTGCTCGCTCAATGGTGAAGTGATTTCTTGCACGATATAGGTAGGGGAAAAATGAGGGCGAAGTCTAGCACAGCCATGCGCAATACCATCAGCGCTTCACTGAATCGCGGGTGAGGGATTACGGTGTTCTCTAACCCCCCGCGACTCGGCCAGCAGATACCGGCACTGCTCCAGGAAGCAGGCCCGCTATGGCGGATTGCCTGGCCACTACTGATTGCGCAGACAGCACAAATCGGCACCGGCGTTGTCGATACACTGATGGCCGGAAACTATGGTGATGCTGACCTCGCCGCTATCGCGGTAGGTTTCAATATTTGGCTGCCGCTCTACCTGATCATTCTAGGAACGCTGTTTGCCTGCTCGGCAATTGTGGCACAGGACTTTGGGGCGAACCGCATTGACCGTATTGGGAGCTTTCTACCTCAGGGGCTTTGGGTCGCGATGGCGATTAGCGCGGTGATGACGCCCATGTGCTTGCAGAGTGGCGTCGTGATTAATCTACTCGGACTGCCGGATGAAACCGCCGCAAAAACCACGGCCTATGTCAGTCGCGTGGGCCTGGGCTTCCCGGCGCTGGGCCTATTTATGGCACTGCGCTATCACACGCAGGGGCTGGGCGTGACAGCGCCTTTTGCAATGGCCAGTGTCGCCGGCTTCATCGCTAACGTGCCACTCAACTACATGCTGATATTCGGCCATTGGGGGGCACCTGAGCTCGGCGCCGAAGGTTGCGGGTTAGCAACTGCCGCATCGATGTGGATTACCACCAGCATCATTCTGCTCTATGTGATATCCGCGAAATCCCTAAAGCCCTATTTACCCTCTCGCTGGTTGCAAAAACCGGATCGACAGAGAATCACTGAAATCCTGGTGGTCGGACTGCCAGTGGGCATGACGTTTTTCTTGGAAACAGGCGTATTCGCCGCCATCACCTTGCTCATCGCTACTTTGGGCGATACTGCCGTCGCTGCGCATCAGATTGCTATCAATATTTGGGATGTTTTTTATATCCCCATGGTGAGCATCGGCAGTGCCATGGCGACGCGTATGGGGCACGCCATCGGCGCTGGAAATGCCCAGGGAGTGCGAATGGCTCTGCGCGTCGGCGCACTCATTGGCACGCTGATCGGGCTAATCACAATGGCGGTGCTATTACTGTTCCCCAACGCCATCATTAATGCCTATACCGCTTCGGCCGATATTCGCTTCCTCGCGCTACAGCTGTTGCGACTGGCTGCACTGTTTATCATGATTGATGTCGTCCAGATCTTGGGCTCGTTCGTGTTGCGGGCCTACAAGGAAACCCGCTTTCCTTTCATCGTCGTGACATTTTCCTATTGGGGCCTGGCACTGCCAGTAGGCTATTTACTTGCCATTCATTGGGGTGACGGCAGCGTCGAGGGGACCGTCGATTTTTGGTACGCCACCATCCTTGGCATTACAGTCGCCACGTTGCTCATTAGTTGGCGGGTACGGCGCATCTTTTTAGCACTGGATTAATGCGTGCAGGCGGGCTGCCGCAGTGGACTGCATACGGGAACTAACGCACAGATCCACAAAGCGTGCAGTCAGGACGGCGGCTCAGCGAAAGCTCGGTCGACTCGCCAGTCCAAACATTTGCAATATGTAACACACCCCAGGGCAGGTCTTTACCCAACAAGTACTTCATAGCGAGCACGCATTGCTGCATGGCTATCCACGTGGCGACGGGGCCCAAAATGCCCAATGCCGCACATCCGCCATCGTCCTGAAGCTCGCGTGATGTCATCAGACAGTGGTAACACCCCTGATGCCGAGATGCATCTAAGGCAAGCCACTGCCCGGAGGTACGCACCGCTGCCCCCATGATCCAGGGCAGCTGTTGGGTGAAACTGACCTCGTCAATAGCAAGCCTGGCGGCCATGGAATCAGTCGCATCAATCACTAGATCCACATCTTGCGTCAGATCAGGGCCGGTATCGGTAGAGAACTTTACGGGGCGCGCATCGACCAATACATCGTCGTTAGCGCACGCTATTCGCTCGGCGAGTGCGTCCACCTTCGGACGACCGATATCCGACCCGGCAAAGGCAATCTGGCGCGGCAGGTTGCTGAGCTCAACGATATCGTCATCGGCGATACGCACCATGCCGACGCCCGCTGCCGCAAGGTATTGGCTAATCGGGCCGCCCAACCCCCCCGCACCAACAACCAACACTCGCCCTTGCTGCAACCGCTGCTGCCCCTCCAAATCAATCTCAGGCAAGATCAGTTGCCGCGCGTATCGCGCGAGCTGCTTGTCAGTCAACTCAACCATCGGCCACCCGTCATACGCTCATGCCCGGACCAGTCCTTCCGTGTCGCAACCTCTTTAAAACCTGCCCGCTGACACAGATCGCGGACAACGGCAGCCTGATCATACCCGTGCTCAAGTAATAACCAGCCACCATCGACCAAGTGATCCCGGCTACGCAAGATGATCTGCTCCAGGCACTCGATCCCTGACACTCCGCCGATTAATGCCGTATCGGGTTCAGCCACCAGATCACCCTTCTCAAGGTGCGGGTCTCCCTGCGCGATGTAAGGCGGGTTAGACAGCACCAAATCCCAGTGCTCGTCAGCCAAAGCATCAAACCAATTCCCGAGGCGCCAAGTGACGTCGAGCTTTAGGGAGTGGGCGTTGTCTCGCGCACAGGCCAGCGCACTGTCACTCACGTCTATCCCGGTCATATCGATGTGAGCGCGCTCTGCCTTACAGGCTAAAGCGATCGCGCCACTGCCAGTGCCCAGATCCAGAACCCGCTGAGCACCGTCGTCGATGCGCTCTAGCGCCCAAGACACCAAGTGCTCAGTTTCCCGCCGCGGGATGAGCACATGATCATTGACCCTCACCCGCATGGTCCAAAAATCCCGATAGCCCAGAATGTAAGCTAGGGGTCGACCCGCCGAACGCTGCGCGGCCTGCGCTTTAAAAGTGGCCACGAACTGATCGTCAATCGATGCGTCTGCGTGGGCAAACAGCCAGGACCGATCCACGCCCAAGGTATCAGCCAGCAGTATCTCTGCTTCCTGATGATCGATGGCAACGGAGGCCAGCAGCTCGCGGCAAATCATTCATCAGCCATTGCGGCGAGCAAATCGGCTTGATGCTCCTGCCTCAATGGCACCACGAGCGGGTCTAAGTCGCCGCCGATCACCTCATCCAATTTATACAGAGTGAGGTTGATGCGATGGTCCGTAATGCGGCCTTGGGGAAAATTATAAGTCCGGATCCGCTCTGACCGATCTCCCGAGCCCACCAATGAGCGCCGCTCGGACGCCTGCGAGGCACGCTGATTTTCTTGCTCGGAAGATAATAGTTTCGCCTGAAGCAGGGACATGGCTCGGGCACGATTCTTGTGCTGGGATCGCTCATCTTGGCACTCCACAACGATCCCCGTTGGCAAATGCGTCAACCGTACGGCCGAGTCAGTGGTATTCACGTGCTGGCCGCCAGCGCCCGAGGAGCGGAACGTGTCGACGCGCAGGTCTTCCTTTTTTATTTCCACGCTATCGATTTCTTCGATTTCGGGCAGCACCGCGACCGTGCAGGCCGAGGTATGGATGCGCCCCTGAGACTCTGTCTCTGGAACTCGCTGCACACGATGCGCGCCGGACTCAAACTTCAGGTGCGCATAGACATCCGTCCCCGCCACCCGCGTAATCAGCTCCTTGTACCCGCCATGATCCCCTGGCCGCTCAGACATGATCTCTACAGACCAGCCCTTCTGTTCGGCGTAACGATGGTACATACGGAACAGATCTCCAGAAAAAATCGCCGCCTCGTCACCACCCGTTCCCGCGCGAATCTCCAAAAATACGTTGCTGCTGTCATTGGGATCCTTCGGTAATAACAGCACCTGCAGCGCGGCGCCGACTTGCTCCAGCGCGGCCTCGGTTTGCACAACCTCCTCTCGCGCCAGTGCTGCCATGTCGTCATCGGGGTCATTCAGCATTTGTCGCGCATCTTGTAGCGCCGCTTGCAACTGATTCCAGCGTTGAAACTCTCCGACAATCTCGTTGAGGTGGGCGAACTCGCGAGAAAGCTCGCGAAATCGGTCTTGCTCAGCAATGATTTCGGCATCACCGAGTAAGGCCTCGACCTCCTGATGGCGGTCTGCCAAAGCATCGAGCTTTGTTAACAAAGAATCTTTCAAGGTGTCGCTACCGGAGCTGCCTTACTGCAGGGTCGCCCCTTCGTCTCGCTCATCGTCGAAGTCTGTCAAGCCGAGCACGGCCGCCATCTTCGAAACGTCCCGTTTGCCGCCTTCTTTCGCAAGTTGGCGCAAGCCCGCCGTAGGTGCATGGATTAATTTGTTAGTCAGGTCCCGCGCGAGTCTGGCCAGCACCTCTTCAGGGTCCGCACCCTTCTCGAGCATGCGTAACGCCTTATCGAGCTCGGCTTGTTGCATCGCTAATGCCGAATCGCGATAGGTCTTAACAACATCTGCTGACTCGCGCGCTAATAACCCCTCCTTGAGCGCTTCGATACCCGCGGCAACAATCTCATCCGCCTTGCTCGCCTCCGACGCCCGCAGACGAAGGTTCTCTTCGATAACTTCGCGCATGTCATCGACGGTATAGAGGTAAATGTCTGAGATCTCCGCGACTTGCGGTTCGATATCTCTGGGCACCGCCAAATCGATCATCAGCATGGGCCGCCAGCGGCGCGCCTTGATAGCACCTTCGACGGCGCCCTTGCCCAGAATAGGTAACTGACTGCCCGTAGAACTGATCACGATATCGGCGTCAGGCAGGCGATCGGTCACATCGGCCAACAGAATCGCCTCTGCATCGAACTGCGCGGCGAGTAACTCAGCGCGCTCCAGCGTTCTGTTGGCGATGACCAGTTTTCCCAAACCCGCATCACGCAGATGCCTGGCTACCAATTCGATTGTCTCTCCAGCCCCGAGTAAGAGCGCGGTACTGCTCTCCATATCTCGAAATATTTGGCGTGCCAAATCCACCGCGGCATAAGCCACCGAGACTGGGTTTTCACCAATCGCCGTATCGGTGCGCACCTTTTTAGCGATCCGGAATGCCTCAGGGAAAATCAGATTTAAATGAAAGCCGACTGCACCCGCCTCTTGGGCCACGGCAAAAGCGGACTTCATTTGCCCAAAAATCTGCGGCTCTCCCAACACCATAGAGTTAAGACCGGCAGCCACCCTGACGAGATGTGACGCCGCCGCCACTCCATGATTGCGATAAATCGACGGCAACAACTGGTTGATATCGAGACGATGGTAATTAGCCAACCAGCGAGACAGCTGATCACTGACTTCCATACCGCGACTGGGTTCGGAAAGCACGCCGTAGAGCTCGGTCCGATTACAGGTCGACAAGATGACCGTCTCGGTGACATCCGTATCTCGGATCAACGCACCGAGCGATTCGTGGACCTTTTCCGGCGCAAACGCGATCTGCTCCCGCAATTCAACGGATGCAGAATCGTGATTAACACCGACTACCACCAGATTCTTTAACATGGCTCTGGTAGAGACCCTCGCCAGCTTGGATAAGTTGCTATCATAGCACCTACTTTCAACCAACTCGCCGCATGAGGTCGCACCTTGTGTGGCACTATGCCTGCTCATGATCGGCTTGCGCCCTTACTTCATTCTGTTCGCCTTCATCGCCCTGCCAAATTGTGCGAACGTTTCGCCTCAGACATCCGAAGGACCTCCTTCTGTGCCAGCGCCCGCGCACGCCCCGGCATGGGTCGCCAGCGAACCCGTCGAGGTGCCCATCCCGGAAGCAAGTTTGCTGCCGCTGTTGCAAGCAGAGTTTGCACTGCGCCTGAAAGACTATGACGGCGGCCTGGCGCTGATGGCCGATCAAGCAATCATCCTCGAAGACATCGGACTTGCGCGACGGGCGCTGCGTCTTGCCGAGTATGTGAACGACGCGGATCGCGCCACGGCGATGGCGATTCGTCTGTCCGAGCTAGATACTCAGGATGGTGCGGCCGCGGCTGCGGCCGCGGGATGGCTCGCACGTACTGACCACCCAGTAGAAGCGCTCGATTATGCCGCCCTCGCCCTCGAGCGTGGGCATCCGGTCAACGTGCCGGCGACGCTCGGTAGCTATGAGCGAGTCGCACCCGAAACGCAGCAAGCCATCAGCAGTGCAATTCGGCAGCTGCTTGAACGCTGGCCAGAGGATGATCAGGTGGTGATTGCCGCCAGTTTACTTGCGCGCTTGGAAAAGGATTTTGAGCACGCTCAGGCACTTTTATCATCGGTGCTCGAACGCTCACCTCAGGACACGCGAGCGGTGATGCTCTGGACCCAACTGGAAATTGACCGCTCGGCCGCCGATCCGTTCCGGCGTCTGGCTGACACGCTTGATGCCTACCCGGATAATCAGGAGCTGCGACTGCAATACGCGCGATTATTGGGTGCGGAGGGCGACTATGAGAGCGCTCGCCAGCAATTCCGAATCCTGCTTGATGCGGATCCCGATAATGCGGAGTTGCTCGGTACCGCGGCGCTACTCGACTTCGAACTCCAAGACTTTGACTTGGCGTTAGAAAAATTTCAGCGTCTGATAGTGCTGGAGGCCCGACTCAACGAGGCTAATTACTACATCGGCCGCATCCACATGGCGGGCGATCTTTACAATGACGCGATTGCCGCTTTTGCGGCAGTCGGCCCCTCTCGGGAATTTCGTGAGGCCAAGGCCCTGGCTGCGCAACTGCTTGCTGATACTGCCTTCGCAAGTGACATCAAAGCGTTCTTTGCCGCACAGCGCCAAGCGTACCCGTCAGCCGCGGAGCAGCTTTTCTTGCTCGAGGCCGATGCGCTGAAGGATTGGGAGGGCGAAACCCTCGGCGCTTACGACAGAGGCTTAACTGCATTCCCGAAATCATTCACCTTGCTTTACGGCCGAGCGATGCTGCATGAGTCGGATGGCGCCTACGACCAGATGGAAAGCGACCTGCGCAACATCCTCTCTCAGGACCCCGATCATGCGGCGACTTTGAACGCGCTGGGTTATACCCTGACCAATCACACCGACCGCTATCAGGAGGCTGCGGCGCTGATCGAGCGCGCGTTGGCGCTTTCGCCCAATGATCCCGCGATTTTGGATAGCCTCGGATGGGTTTACTTCAAACTGGGCCGATATGGTCAATCCGAAGCGCTTTTGCGCCGAGCGCATGCAGCCTTTCCCGACCCCGAGGTCGCCGCCCACCTCGGTGAAGTGCTATGGGTTCAGGGACGCGAGGTAGAAGCGCAAGACATCTGGCGGCAAGGGCTCGATAAGGTGCCGGACCACCCCATCATCCGCGAAGCGCTGGATCGACTGGGAGCCCCTTCACCGTGAGGCACGCCAACAGGGGCGTTACCCACTTAGCGATCAATCGGATTCAGGCGAGCCTTAGCTTCTACACGGTGTGTCGTCGGCGCTCCTTTTGGGTTGCCGTGGTGCTCACCGGCTTACTCGCCGGCTGCACAACTTTCCCCGATACAACCTCTTCCGGCAGCACAGCCATCCGCACCGCCCTCCCCGCAGCGCCCGCAGACCTTGATCGCTGGAGGGCACGCGGCAAATTAGCCTTAAGGACAGACGACACCGAGGAAACCGCGCGTTTCGAATGGCATCGGGTCACTGCGGAGCGCGATATCATTACTATCGCAGGGCCTTTCCCTCTGAACCGACAAACCGTCGTTCGCGATGGCGAGACGCTCAGTTGGTGGGACGGCGACGAGCAACGGCCGGCGCCTGAGCCAGAGGGTACCCTGGCTGAATTATTGACCTCACTCGAGCTCGCATCGGCAGGTACCTGGTTATTGGGATACCCACCCGAATCAGCCGCTTGGCAGGTCGACGTGGCCGAGTGGCAAGACAGCGCGCCATGGTCGGCGCCGGCGCGGCTGAGACTCTACAGCAAACATTTCATCATTGACGCACTGATCCGTGAATGGGAGTGGGAACCCGCACCATGACCGCGTTGCGCGCCCTTTCACCGGCCAAGCTCAACCTGTTTTTGCATGTCACCCGTCGGCGTCCCGATGGTTATCATCAGCTACAGACCGTTTTTCAGCTCCTGGACTGGGGCGACGACATGGTTTTTGAACTCCGCGATGAACCCGGCGTCACATTGTCGGGAGATACCAACGACTTGCGACCCGAGGACAATCTGATTCTCCGTGCCGTAGCAGCGCTAGAACAGCCAACCATGGGCGCGCACATTTCGGTGGTGAAGCGTATTCCCCGAGGAGGCGGATTGGGCGGGGGGAGCTCAAATGCCGGCACCACCCTGCGCGCACTCAATCGCCTATGGTCACTGGGACTCACCGACGCCGACCTGATGTCACTGGCGACCCCACTGGGGGCAGATGTCCCGGTTTTCGCCGGAGGCCTCAGCGCGTGGGCCGAGGGTATTGGCGAGGACCTGACTCCGATAGTATTGCCACCGCGCTGGTTCGTGGTTGTGCAGCCCGAATGCGAGGTGAGTACTGCCGAAATCTTCGCCCATCCTCAATTGACACGTAACACCGCGCCCATTACAGTGCAGGCCTTTTTTTCGGGGGCTGGCCGCAACGATCTTCAGGACGTTGTGACGGCGCTGTATCCCGAGGTCCGCAAGGCGTTGGAGTGGCTGCTGGAGCAAGCCTCGAGTGCGCGGATGACCGGAAGCGGAGCCTGCTTGTTCGCGGCCTTGGAAACAGAGCACGAGGCACGGCAGATCGCGGAGAGAGCCCCAGCGGGCTTGAAGATCGCGGTAGCCAGGGGTGTGGATCAGCTTCCCGAGATGCATGAGGCATCTTGAAGTAAATGTTTGGGGCGTCGCCAAGTGGCAAGGCAGCGGGTTTTGATCCCGCCATTCGGAGGTTCGAATCCTCCCGCCCCAGCCACCTTTTAATCTCGTCGGAAGGCGCGTGAGGTAAGCGGCATGTCATCAAAGATGATGGTGTTCACAGGCAACGCCAACCCTGCTCTGGCCCGCAAGGTCGCCGACAGGCTTTATCTGGCGCTGGGAAATGCCGCCGTCAGCAAGTTCTCCGATGGCGAGATCACCGTTGAACTCAATGAGAATGTGCGCGGCAAAGACGTGTTTGTATTGCAGAGCACGTGTCACCCGACGAACGACAATATTATCGAGCTGTTGCTGATGATCGATGCCCTACGGCGCGCATCGGCTGCCCGCATTACCGCCGTAGTGCCCTATTTTGGTTATGCACGGCAGGACCGCCGCGTGAGATCTTCTCGGGTGCCAATCTCGGCAAAGGTTGTAGCCGATACCATGGTCGGGGTTGGTGTGGATCGCGTGCTGACCGTCGACCTGCACGCGGAACAAATTCAGGGCTTCTTCACGGTCCCGGTCGATAATGTCTATGCATCGTCGATTCTTAATGCCGATATCACCCGCTGTAAACACGAAAACCTCATCGTTGTGTCACCGGACATCGGCGGCGTGGTGCGAGCGCGCGCCATCGCCAAACAGCTGGACGACGCTGATCTAGCGATCATCGACAAACGTAGACCTCGGGCCAATGAGGCCGAGGTGATGAACCTCATCGGCGATGTTGAGGGTAGAACGGCAATCCTTGTGGATGACATGGTCGACACAGCCGGCACCCTCTGTACCGCTGCAAACGCGTTGAAACAGAGAGGCGCAGTCAAGGTAGTGTCCTATTGCACGCACGCAGTGCTGTCAGGCAAGGCACTCGATAACATCAAAAATTCGCAGCTTGATGAGCTGGTGGTAACCGATACGATTCCACTGTCTCAAGAAGCCCTGGAAATTGGCAAGATCCGGCAACTGACTATTGCCGACCTGTTGGCTGAATCGATACGTCGGGTCAGCAACGAAGAATCTATCAGTGCGCTGTTTGATTTGACTTAAACAGCGCTTTACCCACCCACCACCGAGTCGGTCGCAGGCAACGTGGTGATAACAAAGGAGCCGGACCATGTCTGACGCTTTTATTGTAGTTGCAGAGGCGCGAGCCGACGAAGGGAAAGGTGCGAGCCGCCGCCTACGTCGTCTCGAGGGCAAAATGCCCGCCGTTATTTATGGGGGCGATAAACCCGCCCAGAGCCTGACCCTGATCCGCAAAGATTTCGAACACATGCTCGAAAACGAAGCGTGCTTCAGCTCGATTCTTGAAGTGCAGGTCGCGGGTGAATCACATAATGCGATCATCAAGGATATCCAACGTCACCCGGCGAAGGGCTTTCCCATGCACGCTGACTTTCTGCGCGTCCGCATGGACCAGCCCATCAAGGTCAATGTGCCACTTCACTTTATCAACGAAGAGCAGTGTGCCGGCGTCAAACTCGGCGGCGGCATGATCCAGAAGCAGGCTACGGATATCGAAGTTCAGTGCTTGCCCAAGGATCTGCCCGAATTCCTCGAAGTCGATATGCTGGCTGTTGAGCTGGGTCAAATCGTTCACTTGTCCGATATCACCTTACCCGCAGGGGTCACATCGACAGCACTTGAGCTGGGCGAAGACCATGACTTGGCGATTGCCTCGGTTATCGCACCGCGCGGCACCAAGGAAGCGGATCCCGAAGGAGAAGGAGAAGCTTCGGCAGCTGAAGACGGTGATTCCGGCGCAGATGCAGATGATGCACCCGCTGATAGTGCCGGGGACGACAGCGAGGACTGATTAGCCCGTGTCTGCCATCCGACTCATTGTCGGGCTCGGCAATCCCGGCGCGCAATACGAAGGCACTCGGCATAACGCCGGTGCCTTTTTTGTGCGCCGCCTGGCCGCTCAATATAGCCTGACCCTCTCCGCCGACCGCAACGCATTGGGTGAGTCTGCGCGGGGGCTAGTCGCCGGACACGATCTTCGCGTGCTGGTGCCGAGTACTTTCATGAACGAAAGCGGCCGCTCCGTCGCCGCCATGGCCAATTACTATCGTATCGACCCCGACGAAATCCTGATCGCCCATGATGAGCTCGACGTGCCGCCGGGCGAGTCGCGGTTCAAGCATGACGGCGGACACGGCGGCCATAACGGATTGCGGGATGTCATACCGGCACTGGGCGGCCGCAAGGATTTCTGGCGCTTGCGCATTGGCATTGGCCACCCGGGATCTGCCCGGCAGGTATCAGGCTGGGTACTGAGCAAGGCCTCAGCGGCTGATCAGATCGCGATTGATACGAGTATCGAGTCGGCGATTTCAGCACTGCCGTTGCTGCTGGATGGTAATGCTGTGAAAGCCATGACCGCCCTGCATAGCGAACACCACTAAATAGCACCGAATAACGAGGACTGAACAACATGGGAATCCAGTGTGGCATCGTGGGATTGCCGAACGTGGGAAAATCGACACTGTTCAATGCCCTTACTCAAGCGGGTATCGACGCGGAAAATTTCCCGTTTTGCACCATCGAGCCCAATACGGGCGTTGTGCCCGTTCCCGACCCGCGCCAGGGGCATATTGCCGAGCTGGTAAAACCTGAGCGCAATATTCCGGCCACCATGGAGTTTGTGGACATCGCAGGACTGGTCGCAGGCGCCTCCAAGGGGGAGGGTCTCGGCAACCAGTTCCTTGCGAACATTCGCGAGACCGATGCAATAGCCCATGTGGTGCGCTGCTTCGAAGATCCCAACGTGATTCACGTGGCTAACCAGATCAATCCGTTAGCCGATATTGAAACCATCAACACGGAGCTGGCGCTGGCGGATCTGGAGTCTTGCGAGAAGCAGCTGGCGAAAGTAGTGCGTACCGCAAAGAGCGGCGACAAAGAAGCGGTTGCCCTGAAGACTCTCCTTGAGGACAAACTTCTCCCTCAGCTCAACAATGCCCAGCCGATACGAGCACTGACGCTGGAGCCCAATGATTGGGTAAGGGTAAAGGGTCTCCACCTACTGACCACGAAGCCCACCATGTATGTCGCCAACGTGGCCGAGGACGGCTTTGATAACAATCCCCACCTCGACGCGGTTCGCGCGCATGCCGCAACTGAAAATGCCGTGGTCGTGATGATTTGTAACAAACTCGAGTCAGAGATTATCGAGTTAGACGACGAGGAAAAAATCGATTTTCTCGCTGAAATGGGGATGGAAGAGCCCGGTCTGAATCGCGTTATTCGCGCTGGCTATGAACTATTGAACTTACAGACTTACTTCACAGCAGGCCCGAAGGAGGTTCGGGCCTGGACCGTTCGGGTGGGTGCGACCGCTCCAGAGGCCGCCGCGGTCATCCACACCGACTTCCAAAAAGGCTTCATCCGTGCCGAGGTGATTGGATATGACGACTATGTCACGCACCGCGGTGAACAGGGCGCGAAAGACGCCGGACGGTGGCGCCTAGAAGGCAAAGAGTACGTCGTCGCTGATGGCGACGTGATTCACTTCCGCTTTAACGTCTAGATCCGGCTAGCGCGCCCGCGATCGCGGCGCGCGTCTCGCTCGGGTCGATCACTGCGTCGATCTCCAGATAGGTTGCAGCCTCAGTGGCTCGACCACGCTGGTACATATCTGCCAACAGTGATTCATAAAGCGCCTGACGAGCGGCCTCATCGGGCGCATTGGCCAGCTCCTGACGGAATCCCAAATGAACAGCACCCTCCAGCCCCATAGCGCCAAATTCACCTTGGGGCCAGCTCACCGCGTATCGCGGCACCTCAAAGGATCCGCCTGTCATTGCCATGGCACCCAATCCGTAGGCCCTGCGCATGAACACAGCGATAATCGGCTGATCCAAGGCTGCTCCGGCAACAAACAGCTCCGACATCAGCCGAGGCGCACCCGCAGCCTCACTCTCCGGTCCCACCATGAAACCGGGTGTGTCGATCAAAGACACGACAGGGAGCTGCCAGCGCGACGCCAGCTCATAGAGCGCCGTGGCTTTCATTGCTGATTCGCCATCGATGGCGCCACCCAAGTGGCGACAGTCACTCGCCAAAACCGCGACGGCCTTGCCCTCGATGCGCGCAACGCCGGTAACGATCGCGCGGCCCATCTCCGGGCGCATCTCAACAAATGAGTCGACGTCAAAAAGTTGTCGCACAATTTTTCGCACGTCAAAGGCGTAACGACGGTTAGTGGGCATCATTCCTGCTAGCAAACTTTGATCGTGTGCCTCCCAGTCAGTTAGGTCACCCTGCACGCAGGCCAGTACCTTTTTGGCCATTGCGACGGCCTCTGCCTCATCAGCCACAACGATATCTACGACTCCGTTAAGCCGATGAACCGCTACCGGACCAATATCCTTAGGCTGCCAACTGCCGAGGCCACCCCCTTCAATCATCGCGGGGCCCGCCATACCAATGCAGCTCGCCTCGGTCGCAATACGCAGATCAGCGGCACCAAACAGCGCTGCGTTACCCGCAAAACAGTAGCCGTGATTCACCGCAATCCTCGGCACGACGCCCGCCAGCGCCGCCCAACGATGGAAGGTCGGTACATTCAATCCGGCCATGGATACCAAGACATCGGTATCACCCGGCCTACCGCCGCCGCCCTCGGTGAACATAACGACCGGCAGCGTGTCTTGAGCGGCCAGCTCAAGCAGCCGGTCGATCTTGCGATGATGAAAATAGCCTTGGGTGCCTGCCAGCACAGCGTAATCGTTAATGATCAGTGCGGTCTGATTGTGGGGCTCGGTGAATAAATCCGCATTGACCGCCCCGACGGCGGTGATCACCGCGTCTGCGGCCGTATCCGCATACAGCGCATCGCCCGCTCGGCGACTGCGCTGTGCGGCGACTGCCAACTGACCGTACTCCCTCACCGATCCGCCATCGGTCAAATCAGCGAGATTTTCTCGCGCGGTTCGACCTCCTCGGGCATGGCGCTTTGCGACCGCTTCGGGGCGCGCATCGTCCAAGGTCTTGGCGATTCGGTCACGAAATCCAGTCACGGCATCGTTATCTGTGCTACTCATGTAACGTCGTTCCATTCGACGGCGCACTCGCACCTCTGCAGCGATATCGCCGGTTGACTTCAATCCCGGAGTTTTGCAGAATCGCGCGCCTCAAAGATTACCTTTTTGTGGCTACGTAGCTCAGCTGGTTAGAGCACAGCATTCATAATGCTGGGGTCGGTGGTTCAAGTCCACCCGTAGCTACCATTTTCTTACAAAGAATCAGTGACTTAGGTTGCTGATTTTTTCGTTTCTGGGAACGATAAAAGTATCTGGGAACAATCTGGGACACACAGAGAGCAAATAAAAATCTACGTCACGCAAGGCTTTTAAATATCTCTGCATACATGGCCGTATCGAAGGGCACCCTCGCACTGAGCACATGTAGCGTTACAAAGTGAATAAATGGGTTAGCCGTAACTACCGTGAACGTCGCCTTTCCCATACCAACCAGCATTTGCGTCATCACAATGTAAGTCACACTAAGAGTCGCCATATTTAAGGTACTGTAGTCCACGCCTGGATCGAACAAACTGAAGATCGCATAAAACAATCCTGCGATTGAGATGACCACAAGTTTGCTCTCGTAAATCAGCATTAACCGGGGGATGACAACGACGTGCATCAAAATGACCACTGGTAGTCCTGCACCAAAGGTGTTGACCAGAATACTGGTCGGGATACCTACCAGGTATTGCTCGGCAGTGTGGGAGAAAAAAGGGACACCCCCAATAATGGGTCCAAAAAAGTCGAGAGCCCAAAATGCGATCAAAATCCAAATATTCCTTCGCCACTGAAGGGCTCGCATGAACTCCACAAGATTTAGTCCCTGCCCACGAAGCCAAAGCAGAGGGACTAGCACGTAAACTACGGTGTTAACCAGTGTCCAAACCACCACATGTTGATAAGCAAAACTCCCTGACTCATACACATGAGGTCCGGGGAAATGAAGTCCAACATCGAAGAAAAATCCAAGGACTAATTGCGTCACCAACAGATAAATAAATGCGGCGAGCACCTCGACCCCTGCTTTTTCTCTATTCAGCGCATACAGGGTTTCCCAATCAAATGCGTCTCTACCGCGTGTCAAATACAACAGCAAAAACACGCACAGAGCTAGTACTGGAAAGTAAGTTAAAAAAAGACTCGACAGAGCATCCACTGCTATCGGTGGTACCGCAGATAAACCAGTTTGCGTGATAAAGAATACTAGAGTTGCCACGAACCACGCTAAACCAATGATTGGAAGGGTTCTCACTTGTGTAAACATCTGACTCCTCTAATTGACCTTGCAGCTGTTATGTACCAAGGGTTGAGTAGGCCATTCTCGGTTAATGAATACAAGCAACGGTGTACACGATTAAAAAGCATCACAACTTATGTTCCGCGGAACAAAAGTAGAAATGTCTAACCACAACGATTCCCCGAAAACTGCAAACAATCAGGGCCAGTAACTTACCCCTCTTACCGCTCCCCACGCTGTTGATCAGCGACGTCGGATCAAGCGTGATCTCCACGGGGTCTATTTACCAACTAATCGTCAAAACGCATTTCGTTTTCACGAAAAGTTTTCAACAATTCAGTCAGACAAGAATATGAAGCGCGACTTTTGTTCACATGAACATAAGTCTTACCTGCGGATCGAGCTAATACTGGGCACGAAAATCAGGACAACTGGGAACAATCTGGGAACGATATTTCGGAAGGTATTCTGAAATTATTTCATAC
>Ga0181578_10002524_pt1 | contig 17074 bp, 10 predicted proteins | sample 071ome_21_FD_148659 | JGI IMG/M metagenome (GOLD analysis project Ga0181578, IMG submission 148659) | Coastal salt marsh microbial communities from the Groves Creek Marsh, Skidaway Island, Georgia - 071401CT metaG (spades assembly) | ecosystem: Environmental > Aquatic > Marine > Intertidal zone... | reverse complement strand
ACTACTACGAGGAAGGCGCCAAGGCGAAGAAAGTTAAATGAGAGCGAGCGAGCGAGAGAGAATATATACTAATAATAATAAGAAGAAATAATAAAACGATACGCACGAAACGATATACGAAAAACCGTCTCTGTATCTGTGCACACACTTACACACGCGCACGCACGCACCACGAGCGCGTTTTGCCATTTTCGTTAAAGCGTCGTCGTCGTCAATAAAGCTCAAAGCTCAAGCGCGTCTTCCTCTCTTCGCGAAAAGCGAAAACTCCATCCAGTGTTCAGTTCGTTCGAGCCTCACAACACAAGACACGCAAGAAGAAAAGAAAACACACATTTGAATTCGATAAATGCGTTCGTCTTCTTTGCTTTCTTTCCCGCGCTCTTCCTTATGTTCGCTCGTCGCGCGTTGTTCGACGACGCTTCTGTTGCTCCTCTTCTGCGCGATCGTCCTCGTTTTGCCGAGGACAACAAACGCCGCAGACGACGAAAAGGGAGGATTTTTATCGAGTAATCGAATCGGATCTCCTCTTTCGCGCGGAGATGATGTGGACCACGATATCTTCTTCTCGAGCGATGATGATACAATATCCGACGAAAGAAGAAGAAGAAGGCAATTACTCGAAGAAGAAGACGATGCAGAAGAAGACGATTCGGGTGAATTGGACGAATCTGCGGTTTTAGATGCCATCGAAGAAGCGGATGCTTCCCACGACGACGAGGGTCATCCGACGGATTTTGAGGCGACCGATCACACGGATTTGTACACGGCGAAGCGCGACCGCGATCGCGCGTGGGAGAAAGCTCGAAAGGGTTCGGGATTTTTAGACGAAGCGCAAGGACACAGAGTGAAAATAGTGACCAGGCGAGCTTCGGAGCGGAGGAAGGCGTCTTCTGGGAACAACTACGAGCACGGGACGTGGGTGCAGATTGGGCAGAACCACGCGTTTGTGAGCAAACACTCGGAGGCGTTTAAGAATCCAGACTCTGGGTTGTACACGACGACGGTGGCGGACGATAACTTGAGAGCCGCGTTAGGTCTTGGGAAAGATACGAGCGACGCGGAGATGTTGCAACAATCGACCAACGTGAGACGGTGGGGGAGGAACTCTGATAAATCGTACCGGGATAAAGTGTGCTCGGGGACGAGGCACGACATGCCGCGGTGGTGCAAAGGCCCAGCCGGGAAAGGCGGCGGCGTGGCGAGCAAATTGGACGACGCCGAGCAGTACTGGCGAGAGATGGCGCAGAAAAGACAGGAAGCGAAAATGACGCTGTTGACGGCGCACCAGGCGTTTTTGAAAGAGGACGCGATTCAAAAAGAAGCCATGGTGTACACGAAGAAGGCGTTGGAGGCGCAAGAGAAGGTAGACGCCGCGGCGAGGTTGGCGCAACAGCGAGAACAAGCCGAAGCGGACACTTTGAAAGAACACGAGATGAGCGAGCAGCAAGCCTGGCATCGATTGTCGTCGTTGAGACACCAAGTCGTGAAATACCGCACGATGACGAGGGAGCAAGTGGAAGAGATGGAGCGAGAACAGCGCGCGTTGGAAAGAAGAATGGGACAAGAAGAGCGATTACGCGCGAGCGGCGAGAGAAGCCGAGTGTCCGGGGATGCCGCGCGGGTGACGGACGAGGTGGACAAGGCGAAACAGCGCTTGCGACGGGCTGGTGAGAATTTGAAATCCTCGGTCGACGCACATAAAAAGTTGGAGCGAAGCCGATTGAATCAAGCCGCCGCCGCCAACGACGACGACGACGACGACAACACCGAGGACGAAGAAGCCGACGATAACGACGGAGGCGGACACGAAGAAGTCAAGTAATTGAGATACCATCGTAGTAATATTTTTGTTTGTGTTATTAGCTGCGTGTTTGTGTTTATCCATTATTCTAAAAACTACTACTACTATAGTCCATCTAAAAACAACCGCTTATACGCACCGGGTACGTTCTATTTTTTTTCACGCGTCGTCGTCGTCTTTGTCGTCGTCGTCGTCCAAGTTCTTCAACTCTAAATGCACCGCGCAGTGATCGGAGCCAAAAAATCTGTCCATTGGCATTTTCATCGCTTCCGCATCTGGTAAATCATCCGTGGCGTGATAACATCGCAGGATTTTACTTTTTAAAGCGTTGGATACGACCATCAAATCCAGCCGCATTCCCGGATTGACGGTATTAAAAACCTTCCCGCCGACTTTATTCACGGTGTATGACCTCCACGTGTACGATCTTTTCTCGCCGCCATTCACCGCACGATACGCGTCGCATGCGTCTGCCGCAGAGAGAATCTCTCGAAACCGTCGCTGTTCGTTCCGGGTAAATCCCGCGACGCCGTAATCCGGATCCGACGCTTTTCTGTTCTCCACCGCGCGTATGTCGTCAAATTTAACGTCGATACTCTCCGGAGCGACGTTCAAATCTCCCGTCCATATAAAATTCGTCCCTTCTTCTCGCAACCGCGTCAGTCGTTTCAAAATCACCTTTTCGTCCCACTTCCGCCTTCGCTCGCGGCTTTGCGTCGTGCTTCCGTTGTTCGGCGAATACGTCGAGAGGACGACCAATTTATTCGCGTCGTCGTCCGCGCCGAATTGACACTCGACGAATCTCCCTCGCGTTATTTCATCATCTTCATAATCACCATCCCTGTCTACTACTCGCACCGAAACTTTACTCGGCGCCTCCACTTCCTCCGCGTTCACCAACACCAACACGCCCGCCGACTTTTGATGGTAACAGTTGAAAACTCGCTTATATCTTTTCAAAATCGAATCCAAATCTAACGCGCTTTTTATCCCATTCGCGCTCTCCCGGTAACTCTTATTCGTCCCATCGTTCGAGTACGGTTTCACGGATGTCGCACCGCACGACGGAATCCACGTTTCTGTGATGGTCACGACGTCCGCTCTCGCTTTCCGCACGTAGTCGAGGAACGATTGCTTCTCTTTCCATTTTTTCCCGTCGTGCAATTTTGAAGTCAAACCGTCCACGTTTACCGAGAGAAACGTGCGAGGAAAGCGTCGTTTCTTCTTTAATTTCTTCTTCTTCTGCTGCTGCTCGTCTTGTTCTTCGTCCACGGAAGTGTTGTTGTTGTCGCTATTCGGAACCGTCGCAACGAGGAACCGCTTCATGTTTATCTCCCCTCTCTCTTTGAAAAAATGGAGATTTTTTCTTCTTCTTCTCCTCTTAAAAAGTGTTCACATTTTGCAAACTTTCCGCGCGACGCGCGCGATCGATCGATCGATCGATCGAAAGCAACACATCACACACAACAGAGAGCGAAAGAAGACACACGCGACGACCACATCAGCAGAATAAGCAGTAAAAGCAGAACGATATATGAAAGTTCTGTGGATGCATATATACGCGCACTCGTGACACTCTCGGAAGAGCGCGCGCGAAAGAAGAGACGCGCGCGACGACGACGATAACCAAAGCACAGCGGCAAAAGCATCAAAAAGCAGAGCGATGCGTGAGAAACGAAGATTTCGCGCGAAAGGAGAGATTCATTCTGGACCAAAGAGAAGAAGAAGAAGAAGAAGAGTCCGGGGCGTGTATGCGCGCTCGCGTCATATATGTGCACTTTTAACACTCTACTTGAGTCTTTCTGGGGAAAAAAAAAGAAGATGGAGAAGACGTCACACTTACTTTTCACGCGCAATACTACACGTATATCTGTGAATAAAACATCAAAAAGTCATCATGATCGCGACGTCCCGATGTGTTTTTGGTGCGGTGAGATCTGCGAACTCGTCTTCATCTCGCAGACGAAGAAGAAATGCAACGACGACGACGACGACTAAAGCGGTAAAAATCACATTCGTCGACCCAGACGGAAACGCCATCGAAACGAATCAAACCAAAGGCGTTCTCCGAACGATCGCGCTCGATTCGGGCGTGGAAATCTACGAGGGGTTTTCGAAACTCATGAATTGCGGTGGCAACGGCCAGTGCGGGACGTGCGCGATGGTCGTGAGCGATCCGAGCGAGTGTTTGAGTGGAACGACGGACGCGGAGAGGAAAAAACTTGGGAAAGAGAAGTTGGGAAAAGGCTACCGGTTGTGCTGCCAGACGGAGATTGTCGCGGGAAAAGAGAACGAGAACGAAAACGCGATGATCGAGTGCAAGACGAAACCGCCGAAGAAGTGAGCAGTAAAAGAAACTTTTCGTCGCCGTTAACGATAAAAAATGTAGAGATGGAGAGAGAAAGGAGAATCGATATATGTATCCGCGCGCGCTCGGCGTTGAAACGCGGACGGTTCGGAGACGCGAGACTCTCCTCTCTCACCACAAAGATATAGTATAGTTAGCGTTCATTCTCATTATAAATGTATATGCATGCATACATTCTCGCGCGTTTGTGCACTCGAGAAGAAGAACAACAAGAAGCAGATGATTACGATGAGATTTGAAATGTCTTCGCGTGTATTCGTATTCTCGCGCGTGTTTTTGTGATGTCTCGTAAAAAATTCAAAAATGTCGTTACAAAAGCGGCGATAAACGACGAACAATGAACCACCACCCGTCCATGCCGCCGCGAAGGAAAAAGCACCAATTCACGGCGCTCCTTTTACTCCAACTCCTTTTGACGTTCTTCGTCACCTTTTCGATCCTCCAAGACGTGGCCGAAGATCGACCGTTCGTCGTGTCTTCCAAAGCGGCGCTTTACGAGTTGTTCTTCTCCGAAAACGCGCAAGTTTCAAACACGAAGAGGAACGTGGCGTTCGTGTACGACTCGGATTCGCTGATTTCGTCGATCGAAAACACCGTGGATAAGTATTTCAAATTGCCGGAAACGGCGCTGAACGAGATGGAGTTGCTCGAAGACGAAGGGATCGAAGTGCGCGTGAGGAAGATGAAGACTAGTTTAGACGAAGAGAATAAGGAAGATTTTTACTTTGTGGACGATTACGAAGAGACGCACCGGATAACGTCGAAAACGTACGCTTCGGGAGCGTGGAAGAAGAAGATTTTAGGCTTGGACGACGACGACGATGGGACGACGACGAATGGAGTAGCAACGACGACGTCGACGAAGAAGAAGAGAGCGTTTTTGCGGTCGCTTCTATCTCTCGAGTTGAAGTTTAGCGCGCGGAGTTTACATCGAGAGATGGATAAACTCGTGCTGTTCGATTTCGACGTGCGCATCAATTACAACTTGGAAAGCAGAGGCGGCAGAGTGCAGATTGAAATTTTTATCGGTGGGAACCACGTCGGTGGGGATAGTTTTAAGAGCGTGAGGACGGTATTCGAAGATTGCTTTTTGTTGAGTTTGATTTCGTTTACGCAAATAGCGGTGGTGAAATCGAAATTTAACGAGAAGAAGACGGACGGCGAAAAGAGGATGCGTTTGTCTCGGATAGTTTCGCACTCGCTATTCAACCGGTCGATAGCTTTAGAGACGTTAGCGAATGCGGTTTTGTTTGTCGGGTGCGTCGCTTCCATTTCCTGGCAGATTTTACCGCAAGAAGGCTTTGGGTTGGGACGAAATTTCGCCAGAGGTTTGAACGGGTTTGGATGTTTCTTAATGTGGGCGTCCTTGGGCAGACACACGACGACGATGCCTCCGTACGACGTCGCGTTCAGAGCAATCAGTCGAGGTTTACCGGTCGTTTTACAATTTGCCGTCGGCAGTGCCCCTCTTTTAATGGGATTCACGACTTTAGGCGTCGCTCTTTTCGCCGAAGAAACCGAAAAGTTTAAAAACTTGGAGAATGGATTCCTCACGTTGTTCTCCGTGATGAACGGAGACATCATCTTCGAAAGCGCTCGCGACATGAAACGAGGCTTCATAGGACACGTGTACGTAATAACTTTCTTCGTCATCTTCGTCTACACCATCATTTCAACCTTCATCAGCATCATGGGGAAAGCGTTCGCGGAAATCGAAAGCGAAAAGAGACACGAAGAGAAGAACGACGACGCCGAACGACGACAACACGACTACTACCGCAAAGAAAACGAAACGAAAACGAAAACGAAAACGACGTCGAGGAAAGAGGGAGCTGGAAATCCGAACAGCGGTTGAGAAGAGAACTGAGCGCGATTAAAGCTTCCTTGGCGTCGATGGAGAGAAGCTTGTGAGCGCGTGAGGTGTTCAGTTTATTAGTTGCAAAAAAATAGGTTTTCAAGTCGCAAAACTCGCATAAAATTGGAAAAAGCTGCACTTCACTCTGACACGTTACACACACACACGCAGAGATAGAAAGAGCGAGACTAATGTCCGTAACTTTTCGCCGCGATGAGAAAGAAGAAGGATGGCGTCGCAATCGTAATCGTTTCGCGGCGTCGCCGTTGTCGCTCCTTTTTACGTTCTTTTTCTTCTTCTTCTTCGCGCTGACGACGATGATGATGACGGCGGCGACTGCGCAAGAAGAAGAAGAGGTCGAGAGCAAACAAACGCTCGCGGAGGACACGGACCACTACTCCTCGCCGTCCGTGCGTTTGTCCGCGACGAGCAGCGACGAGGGGTCGAGCGAACGGAAGATTCTCATCGAAAACGATTACGAAGTCACGTACGGCACGTATTTTAAAATCGTTCGGATGAAGTGCGGGTTTGACCACGCTTTGAAAAATCCGGCCAAGTGCACGAAGAATACGTACGTTTTGAGGAAACGAGGGACGGAAATACCGACGGTAGATCCGAGCACGAACGAGTCGATCGAAGCGGAGAGCGAAGATGGGGTGGCGACGAGACATTTTGAGATTCCGGCGACGTCGATTGCAGTCGGCGGTACGTTTGCGCTGGCGTACTTGGAAGCGTTGGACGTGGATACGGACACTTTGAAGTTGATTGATTCGCAGTACATGCACTCGCCGTGCATGCAACAGGCGGTCCAAAATGGGGAAATTATCGATCAAGCGAGCGCGGTGTACGACGCGAATTGGAACGTGGACACGTCGGCGTGGTCGGCGAAGTGCGACGAGTTGAACGTCGATTTAACGTTTACGGATGAGTACGGCACCGGTAAATGCGAGAACCGAGAAGACGTCAACGTGTTGTTTCACGGAAACGCGGACGATACGCCGATTTTACGAGCCGAGTGGGTGAAGTTTGTGAGTTTGTTCTTCGATAAGGAACAGTTTGCGAATGAATATTTCGCCTTGGAAAGCGACGCCGTGGAGGCGATCAAGACGTACGTGGAGAAAGGCATCGCGGCGAGTTTGTCCCAGAAGAAAACGTGCGTTTGGGTGCAAAAGATGGGTTCGTACTATGAAATTTTGCACGACACGTTTCGAACGTCGTTGTGCACGGATGCCGGGATGGTTGCGTACCGAGGCGAAACTGGCGTGTTGAAAAAAGCGTTCGCCATCGACTCGCAACTCGAAGAGTTTCACTCCGCCATTCGCGATTACGACGTAGTCGTGGATGAGAGTTATTTCTACGACGTTTCGTCGTTATCACGCGCAGATTACGAAAATAACTTAGCGCTCGACCAAATCTCTGGTCAATCGGTCAAAGCGAAAGAAGGCAACGGCGGTTTGCTCTTGCGAGTGGACGCTTCGCGAGGCAACGGCATGACGGACGATCTCAAAGAATCCGGCGAAGTGCGACCGGCGCTGTTATTAAACGACCTCGTATCTAACGTCTACGGTGGAACTTTGTCAAACGACGACGCGTGTCCGAAATACTTTAGAAAGGCGGACGAGAGTGCGATTTACGTGACGCACGAGAACTGCGCGGCGTTGGAGAATGCCGATAACGAGAAGAAGTGCGTGACGGCTTTGAAAGAAGAAGCGGAGAGAAAGACGCCCAGTGAATTATTGGATTCCAGCGCGTTCAGAGCGAGAGAGAGCACAATCTCGACGACGTTTGTAGTTTCAATCGCGTTGGCAACGGTTGTGATGCTCGCGATGGCGTGAGGTTTCAACGCGCGAAACGCAAGAAAACACGTTTATTTATTTTATTTTAGATTTAAAAGAGAGAGAGGGTGTTTGATTCGCTCAATCTGGCGATTAGAGCGCGAAAAGAATTCGCGTTCGTTGTAAGTCAGGCTGAGAAAGAAAATAAATACGCACAAAACACACACTCGAAACACAAGTTATTACAAACGTGTGCGCGAGAGAGTTTTTGTCGTCGTGTGTAAATCATCGAATTACCTACTATACATTACAATAAATACATCTCGCGTCGTCGTCGTCGTCGTCGTCTTTGTCGTCTTTGAATACATCATCGCTCGAGCGTTTGACACACCCAAACTCGTTCTTTCTCACCGTTCCCCATCCAATCGACGGTAAAATTCAACGCGATCGTTTCGCCGCTGCCATCGATGGCGTTCCGGAAAACCGCGTCTTCGCACGTTTGCCAATCGATATCTTCAACCTTCTCCTTCGCGCACGTAAAAAACTTAAACTTGAATCCATCGTCTATGGTTTTCGCGCTCATATCCAACGAACACGCGTACAAATCATCCTTCTCGTCCACTCTTTCGAGCTGCAAAGATCTCTGAACGTCCCATTCGCCGAGTTCTTCGCAGCTTCCCACCAACCGCACGCGTCTGCCGTTTTCGTCGTCGCAGTCGTCTTTGCGAACGTAAAAGTTTGTCTGAATACCGCCGACGAGCGCGGCAGCAGAGGAACTGCTTCTTGCGGACGACGACGACGACGACCAAGAAGAAGAAGCGTTGAACGCATCGCCGTTTCCAAGTTTGTCTTCATCGTTAAGAGACGAAAACGACGACAAAGAAGACGATGAAAATCCACCGACATCGTCGTCGTTAAAAATCTCCTCTCGATACAGTTGAAACGCTCTCGTCATCTCGTCTATTTTCTTCCTCGCTCTCGCCGCGGTCGCGTGTTCTCTTTTCCCGCTCGAAACCACCTCTCTCTCGATTTCTCGTGCCAGTTCTTCTTTCATCCGCATCGCGCGGTCGCATCCGAGGCGAAATTTTTCCGCCCGATCGTACCGTTTCGCGTTCGCCGCGTCGGTTTCGCGAAGGAGACATTCTCGCGCGAATTCGTCCAAGGAGAGAAGCACGGAAGCGATGGAAGAGGAAAACGAAGAAGAAGACACCGCTCGGATGGAAAAAGACTTCTTCTTCGTCCGACGAAAAGTAGTACGGTTTCGCGGGTGTGAGGTGGTGGAAGAAGAGAAGGAGGAGAAGGAGGAGGAGGACGACATCGTCGTGCTCAGCGCGCGCGCGACGCTCGGCTTTTTGAAGACGAAAACGACGACGAAAAGTTTATCCATATCAGAAACAAAAAAACTAACAACAACAGTTAGGGTTTAGGGTATTAACAAAGGTTTGTATTAAGAGCGTGTACGCGACGAATATCAATGTTTACTATTTTTGCGTGGTAAAAATGGAGGAATTGTTCGCAATCGCGGTCAGTTTTGCTTTTTTTGTTCGCAATCGCGGTTTTCCTCTAACAATAATATGTTTTAATACAATGACGCCGCTTTTTTCCCGTCCAGCCTGTCGCCTTTCATGGAGCGAATCCACACGAGACCGCAGAAGACGTACATGAACGCGAGGCTGAAGAATACCTTGGCGAAACCGGTGCCGACGCTTTTGCCGACCCATTCGGCGATTAATTTGTTGGCGAGGAGACAGCTGAACACGCCGGCGGTGTTGGTGACGCCTAAGATGCTTCCCGCGCGTTCGGCGGCGTAGTCTTGGAGGTACGCGTGGACGCCGGCGACGGAGGCTGCTTGGGCGCCGACGACTAAGGCGACGATGGAGACGGAGAGAACTTGGATGTTTTCAGCGACGAAGAGAGGAATGGCGGAAACGGCGAGACTGAAGTACGCCAGCAGGAGACAGCCGAGCGCGGGGATCATGGTCGCGACAGTCATTGCAATTCGTCGCGTTTTCCACGGCGGCGTTTGGTAGTCTCGAATGGCTTTTTGGCAGAGCTTCCCACCGAAATATGCAACTAAAGCAGTCATGAACCACGGGAGAAACAAATACGCGCCCGTATCGGACACGGAAAAGCCCAAGCTGCCTTGCATATAAATTCCGAGCCAGTTTTGAAAGGTGAAGAAGCCGATGTTGGTCATGATGTGAGTGAGCGTTACCACCAACAGTTGGAGTTTCACGGAGAGCGAAGAGTTCATCAGCCACGTCCGGTTGCTGTAGTCTTCGCAAGAAGCGTCAAACGCTTGTCGCGCGCGTTCTTCGCGCACGATTGTTCCTTCTTCTTTTTCTCCATCTTCAGCTTCTCCCTCTTTCGTCATCTTCGTAAAAGAAGAGTCCAACGCCGCGCACTCTTCTTCGGAAAGCATCGGAATATCGCCACCGCCGTCGACGAATGCCGGATTATTATGCCGCTCCTCTACTTTGTCTATGAATCGATCTAACCTTCTCAGACGGATGTGAGCGACGATGGCGTACACCATTCCACCTAAACCGAACGCGAAAAACGCGCCTTTCCAACCAATCGCGGGAACTAGAAATCCTCCCAACAACATCCCGAACCCAGAGCCTACGTTGAACATGCTCAATAAAGTCGTGAACGTTTCTCCTCTTTCCGCGTCGAGAAAATACGCGGAAGTGCCACAAAATCCAGCCGCGGCGGGTAACGCGACCCCAGACGCGAGACCAAACAATAATCGACTGATCAATAATATCACGAACGGCGTCAACATTTTCTCTAATCCGAACAAGAACGCGCCGCCGGAGGATTTCAACCACAACAACGTCGGCAACAACGCGACAGCCAACGACCAAAAAAACAGCGCCAAAAACAACAAATTCGCCGGGCTAATGCTCCCACTCTTCTTACTCGTCGCTAACTGCCCGCCAATGACGTTCGTGCTCATGTAACCGATCAAAAACACATTCTGTATCCACCCGATTTGCGCGATGGACAGTTGCAACTCCTTCGCGATGGGCAACGCCGTCAGCGTAAAAATCGTCCGATCCGCGGTGCTGAAAAGAAGCACCAAACCGAGCGTGATCACGGCTTGCGTCTTGTGTTTAAACAGAGCGAAGGCGATGGGTTTCGTCAGACCGACGAAATTTTCGTCGTAGGAAATCGATTCGAATTCAATCCCGATGTCGTTCTTTTTCTTCTCTTCTTCTCCTTCTCCATCTCCACCTCCTCCTCCTCCGAGAGAAGAAGAAGAAGACGCACCTACGGCGGCAACGACGACGATCTTCCTCCTCCGCCTCTCTTTCGACGGCGAACGGGATAAAAAAGACGCCTCTTTTCCTCCGCCTGTTCGTTTGGCGTGAACGATTTCCTCGATCTTCTTCTTTCTCTTCTTTCTCTGCTTCGTTCCCGAGACCGTTAGTATCCCCGCCGCGTCGCTTGGGGAAAAAGAAGAGACCACAACAAATCTTCTTCTTCTTTGTTTCGATCGAACGATATCCTTCCTGTCGTCATTACTCGCACCGCGACGACGAGAAACGCAACAATGCCTATCGCACGCCGCGGACGAAGGAGATGGTAAAACGGTTCCCCGCATACTCGCCTATCGGGTGTGACGTTTTAAATTTGTCTTTTCACGTAAGTAAGTTGGATTCCGAGAGGGAAAAACGAAAGGCTGAGAGCACGCGCGTTAAGTCTATATATACGTGACGTGTTTTTAATTATAACAAAAAGTTGTTGTTGGTGTTGGCGTTCGAGCTAGGTTGTTGTCTTTGTTGTTGTTGTTGTTGTTGAGGATTGTAAGCGCTTTGTTGCGGCGAGCGCATCATTTGCTGCTGCTGCTGCTGCTGCTGCTGTTGCGGGTGGTACTGAGCCCCTCCGCCCATCGGCATCGGCATCGGCTGCTGCTGCTGCGGGTGGTACCCCATCATCATGTTGTTGTTGATCATCTGCTGCTGGTGTTGCGGCGGATAAGTTCCTACTCCTACTCCTACTCCTCCGTATTGCTGTTGCGGAGACGCTTGCTGTTGGTAGTACCCGGGGTTACCACCACCCATCATCTGCGGCGGCATCATTCCGCCGCCGTACTGCGGTTGTTGTTGTTGTTGCTGTTGTTGTCGCGTGTTGGCTTGATCGTACAACGAGTTCAAATCAACTGTAGCCGCGACCGCTTTCTTGGGCGTACCAAAAAGATCGTCGCCGAACGGGTTGTTGCTACTACCATTTCGCGGTTGTTGTTGTTGTTGTTGTTGTTGTTGTTGTTGTTGTTGTTGAACTGGCGGCGGAACTCGTACGGGACTCGCACTCGTGGATGCCGCGGGTTGTTGTTGACCTCGAGCCGCGTTACCACTCGCAGTAATCGTCGCTAAACCAAACGGATCGTCGTTATTTGCGTTGCTCGACCCCGATGCCGGAAGAAAGTTCCCCACAGCTACATTACTAAGTGCGTTCTCTCGCGCATTCTGCGGAGGCGTTTGAATGTTCATCTCTCCGAACAGCGCGTCCAAGGTTGCGTTTGCGCTTTGTTGCTGCGCCGTCGTCCCGGCACTGGCCGCCGCTCCCGGCGATGATTGCGACGGCACACCACCGACACTCGTCCTGCTTGAACGTCTAGCACCAACTCCAGCTGGCATTTCTCCCGCTTTTGCCGTATCCACGTATTCTTGCATCGTGCCTAAAAACGATTGCGGCGGCGCCTCCAAAGCCGGCGCTTGGTTCACGATTTGCATCTTTTGACACGTCGCGTAGAATCTTTGCAAATCTTCGTGCTGAATCAACGAACGCTTATAAATCTCCAAACCTTTTCTCGCTTTCGCTTTATCTTGTTCAAAGAATAACCCGACCAAAGCGCACACGCCTTCGTTGGCTAACTTGAACACTTTCAACGAGTCTTTAAACATCAACGCCGTCGCGGCTCTCACCGGAACGTCGTTTCGCCGCAAAACCTCTCCAACTGGTTCGCAATCCGTCAATCTATGCATGAGCGTTTGCGCCACGGGAACGTGCTGCAATAACTGATCGAAATTATACGATTGCATCGGCGTCGATCCGCTTCCTTGAGAGCACAAAAACGGCCAAACCTTTGCGCAACACGTGTACTCTTCAAAATACAACGCGTACGCCCTCACCCAACCGGATAACTCAAACGCGGTTTGACTCGAGTCGTCCTTCCAATACCTCAGCGAAAACAAATCTTGTTCTTTCCCACCGGATCGAGCGTTTCTCAACGACTCCACGTGGTGGAAGAATTCCTTCTGAAACTTTCCTCCGCACTCTTGGAACAACCGGTGCAACACCACGTGCGCTTTGAGCATAGATATCCACCCGGTCGCTTTACCGATGACTTTCGTGATTGAATTCAAAACGTAGTTTATATCCGCCACGGAAATTCGATCCGGACTGTTCCCTTGCCCGCCGCCGCACGCTAACAAGAGCGTCTGCACGTGTTTCTCTTTCGGCGCGGAGAGGTCGTTGTTGCACGCCTTGACGCACGCGTTTTCCAACTCCAAGAACTCTTTCGGCGCCAGAGATCGAGATACGAACGCCTGTTTGTAGTTGAAGAAACGGAAGAGAGAGACAGTGTGTGTCAGCGAGAACATCGACGCCGTCGATCTCCGAAGCGAGAAGAAGAAGAAGAAGAAGAAGAAGAAAGAGGGTAAAAAAGCTGTCCCAATTAAGTGTATACAATCTTTCTCTTAAAAAGGATCAAACACCGAGTAAAACGAAAAAAAAAAGCGCTCACATTCGTCCTATCCGCGATCGAGGTCACCGCTTTCCCTCTCTTGTCGACGCGTTCCGTGCCGTACGCGATCGCTTTCACTTCCGTTTTGATTGTTTTTTTAATCGATTTCGCTTTTTGCAACATTTTTTAACCAAATTCGATCTCTCCCTTTTAAATTGTATATCTGTGTTTTGCAGTTAGAAACCCGTGCAACAAGGTCTCGCTCCTCGCGCGTCGTGTGATCACTTCTGCGTGTGCGTGAAGCGCTGCGAAGCTTTTGTTCTTCCGTTTATATCTCGGTGTTTCTCTCTCTCTCTCTCTCTCTCTGTTTGACTCAAATTTGAACTCTATTTTGGGGAGCGTTTTTTTTCCCCCAAAAGCGCGTTTTTGCCCGAATTGACTAAACCCTAAACACTAAACACAAGTTTGCTCTCTCGCTTCGGATCCAGAAAAAGAAGAAAACGTCAGAGAGAGAAAGAAGAGAGAAAGAGAGAGAGATGTTCAACGCTTTCTACAAGACGTTCATGGTGAGCAGCGCGCGCAAAACGTCCTCTCCTTCGTTGTTCTTCGTGTCTGTTTTGTCTTCCTTTCGCCAAAAGCGACTATACTACTTTTTCCTCGTCTCGTAAACTCGTTTTTGTTGCGTGGTTTCCATTTTTTTTCCATTTGTGTAAACCTTTATAAAGCGCTTGAAAAGTTCTCTTCTGACGTTTATTATTACTCCGCTATTTATTATCATCACAAACAGTCAAACACGTCCGTGTACGTCGGCGTCATCATCGCCGGCGCTTTAGTCGGGGAGAAAATGGTCAACAAAGGCTTCGATAGCATGTGGGAGAGTAGGAATAAAGGGAAGTTGTTCAAGGATTTGAAGCTGCCGGATGCGGAAGAGTAAACGAGAGAGAGAGATCACGAGAGAGAGAGGGAGAAATACGCGCGCGCGCTCTTCTTTTGTTCTGCTACTTATATATATATAATAATAATAATAACAACAGTAAAGTTTCATTGAACACACGTGCGGATTCTTCTTCTTCTGTAACTTCTATATCCTTGCGCGCGTTTTTCCTCTTCTTTCTTTCGCCGTCTCTTACGCGGCGTCGCCGGCGTTCGGACCCGCCGCGGAAGCGGAGGAGGACATCGGAGTAGCAACGGTACCGATGCTTTCGACGACTCTCGCTTCGCCGACTCGCGTCAGCGCCGATCGAAAGAGCGGTGGGCCAATCAACAAGTTCAAAGCGATCATCGCGGTCGCGACGGAGGCGAATTGTTCGCCCCACGCGGAAAATTTCACCGAGCACGTTCTCGCCAAGCCCAACGCGACGCCGGCTTGGGTCACGTGCGCCATCCACGCGACTTTACGCTGTTGCTCTTCGATGTTTTCAGAGCCGCCGTTTTCCGGCGAAATCGACGACGACGACGACGACGACGAGAGTAAACGACTGGCGATTCTGCACGAGATGAAAATACCGAGTATGCGAAACGCGACCAATAACACCGCCGCTTGCGCGCTTCGCATCACGTGTTCCATTTCCAACGCCACTCCGGCGAGCGTGAAAAAGACCAAATTGACCGCAGGCTGTAAAGAAACCAAAGACGAGTGCAACGACTTCGAGCCGATGGCGTTGAACAATTGCTGTTGCGCCAACTTATTCGTCGTCGTCGTCGTCATCGCGTTGGTGTTTGCGCTTCCGCCGCCGCTCGACGGCGACGGCGGTGAACTCGTCATCCTCAAACTCGACGACGCGTCTCTCTCTTGAAGCGACGACGAAGCCGCGTTGTTGGCTGTAACAGAAGAAAAGTTACCTCTGTTTGCGCAAAATATCCCGCAGCACACGCACACTAACAGCGGCTCCAACAGAAATAACCGCTTGGAAACGACGAATATTGTCGTCGAATAGACTACGGTAAACAACGGTTTCATGGATTGTCGCATCAACGCTCGAAATCGAGTTTTCAAACTCGCCGAGAAATGATTGTCCGCTTGCTGCGCCGGCGGCGACGGCAACCTTCGCAACACCGAGTGCAAAGGCGCCCCAGCGAAGAAACCGAACACGAAGGAACCAAACACAGAAACGACCGGTTCTAGCGCGTGAATAATCGACCGCATATGGTACTCGTAATCGTTCGTTTCTTCCCCGCCGACGATCGTCGCGAGATGCCTTCCGCCGCCACTCGTCTCGTTCATCATCATCGTCATCATCTCCGTCGAGGACACGGAATTACTACTGCCGCTACTACTACTACTACTACTACTACTACTACTACTACTACTACTACCAATACTCGTATTCATAAATCCTAAAGATTCAATCATTTCCATGTTCAAAGCGAACAGAACGACGACCAAAACGTCTTTCAAAACCGTCACCGAGACGACCATTTTCGCGAACGGACCTCTCGCTTCGGTTTCTCTCAAGACGGCGATCGCAGACGCTGGACTCCGAGCGATAGATAACGTGGCTATTAACGATCCCACCGCGCACGCTCGCAAGGTGTACCCGTACCTCCACGAAACGGACGCGTCGCCCGCGCCCAAAGTACCGCTACTACTCCCACCATCCTCCAAAAACTGCACGCGTTCGGATACCCCTCCGACCGTAAACGCCGTAAAAACCGTCAACCACGTAAACACCGCTATGCTCATCGTCCAAACGATGATCTTCTTCGCGTTTTGTCCTCGCAAATCTCTCGCGCTTAACTCCGCGCCCGCCGAAAGTCCGATGACGGACAAACACGCGTTATCGACCAACCATAACGATTCGCGAACCAATCGCGGAGTCAACAGGTTTAAAAACTACACGTGTACACATATTTAGAAACAAGTCTCGCGAGCATAAAAAGTAAAAGAAAACGTACCGACGTGCTCGAAACGATGCCGACGAAGATGTACGACGTGATCTGGGGCAATTTGATTCGTTTTCGAGTGCTCAGGAAGTTGCCGATGGCGTGCGAAAACAAGAGAATCAGCGGCAAGCGACAGGCGGCGTCGAACAGCGTCAATCGCTCCTCTAATAAATCTTCTTCTTCCATAAATGCGTGTTCTTTATAATAAATCCGAGTATTCTGTTGTTGTTGTTGAACCGCTTATATCGTTCTTCTTCTTCTTCTTCTTCTTCTTCTATCGTGTAACGAACGAACGAACGCGTTTTTCAATTAAAAAGAAGAAGAAGAAGAAGAGCGGACCTTTTGCCCTCTCTTCTTTCAAAGAAACACACACGCGGAGAGAGAAAGGAAGAAAGAAAGAAGAAGAGGCTGAGAGAGAAAAGCGCTGCTCTGTGAACGCTCTCGCGTGGTAAATGAAGTTTGTCGTTTGTGCGCTTGAAAGAGTTTGATTTCTGGGGAAAACCCTAAATTTTCGAGATAAAAAACAGCGCGCAAAACCACGCGCGAGAGGACAAGACGACGACACAAAAATGATGGAACCGTCGTCTGTGTCGTCGTCGAGCGACCCCGCGCGTCTCCTCCTCCCCGCGCAATCGCAACACGCTCTGGAGGACTTTTTCCAAAACGCTCTGCTGAGAGGAAAAGAAGACTCTAAAGAATC
>Ga0181578_10002520_pt1 | contig 17085 bp, 13 predicted proteins | sample 071ome_21_FD_148659 | JGI IMG/M metagenome (GOLD analysis project Ga0181578, IMG submission 148659) | Coastal salt marsh microbial communities from the Groves Creek Marsh, Skidaway Island, Georgia - 071401CT metaG (spades assembly) | ecosystem: Environmental > Aquatic > Marine > Intertidal zone... | reverse complement strand
TGGCGAGATCGCCGCCGCTGAACGACCGGTGATCATCGCTGGGGGCGGACGCTGGACTCTCGATGCTCGAGCCCACCTCGCCAACTTTGCCGAAAACAACGACATTCCTGTCCTTGCCGCATGGCGCTTCCACGACGTTGTCGACAACCTCAGCGACATCTACTGCGGCGAAGCGGGTCTCGCCATGCCGCAGGCGGTGCGAGACACCATCACCGAGGCCGACCTCATCATCGGTCTCGGGATCCGGTTCGGCGAGATGACCACCGCCGGCTGGACCCTGATCGACCTCGACGAGCCAACCCAGCGGATCGTGCACATCCATCCGGAACGGACCCAGCTTGGACGCATTTACCCAACCGAGGTTGGTATCTGCGGCGACCCGTCCGTCACCGTCAGCCTGCTGCGCGACCGCATCGTTCCGTCGGTGGAGCGCCGAGCCGACTGGCGCTCCGCCCGACGAGCGGCATTCCTCGACGGGGCGGTCATTCCTCCCCAACCTGGACCACTCGACATGGGGGAAGCGATGCGCTGGTTGCAGGCCAACGCTCCCGCCGATGTGATCTTCACCAACGGAGCAGGCAACTTCTCGGTCTGGAACAACAAGGGCTTTCGGTATGGCGCTCAGGCCCGCCTTCTTGCTCCCCAGAACGGGACGATGGGCTACGGACTCCCCGCCGCGATTGCGGCGAAAGCGGCCCACCCTGACCGCACGGTCGTCTGCTTTGCCGGCGACGGTGACCTCCAGATGACGATCCAAGAACTCGGGTCGGCCCGACAGGCCGGGTATGAGCCGATCGTGCTTGTTTTCGACAACGGCATGTACGGCACGATCCGGGCTCACCAGGAACGGCACTACCCGGGACGGGTCAGCGGAACCCCGATCGACAACCCCGACTTCGTCACGATTGCGCAGGCGTACGGGTTCCACGCCGAATCCGTTCATCGAACCGACCAGTTCGGACCCGCGTTCGAACGAGCGATGGCCTCACCCACCGGCGCCCTGCTCCATCTCCACATGCCCGCGGAGATGTTGACACCGTGGGAGTCGATCGATCAGGCCCGAAGCCGGTCCTGATCACGGCTCGCTACCCAAGCAGCGAGACCCGTGGCTATCGGTTGCCTTCGCCCAGGTAGCTGGCCCGCAGATCGGGGTTGGCGAGCAACGCCTCAGCCGAGTCGTCGAGCACCACTCGGCCGGTCTGAAGCACCCAGCCTCGGTCGGCGATCGACAGCGCCATGTTGGCGTTCTGCTCAACCATGAAGATGGCGACACCCTCTTCGTGGATCTGCTGGATCAGTTCGAAGTTCGTCTGCACCAGCGCCGGAGCAAGGCCCATCGACGGCTCATCCATCAGCAGCACCCGGGGGTTCGCCATCAGCGCCCGCCCCATCGCCACCATCTGCTGCTCGCCTCCGGAGAGCGTGCCTGACTTCTGGTTCAGACGTTCCTTCACTCGCGGGAACATCTCGTAGATCCGCTCCAGATCAGCGGCGACCCCATCATCGGTGCGCAGGTAGGCGCCGAGTTCGAGGTTTTCCTTCACGGTGAGACGCTTGAACAGGCGACGGTTCTCCGGAACCATCGTGACGCCACGCTCCACGCGGTACGAGGTTGGCTTGTCGTTGACGACCTCACCGTCGAGCACGACCTCACCAGTCGTCGGCGTGACCATGCCGAGCAGCGTCTTGAGCGTGGTCGACTTTCCGGAGGCGTTACCGCCAAGCAAACAGACCAACTCGCCTGGGTAGATCGCCAGGTCAACATCTTTCAGGATGTGGACTGCGCCGTAGTGAGTGTTGATGCCCCGAAACTCGAGCAGCGGGGTGCGGGTAGCGCCGTTCTCACTCATGATGCCTCCTCGGCGGGACGACCGAGATAGGCCTCGATCACCTGCGGGTTGGTCGAGACCTCGTCATAGCTGCCCTGGGCGATCGTCTCGCCGTGGTCGAGCACGACCACCCGGTCCGACACGTCACGGACCACGCCCATGTCGTGCTCAATCATGACGATCGTGAAGCCCCACTCGGACCGAAGCTTGCCGATGAGCCCGGTCAACTCCTCGGACTCCTTGGGGTTCATACCGGCAACCGGCTCGTCGAGGAGAATGATCTCCGGCATCGTCGCCATCGCTCGAGCGATCTCAAGCCGACGACGGTTGGCGTAGGAGAGCACCGATGCAGGCTGGTGGAGTCGGTAGCCGACCAGGCGGCTGCCGAAGAAGCCCAGCACCTTCTCGCCGTGCTCTCGGATCTCCTGCTCTTCGCGCTTAAACCCACCGGTCTGGAACAGTGCACCGATGATGCCCTGCTTGGTCCGACAGTGCTGCGACACCATGACGTTCTCGAGGATCGTCATGTTCGCAAAGAGCCGGACGTTTTGGAACGTACGGGCGATACCGCGAGCCGTGACCTGGTTGGGGTCGAGCCCGAGCAACGACTCCCCCTTGAAGAGGATGTCGCCCGAGGTCGGCGTGACCATGCCCGAAATCATGTTGAAGAAGGTCGTCTTGCCAGCACCGTTGGGCCCGATGACGGAGACGATCTCTCCCTTGTCGACGTGGAAATCGAGGTCGGAGAGTGCGTTGAGACCACCGAAGGTGACACTCAGCTTCTGGATGTCGAGGAGTCGCTCGCTCATGCCGGCGCCACCTTTCCGTTCGTGGCTTCGCCATCGTCATCATCGTCCGCCTGTCCCTTGAGCCAGGCGTCCTGCAGGAACTCCTCCTGGTGCAGTTCTCGGCTTCGACGCACGTTCGGAATGAGACCCTCGGGCCGCTTCAACATCATCCAGATCAGGAGTGCGCCGTAGATCAAGAGCTTGAACTCGGAGAACTCCGCCAGCAGACCCGGCTGGTTGGGACCGCCCAGGATCCCGACGAGCACGAGCGCACCGGCGGCAACACCGGCGATCCGCCCCATACCGCCCACGATCACGATCACGAGGATCACGATCGACACGAGAATCTTGAACGAGCTTTCGAACACCGAGCCGACCTTGGCCGCGAAGATCGCACCCGAGAAGGAGGCAAGAATCGCGCCGACCACAAAGGCCTGGAGCTTGGAGTTCACCGTGTTGATACCCATCGCCTCGGCGACCGACTCATCCTCACGAACCGCCATCCAGGCCCGCCCGATACGAGAGTTCTCGAGCCGCCAACTGACATAGATCGCGATCGCAACGAAGGCCATCACGAGGTAAAGCACCTGCTGCGGATCGGTCCCCTTGACGGTGACAACGCCGAAGATGTCAGCGCCGGGGATCGAGAGGATGCCCTGGGCGCCACCGGTGAACCCGCTCGCCCAGTCGGAACGAACGGTAAGACGGATGATCTCACCGAAGCCGAGGGTCACGATCGCCAGATAGTCACCCCGCATTCGGATGACGGGGGCACCGATGAACAGGCCGGCGACGATGGCCATGAAGACCACGATGAAGATCGCGACCCACCACGGCAGTGCTGGCGAAAGACCGGGCGAACTCGGCGAGGTCATGATCGCGGCCGTGTAGCCACCGACTGCGAAGAAGGCCACGTACCCGAGGTCGAGGATGCCAGCGAGGCCGACCACGATGTTGAGCCCGAGGGCCAGCAGCAGGAACAAGCCCACGTTGGTGAGCAGGTCGTTGGTGAGCCGGCCGAGGAACATCGGCAGCAGGATCGCACCGGCTGCGATGAGCGTGAGCCCGATGGCGTTGACCGCAACCGGGGTTTCCTCCCGCTTGGCCTGCACGATCGCTTTGCCCTTCGATGCCTGCCCACCGAGGAAGAGCACCCACGCCGTCGCAAAGACCGCGAGGATGATCGCACCCTGAACGGAGAGACCGCCCTTCTTCTCGAACAGCGCCTCGAACAACCACTCCAGACGGAAGCCTTCGGAGATGTCGTCGAGCGCCGATTCGAGGGCGGCCGCCAGCACGATCGTGAGCGAGATCGCCAGCAACAAGCGAGTGGCGAGTTTCGGCAGCAGATGGATTGCTCCACCGATCGCTCCGAGCCCAGCCGAGACCAGGATCCAGAACAGCACGCCGTAGCCAACGCCCTCACCGAAGGTCAGTACCTCGAGAAGGGCATCGTTCCAGTTGACGAGCGGATCGCTGAGGTCTCGGGTGTCGAGCAGCCAGATCAGCAGCGCCAGTCCGAGACCACCGATGGCCCCGACGACAAGGCCCGCGACAAGCTCACGCGCACCCTTCTTGTGTTGGGTCATGCCCTCCAGCACGACCTCGCGAGTGACGATGTTGCCAAGCGCGATCGGGATCCAGACCAGCGACAGGTAGCCCATGGAGAGCAGTGGTTCGACGATGATCCGCTTGTCGAGCTTCTCTGGCATGTCGGTCAGGGACACGAAGATCAATGCCAACGCAAGGATCAGGCCCCAGTTGACGACCTTGCGCCAGTCCTGGTCGAGCGCGCCTCGAGCGGGCGCCATCTCCGAGGTGGGGTTCATGGTTTCGCTCATGCCCGATCCTCCGCGGAGAGACGCTCACCGAACAGGCCGGTGGGCTTGACCAACAGGACGAAGATCAGCACAAGGAACGCAACAGCGTCCTTGAGCTGTGTGTGGCCGGTGACGCCGAGCGGCTCAAGCACCAGCTGGGGTGCGAGCGACTCGGAGCTACCGAGCGTGAGACCACCAGCCATGGCGCCGCCGAGGTTGCCGATACCACCGACGACTGCGGCGGAGAAGGCCTTAATGCCGGGAAGGAAGCCGGTGAACTCGGTGACCGAACCGAAAAGAATGCCCCAGAGGATGCCGGCAACACCGGCCATGGCGCCGCCGACGGCGAACGTCGTGACGATCGTGCGATCGACATCGATGCCCATCAGCGAGGCGATCTCCTTGTCTTCGGCAACGGCCCGCATGGCCTTGCCGGTCTTGGTCCGCTCCACCAGGTACCACAGGGCACCCATTGAGATCGCGGCAACGACGAGCACGAGGAGTTTCTTTCCTTCGATGTCGAACGGGCCGATCCCGACGTCATCGCGCAGCCAGTCAGGCAGTCGGGGGTAGCTCTTGGCGCCCGGGCCGAGCAACACCGCCGAGGTGTTTTGGATGAAGAACGAGACACCAATCGAGGTGATCAGCGGGATGAGGCGAGGGGAGCCTCGGAGCGGCCGGTAGGCGACCCGTTCCATCACGACGGCAGTGAGCGTCGAACAGATGATGGAGATAAGCACGGCAACAAGGATGGCAACGAGGAAGTTGTCCTCCCAGACGCCGGCCTCGAAGAGCTTGTTGGAGGTGATCATGCCGGTCATCGCACCGACCATGAAGACCTCGCCGTGGGCGAAGTTGATGAAGCCGAGCACGCCGTAGACCATCGAGTACCCGAGGGCAATCAGGCCATACATGGCGCCCTGGGACAGACCCGAGATCACGAGACCCTGGAAGGCGTCCCAGCTCAGGCGGGTCGCATCGGGGTTGATCGCATCGGCCAGCGGGTTGCCAGGATCGATCTGCTGCCAGATAAAGGCCAACAGACCGAACGTGACGAGTGCGCTGAGCAGCACCCGCAAGAAGGTAAGGAACCAGTCGACACCGGTTCGGGGTGCGGCTTTGTGCCGCATTGCAGTAGTCACGTCTCCCCCTCGAAACGTGGAATGTCCAGTGAGACGCAGTCGGCCCCCGTCCGCCTCAAGCGGACGGGGGCCGTTCTGCGTTGTATCGGTGCCGAGCCAGTTAGCTCAGCGCCGGGGGTGCCCTTTACGGGGCGTACTCGAAGACGACGGCGGCCTTGGAGGCCTCGATGTCGCCGGAGTCCTGGTGATCGATGACGGTGATCTTCTGCGAGCCGCAGTCACCGAAGTCGTCACAGTTGATGGTGCCGATGAGGCCGCTGTAGCCGGTGAGACCGTTGAGGTACTCACGCACGCCAGCCCGGTCGATGACCAGGTTGCCGTCGCCGTCCACGTGGGACGCAGCGTCGATGGCGTCGAGAAGCATCGCAGCAGCGTCGTAGCTGTGGCCCCAGAAGGCAGCCGACGGAGGCTCACCGTGGTCGGCCTCGTACTGGGCGAGGACGTCCTCGGCGGTCATGCCGGTCGACTGGTTGGTGTTGGTGCCGAAGCGCACGTCAGGACCCGAGAAGTACATACCCTCGGACTGGGGCAGCTCGAGGAAGCCGTCGGTCAGGAGACCGTCAGCAGCAAGGAGCTGGGTGTTCTCAAGGCCAGCAACGCCAGGGGCCTGGTCGGCGATGAAGTCGCCAGCCGGCTGGAAGATCGGGAAGAACAGCGCCTCAGGGGAGGCGGCGCCGACCTCGGTGAGGACCGGTGCCATGTCGGTGTCTTCCTTGCTCACGCCGGTGAAGCCGGTGACCGTGCCACCGAGGCCCTCGAAGGCGTCGGCGAAGGCCTGAGCGAGACCCTGGGTGTAGGGGTCGCCGTCGTGGATGGCCGCAGCGGTGGTGAGACCGAGCTCGTTGAACACGAACTCAGCCATGGCGGCGCCCTGGAAGAGGTCGTTGTGAGCGGTGCGGTAGTAGCCCGGACGGTAGTTCTCGTTCGCGTTGCCCTGAAGGTCAGAGGTGAGCGACGGCGAGGTGTTCGAGCCCGAGATCATGACGAGACCGGCATCGCTGATGAGCGGAGCAGCCGAAGCAGCCGCGCCCGAGCACGAGGTACCGATGACACCAACGACCTGCTCGTCAGCAACGATCTGCTGCGCAGCAGCCTGGCCACCCTCAGCGGAGCACAGGTCGTCGAGACCTTCGCCCGAGGTGACCTCGAAGCCCTTGATGTCGCCGAAGTCGGCAACGGCGGCTTCGATACCGCGCTGGTTGGGGACGCCAAGGAAGGCGACGTCGCCGGAGATCGCGTTGAGCGACCGGATCTGGACCTGAGCACCGGGCTCAACGGTCACGGTGCCGAGCGAGCCATCACCAAGGGAGTCGTGTCCCTCGGCCATGTCGTCAGCGGCGTCGTCAGCGGCGTCGTCAGCGGCGTCGTCAGCGGCGTCGTCGCCACCGGCATCGTCGCTACCCGCATCATCGCCACCGGCATCGGCAGCATCGTCGGCGCCAGCATCCGTGCTGTCGTCGTCATCATCACCGCACGCAGCAGCGATGAGCGAGAACGACAGGAGCACGGCAAGCAGCATCATCAGCTTGCGTGAAAGCTTCATGGGTGAATCCCCTCCATATGGGACATGATCGCGGTGGATAGGACACGGCACCGCGGGGCCGTGCATTCGGCTCAACAGGGTAGCCCCGGTTTCACCCAAACAACAGCGCCCCCGTTACCAGCTCTGTCAGATGGGGGTCCGCAACGCTTCCCAGAGACACGGGCCAGACGTTGCGAACGGCACGCACATTCAGGCCGTGCGCGCCATGATCTCCTCAACGGGACCGATCATTCCGGCATAGAACGGCCCGAAGTCGGCATAGAGCGCCGAGGCGGTGTCGTAGCGCATCGTGTACACGGTGTCTTTCAGGTCATCCATGTTGACGCCGAAGAGGGTGACCCCCCATTCCCAGTCATCGAGACCGGTGCTGGCGGTGATGAGCTGCACGATTCGGCCAGCGAACTGACGTCCCGAGGCGCCGTGTTCGTACATGAGTTCTTTGCGATCGTCGAAGGCAAGCCGGTACCAGTTGTGCTCGGCCTCGCGGCGCTTCGTCATCGGATAGAAGCACCACGCCGACTTTCCGTCCGGCGGCAGCTCCGGGTAGAGCCGCATGTTCCTCATCTCCTCGGGCACTCCCTTGGCGTACTCAGAGACCTCGGTGATCGAAACGAAACTGTCGACCACCGCAAGCCCAGCGTTGGTAAGGCCCGTCTGGAGGTCGCGGAGCTTCCAGGAATCGTTGTGCAGGGCCATGAAACAAAGCTCGGCCTTGTGACCGAGCACCGCCACCGTGACGACCTGCACATCATCGGCCTGAGCCGCCTTCACCGCCGCGACAACCGCCTCATCATCGGTCCCGGGGGTGCGAGTACAGAACAGGTGGACGACAGCGACGCCCTCGGAGGTAATGACCGGATCGAGCATCGCGCCAGTCTACGAGCGCAACGGGCCCGGCCTTGCGTCCGCGGCCCGGGATGCACTCCGGAACTGAGCCGGCGTCGCATTGGTAAGGCGAGCGAATCGGCGGGTGAAATCCGGCTGGTCGTAGAAACCACAGCGGGCGGCTACGTCGGCGATGGATTCGTCAGTCTCGGCGAGGAGGCGGGTCGCCGCCTCGACCCGCACTCGCAGGACGTGCTGGGTCGCAGTGACACCGAAGACCCGCTTCATGCGTCGCTCCAACTGCGCCTCGCTAAACCCGGCCACCCTGGTGAGGTCGGCGATCCGGACCGGCTCGCCAAAGTGATCCTGAACGTACCGCACGACCTCGCGGAGGCCCTCCGCCCCAATGTCGGTTTCGGATGGCACGACCAGGTCCCGGCTCACCGAAACCAGCCCGACGACCGGTCGATCCCCATCGCCGGCCCGGACCGGCAGCTTGGTGGTCAGATACCAGCCCAGCTCTCCGTTGGGTCGCCGGACCAACTCCAACTCGTCATAGAGCGGCTCCCCAGAGGCGAAGACCTTCGAATCCTGCTCCTCGAACCGTTCGGCGAGCTCGGCAATGAAGTGATCCCGGGCGGTCGTTCCGATCACTTGACCCTTGGAAGGACGACCGGTCCGCCGAACGAACGCCGTGTTGACCTCGACATACCGTCCGTCGAGATCCTTGGCGCAGAAAATGACGTTGACGAGAGTCTCGAACAGCCCGATGAGCTCCGGCTGACAGGAGAAGAGGCCTTCGTTCGGCGCGTTGTGCGGAACACCCACCATGGTCAGCGGCATCGTACAAGACTGCTGGGGGCCAACTCCGCACGATGGAAGCATGGAGTCGAGCCCACCCACGATCGAACCCGGTCCAGCTCACGAGTGCCAGAGCGCCGACGCCGAACTCGCCATCGATGAGGCAATCGAGTTGGTCGAGCACTGGGTCACCCGAGCCAAGGCGCTCGAGACGCCCCGATCCAGGAGGACGATGGAACGCCTGCGCGGTGTGGTGGTGGACGCCGCCGGTGTCGACTTCGTGATGGCGTTCATCGATCGGGTCGCTCGACCCGACGACCACCTCGTGGCCGCTCATCAGCTCCGAGCCCTGATCGACGCAACCCCGCGCCTGCCCGACTTTCTCGGGCCGCTCGACCGACTCCTCCTCCGGATCGGCGCGCGCCTCGCTCCGATCGCGCCCGGCCTCGTCATGCCCCTGGCCCACCAGCGGATGCGCAGCATCGTCGGCCACCTCGTCGCGCCGGCGGACTCCGCCGGCCTAGCCCGACACCTCTCCGGCCAACGGGCGGCGGGGTGGAACTCGAACGTCAACCTGCTTGGCGAGGCGGTGCTGGGCCGTCGCGAGGCTGCCGAGAGGCTGGCTGGGCTGCGGGCTCTCTTGCACCAACCCGACGTCGACTATGTGTCGGTCAAGCTCAGCAGCGTCCAGGCCCAGCTCAACCCCTGGGCTCACGACGAATCCGTCGATGCCGTTGCCAACCGACTCGCCGAACTGATCGACACTGCGGCGGCGGTGCTCCCGGCGACCTTCGTGAACGTCGACATGGAGGAGTACCACGACCTCGAACTCACCCTCGATGCATTCGAACGGATCCTCGGCGCTCCCGAACGATGCCACCTCGACGCAGGAATCGTCCTTCAGGCCTACCTCCCCGATGCGCTTCCCGCCCTTCAGCGCCTTGCGGCATTCGCCGCTGAGCGCCATCGCAGCGGGGGCGGAACTGTCAAGGTCCGGCTCGTCAAGGGCGCCAACCTGGCGATGGAGCGAGTCGACGCTGCCCTACACGGCTGGAGCCAAGCTCCCTACGACCACAAGGCCGATACCGACGCGAACTACACCCGGTGTCTCGACTGGGTGCTGCACCCGGAGCGTCTAACCGGTCTGCGGATCGGGGTTGCCAGCCACAACCTGTTCCACGTGGCGTGGGCCCTTCGTTTGGCGCAGCAACGAGGTGTTCTGGACCAGGTGCGGTTTGAGATGCTGCAGGGGATGGCCGAGGCCCAAGCCGGCGCGGTCGCCGAAGCGCTCGGGTCGGACCGCCCGCTGCTCTACACCCCGGCAGTGGACAGCGACGACTTCGACGTGGCGGTCGGCTACCTCTTCCGGCGCCTGGAGGAGACGGCCTCTCCCGACAACTTCCTTCGCTCGCTCTTCTCGCTCGAACCGGACTCGCCGACGTTCACCACCGAGGCTGAGCGCTTCGCAACGTCGGTGCGTGATCGAAACCGTCCCCCGATCGGCCCCCGCCGGACCCAGGATCGGTCGGCACCCCCTACGCGCGCCTTTGAGCCCGGTGAGCCGTTCCGCAACGAACCCGAGACCGACCCGACCCTGCCAACCAACCGCCGCTGGCTATCCACAGTCATGAGCGCCTCTGCGCACGACCCGACCCCGATAACGATCTCCGAACCGACGGAGATCGATCAACTCGCGTCGGACGCACGAGCCGCCCAGCAGGCATGGTGGTCTTTGGCCGCAGCCGAACGCCGGGAACGACTCCACTGCGTCGGCGACGAGTTGGCAAACCGGCGCGCGACACTCCTGCGCACCATGGCCGACGAATGCGGCAAGACCGTGGCCGAGGCCGATATCGAACTGTGCGAAGCCATCGATTTCGCCCGCTACTACGGCGAACAAACCACAACATTGGAACGACCCGGACTGTGCTTCGAACCCTTCGGTCTCGTCTCGGTCATCCCGCCGTGGAACTTCCCCGTCGCGATTCCTTGTGGCGGGGTGCTCGCCGCCTTGGCCGCTGGCAACGGCGTGATCTTCAAGCCCGCGCCCGAGGCCCGCCGATGCGGTTCGCTCATCCACGAGGCAATCCTTGCGGCCGGCATCCCGCCCGGCCTGGTCTCGTTCGTCGCCGCCGAGGACGATGCGGCCGGTCGTCGCTCCGTTGAGGTGGGCGACGCAGTCATTCTCACCGGCTCGAGTGAGACCGCCGACCTGTTCCGGTCCTGGGACCTGACCCTCCCGGTTTTCGCCGAAACCTCGGGCAAGAACGCCTTCGTCATCACACCGCGTGCGGACGTGGATCTTGCCGTACAGGACCTGGTTCGTTCCGCCTTCGGCCACGCGGGGCAGAAGTGCTCGGCCGCAAGCATCGCCATTCTCGTCGGCGCCTTGGCCGACTCGCCCCGATTCGTTCGCCAACTCGTCGACGCGGTCGAGACACTCGAGGTCCGACTGCCCAACGATCTCCAAGCCAACGTCGGCCCATTGATCGGACCACCGAACGAACGACTTGAACGAGCACTGAACCAGCTCGAACCGGGTGAATCCTGGCTCGTCGAACCGCAACTCCTTGACGAGGACCATCAGCTCTGGCGGCCCGGGGTTCGCACTGGCGTGCAGCCCGGTTCGTGGTTCCACCGCACCGAGTGCTTCGGGCCTGTGCTCGGTCTGATGCAGGCCGAGACGCTCGACCACGCCATCGAACTTCAGAACGGAAGCGAGTTCGGGCTGACCGGCGGCATTCATTCACTCGATCCAGGCGAAGTCACTCGGTGGATCGACGCCGTGGAGGTCGGCAACGCCTACGTCAACCGACCGATCACGGGGGCGATCGTCCAACGTCAGCCTTTCGGGGGTTGGAAACGGTCCACCGTTGGGCCCGGGGCCAAAGCGGGCGGCCCGAACTATGTCGCCCAGTTCGGAACCTGGCACCCCACCACCGCGACCCCTGATGACTTCGAAGCGGTTTGGGCCAACCACTTCACCGTCGAGCACGACCCAACGGGGCTCACTTGTGAAGCCAACCTCTTCCGCTATCGAGCTTTGGACCGGATCGTGCTCCGCCACGGGCCGGAGACCGACCCAGCGGACCTCGAACTGGCACGGCGGGCCGCCGCCGTAGCCGGCGTCTCGGTCATCGAAAGCGATGCAGAGCACGAAGGGGACGAGGCGCTCGCATCACGACTCCCCAATCTCGGCGTCAGCCGGGTTCGGCTGGTCGGCGTCACCGCCGGTACGGGCCTTCGACGAGCGGCCATCACCGCTCATGTGCATCTAGCCGACCAGCCAGTCGTGGCGTCCGGGCGGGTGGAGTTGTTGCACCTGGTGCGAGAACAGTCGGTGAGCATCACCCGCCACCGGTTCGGGAACCCCCTACCGGGGCGGTGGCCGTGGTGAGCTTCGCCTAGCGTGCTGGCCATGACCCGCAGTACCCATCAGGCGCTCGCTGACGAGCGCAACGAGACCGTCGAGATCTACATCAACGGGGAGTTCTTCCCTCGGCACGAGGCAAAGATCTCCGTGTTTGACTCGGGCTTCCTGGTGGGCGACGGCATCTGGGAGGGGATCCGACTCCACCACGGTGTGTTCGCTCACCTCGATCGTCACCTCGATCGACTGTTCGCCGGTGCCGCTGCGATCGATCTCGACATCGGAATGGACCGGGACGGCGTCGAGGCTGCGCTGCGCCAGACCGTCGACCACAACAGGATGCACGACAACGTGCACGTGCGACTGATGGTCACCCGGGGCGACAAGAAGACACCGTCCCAGCACCCGTCAAACAACATCGGCGGACCAAACATGGTGATTATCGCCGAGCACAAGGCGGCCGATCCCGAGGTCCGCGACCGCGGCATTTCCCTGTTCACCGCCACGGTGCGCCGCCCACCACCCGACACCCTCGACCAGAAGTTGAATTGCCACTCGAAGCTGCACGAGGTGATCGCGCTCATCCAAGCGACCAAAGCAGGAGCGGACGAAGCCCTCATGCTCGACCCGACCGGCGCAGTGGCGACGTGCAATGCCACCAACTTCTTCATCATCGACAGCGCGGGACTGCATACGGCGACCGGCCAGTACAACCTGAACGGGATCACCTCAGAACTCGTGTGCGAGGTGGCAGAGGCAGCAGGGATTCCGGTCCACCGCCACGCCTTCTCGCTCACTGACGTCTACGCCGCCGACGAAGCCTTCGTCACCGGGACGTTCGGCGGGCTCACCCCGGTTCACACGATCGACGGCCGCAGCATCGGTACGGGCGAGCAAGGTCCGATGACGGTGCACCTGCGAACGCTCTACGAAGCAGCGATCGAGGCCGATGTGGCCGGGCGGGACTGAGCCCGTTGGGAAGCGCATCGAGTGGGCCCATGGCGAGAGGAGTCTGCGAATGCAGCCAGTAACACGCATCCAGTGCTGGTCAGGGCCACGGAACGTCTCGACGGCCTTGATGTACGCATGGCGGCAACGCCCTGACACCACCGTGTACGACGAGCCGTTCTACGCCCACTACCTCAACCTCACCGCCCGAGACCATCCAATGTTCGACGAGGTCGTGGGCGCCCAGTCCACCGACGTAAACGAGGTGATCGACGAGGTCATCCTCGGCCCGGTCGACACACCTGTGTATTTCATGAAGCAGATGGCCCACCACCTCCACGGTGTCCCCCGAGGCTGGCTGCACAAGACCGAGAACATCCTCCTCACCCGCGACCCTCGCGACATGCTGCGCTCGTTGTCAGTCCAGCTTCCTGACTGTGGGTTGGCCGACACTGGCCTCGCCGAGCAGGTCGAACTGCTCGACGCGGTGCTCACCGACGGGGGTTCGCCGGTGGTGATCGACTCTCGTCTCTTGCTGGAGGACCCATCGGGGGTCCTCACCCGGGTATGCGAGCGACTCGGACTGACGTTCAACGACGCCATGTTGTCGTGGCCGCCAGGCCCCAAGCCCGAGGACGGGGCGTGGGCGCCAGCCTGGTACGCCTCAGTGCATCAATCGACCGGGTTCGCCCCGTATCGACCTTCGGAACACCCAACGCCCGAGCGCCTCGGTCCGATCCTCGAGGAAGCCATGCCGCTCTATGAGCGCCTGCTGCAGTACGCGATTTGACGCAGAGCCCGCCAAGCGTCAGGGCTGACACCGCAACGACATACAGGACAAGCCGCCGTCGATACGGGCCGCCTCGTCCGCTCGAACCGTGATCACGTTGTAGCCACGGTCTCGAAGCAGCGCCTCGGTTTGCGGAAACCCGGTGCGCATGAGCACGTGATCGTTGACTCGGATCAGGTTGGCTGCCGCTTCCTCCCCGGCCGGGCATTCGATGACGGTGTAGCCGTCGAAGCACCCACTCGCGGCAAGGCGGGCGGTGGAAAAGATCGTGGCGTCGTCGACGATGGCGCAATCGGTCTTGAAGTGCAGCACCCCGGGCGGTGTCTCCACGATGCGCACTGGGAGCCCCGTCGGGGCGACCGCCGCTCGAAGGGCTTCGGCCCCGGTGTCGTCGGTGCGAGCGGAAAGCCCAACCAGGATCTCCGAGGCGGTGACGAGAATGTCGCCCCCGTCGACGAACCCCTCCCCGACCCGGGCGACCGTGGCGAATCGCTCCTCCAGGTCAGCGACGATGGCGTCGGCCTCGCCAGCCCGGGTGGGCGCACCGGGACGCAACACGGTTGCGTGCGAGCCGATGCACAACGCAGCGTCTTCGACGAAAACCGCATCGGGAAACTCGTCGAGTGCTGCCATGGTGACGACCTCCACGCCCGCAGCAACAAGCGCTCGGACGTACCCGTCGTGCTCGGCGCAAAACGAGTCGAAGTCCGGATCGGGGCCGGCCTCAGCCCGCAGCCCCTCGACCACACTCGGCGACGGCGGGCGCACGAGCGCCAGGGAGAAACGGATCGGACTCATCACCCCGACCGTACTTTCTCGAACCCCCACGACCGATCTGCGTGACGTGCACGCGTGCCGCGGCCCTTTCCAGCCGAGACCGATAGCCTTCCTTGACCCCGACGGGACCAACCCGTCGACTGGAGGAAACACCATGACTACCCGTACCCGACTCGTGCGGATCCTTGCGGTTGTGTTCGCGTTCGGCCTGGTCGCCGCCGCCTGTGGCGACGACGACGAGGGCGGCGACGTCTCGGGCAACGACCTGGGCGGACGCACCGTGACCGTTGGCGTCGAGAACGCCTACCTGCCCTTCAACTACGTCCCTGCGGGCGAGACCGAAGGCCAAGGCTGGGACTACGACGCCTGGCGCGAGATCTGCCGCATCATCAACTGTGAAGCCGACTTCGTTGTCGCCGGCTGGCCCGACGTGATCGATCAGGTCGCGCAGGGCGAACTCGATACGGCCGCCGATGGCATCTCGATCACCGATGAGCGCAAGGAAATCGTTGCGTACTCGCAGGCCTACATGACCGTCGACCAGAAGTTCATCGTTGCCAAGGACGATGATCGTTACGGCTCGGCCGACGACATCATCAACGGCGACGCCATCGTCGGTACCCAGGTCGGCACCACCAACTTCGAGCTCGCAAACGAGCTGCTGGGTGGCGACGCCCGCATCAGCGCCTTCGACCAGTTCGGTCTGGCCGTCCAGGCACTGATCAACGGTGATGTCGATGCCGTCATCATCGACGACGCTGCCGGTCAGGGCTATGTCGGCGAGAACGCCGACGCTGTCGAACTGATCGACGACGCCCTTCAGGCCGATCCGCTCGGCTTTATCTTCCCGAAGGACTCCGAGATCATCCCGGCGGTCGACTACGCGATCGATCAGATGCGCGACAGCGGCTTCCTCGACGAGCTCGGCCAGAAGTACTTCACCGACGCCTTCACCGTCACCTACGACGACATCGAGGGCTGAGAAGCGTCGTTGACGAGCTAAATCTGCAGTAGGAAGGGTGCGCCGCCAGCCGGCGCACCCTTTCTCGTTCTCCGGGGGAAGACCATGAGCACCGACACTGACCCAGCCATCGCACCCGCGACGTCGAGCGTCACCCGGATCCGCGGGCTCGAGCCGTGGCTCATCATCATGTTGGCCGTCATCGCCTGGATGGGTTTCCAGGTCGTGACCAACGATGCCTACCGCGAGGCCTGGGACAACATCATCCCGGGGCTTCGACTCACGCTCTATCTCACCGTCGGTGCCTTCGTTGTCGCGATGCCGCTCGGCCTGCTGATCGGCATGGGGCGACTGTCCCAAAACCGGTTCATCAACACGGTCTCGCAGGTGTACATCGAGTTCATCCGCGGCATGCCGATGCTGGTGTGGATTTTCGTCGTCGCGTTCGTGTTCACCCGAGACATCGCCGACATTCTCGGCATCAAGACCCGCGACATCAGCATGACGCTGCGCGGGGGCGCCGCGCTCTGTCTCTTCTATGCGGCGTTCATCGCCGAGGTGTTCCGGGCCGGGATCCAGTCAGTAGATCGGGGCACCATCGAAGCCGGGTACGCCGTGGGGCTCAGCCGCTACCGGACATTCCGCCACATCGTCTTCCCCCAGGCATTGCGCAATGCCCTGCCGGCACTCGGCAACGACTTCATTGCGCTCATGAAGGACACCTCGCTCGTCTCCGTGCTTGCGGTCGGCGAGATCACCTACGAAGCCCGGATCTACCTTGGATCAAGCTTCCGAATCCGGGAGTCCTACTTCATCCTCGCCGTCATCTATGTGTCGCTCACGCTGTTGCTGAGCTTGGGGCTGCAGATGTGGGAACGGCGCCTCGCCGTTCCCACGCGAACCGACTAGCTCATCAGCGTCAACTCGAGGAGCTCTCTGATGAGCTTGGCCCCAACCATGGCGGTCATCTCGTTGATATCCCGAGTGGGGTTGATCTCGACAAGATCAGCCCCGACAACGGGCACACCCGCAGCCGAGACCGCAGCGAGTGCATCAAGCAGTTGGCGGGTCGACCATCCACCCGGCTCATGGTGCGAAATGCCGGGTGCATACGCCGGGTCAAGCACGTCGATATCGATCGAGACATAGACAGGGCCACGGAGATCGTCAACCATCGACACCCCACTCCTCGCTTCGTGAACCTCGACCCCGAAGCGCTCCGCCTGCTCGCGCTGATGGGGTGTCATCGTCCGAATCCCGAACTGGATGAGTCGGGCGACCTTGCCTTCCTCCATGATCCGAGCGAACGGACAGGCGTGGGAATACCGATCGCCGTCGAGTTCGTCGTAGAGATCGGGATGCGCATCGAAATGCAGGATCGTGAGCCCCTCATGGACCTCAGTCATCGCCTGCACCAGCGGCCACGTGACGAGATGATCACCGCCGATCGAGACCAACCGACCCCCATCGGCGATGGCGTCAGCGGCTGCG
>Ga0181578_10002514_pt1 | contig 17114 bp, 12 predicted proteins | sample 071ome_21_FD_148659 | JGI IMG/M metagenome (GOLD analysis project Ga0181578, IMG submission 148659) | Coastal salt marsh microbial communities from the Groves Creek Marsh, Skidaway Island, Georgia - 071401CT metaG (spades assembly) | ecosystem: Environmental > Aquatic > Marine > Intertidal zone... | reverse complement strand
ACCCAAGCTTGTTCGCCATCCCCACACACACACGCGGGGTTGATCATGCGGGTCGCTAGGCCTTTGAGGCTTTGAGCCTCTAGGCCTTGGGGCCTTGGGGCCTTGGGACATTTGTGCCCCTGGAGCTTTTGGGGCTTTGAGGCATCGAGCTTTCGAACTTTCGGGCTTCGTATCCCATGACAGGACTGATATTAGCTCTATCAAGCGCGCGTGTTCATTGACGAACCGCCCTCAACCAAACCGATGATCATTGGCTGTCGTATCGATGCCTATGACAAAACTAGTACTAAACCACGAAGATCGGGCGGACCTTTGGACCTATCTTGACCTTGAGTTCGCTGAAGATCACATCGACCGCGGCGCCGAGCCTAGCCATATCGTCGGCAAGATTCCCACGACCGAGGAATTGGACCACGCGATCAATCCCAGCGAGTACGGCCGCACTCGTAACTTTTACTCAGGGCATGTGACGCGTTTGTCCCCCTTCATCAGGCATGGGCTAACCAAAAAGCCAACTATGGTTGATATTGCGCTCTCAAAGTACGCCAAAAGCACCAGCGAGAAATTCCTGCAAGAGCTGGCATGGGGAGAGTTCTGGGCTGCTGTGGCAGAGAGAATGGATGGCGACCTTTGGTGCGACCTTGAACCCTATAAAACCGGCTTTGAAGCAGACGATTACAGCGATGAGATGCCTCAAGACATCCTTGATGCTTGCACGCCCAATGCTTCGATCAATCACTTTATCCATGACCTAGTGAGGAGCGGGTACGTCCACAATCATGCGCGGATGTATTTAGCTGCCTATGTCGTGCACTTCCGGCGGGTGAAATGGCAAGCCGGCGCCCACTGGTTCATGACGCACTTACTCGATGCCGATCTCGCATCGAACAATCTTTCTTGGCAATGGGTTGCGAGCACTTTTAGCCACAAGCCCTATATTTTCAATCTCGACAATGTGCGGAAGTACTGTGGCGATACCGTTAATTGCGAGCCGATGGATAACCCGGAGCTGGACGGTTCCTACGAGCAACTAACGAATCGACTCTTTCGAGGAACCTATGAGTAAGACACTATGGCTTCAGCCGGATGACTTAAACCCCGACGTATTGGCGTCGGAACACTGGGACGAAGTGGTGTACCTATTCGACCCCGAGTGGCTCGCCAAACGCCCCCACTCGCTCAAACAGATTCATTTCATTTGCGAAGCTTTAGCTTCGCTGCCCATTCCTGTGACGGTTTATCGAGCCAACCCGCTAGATGTTCTGACTGCTGAAGGCCAAGCGGCGGCTCAAGTGTCCATTGTTGAGCCGAGAGATATCGAGCTTAGAGATCACTTATCACAGCTGCCGTCTGAGATTGACGTCCGCTGGCTGCCAAAGACCACCTGGATTCACCCTCCCGCCCAACCCTTCAGACGGTTTTTTAAATTCTGGAATGCGGTCAAAAAACAAATCTAAACCGCTAGTAGAGGTCAGCTTCACTATTGTTTACTAGCGAGCGAGCTGCAATAGCCGCAACTAACTTTGAAGCACTGATGACGGCAGACTCAACGCCAGGGCCGACCCCCCAATCGCCACAGGCGGCCAGCTTTAATTGAGGAGATAGCCAGTATGGGGAGTGGTACGGCTGAACCACCTGCGCGTAGCGCCATCGGTGAAGACTGGGGTCGCTCTCAACCTCAAGACCTAATTCGGCCAGTGCCGAAACCATCAACTGCTTGACCTCATCGCGCGGCGCATCGAAATGCTTGACCGTCCACTCGGCACTCGCATGGGCAACCAGCGTGGGCGTGCTCACACGGCTTGGTTTGCTTGCCGTAAATTCGAGCCATTCGATCAGGGAATCTTTCACCACCGCGGCATCAAACTTCGGCGATTCTCTAGGAATCGCGAGCAACGCAAAGGAGGAGGAATAACTCACGTCTCCTAATTCGATATTCATGATGACTGCCGTCTGCGGCGCTGGCGCAGTGCTGATAACGAAGTCGTAGGGTTCAAGTGCTCCATCCTTAAACTGCACCAAGCAGTGCTCCGCCTCGCTCACGACAGCGCTCACCTCACGCTCGAATTGAACCTCGCTGGTTGCGAGCAGGGATTGAGCGAGTGCGCCCATGGCAGACGCGCCGATGTAATGAGGTTCAAACCAGTCGCGTTTGTAGGGTTTCTTGCCTGGACTGAGCGTCGTTACCCGTGGCACCCACGCCACCACACTCGATGCGTGCTCAGCGAGCAACGCCTTAAAGAGCGGGGTTCGAGCCGTAAAAAATGGCGCCCCGTGATCAAACTGAACGCCATCCCCTCGCCTCGTCGCAAGCCGGCCACCAAACCCTCTACTTTTCTCAAAGACAACAACCTCGTGACCGAGTTGCCCAAGCGCTGAACCAAGGTATCCACCAGCGACGCCAGCACCAATCACACCAATTTTCATTTGGCCACCTCAAGCTGGAATGACTGTAGCTATCGTCTCTCGCTACGAGCCCTCGCTGACAATAGCCCACCTTGCATGCACGAATTCGTCGTTCAGCGCTAACCCACGGAGCGTCACACTTCGTACGCACTTCAAAGGGTCAACCCTTGACCCCGGCGCCAGCCATGGGATGATGGACGGCCATTGACTCATGCTTGCGGCCAAGCAGACAACGCGCGACCGCTGATCGCGCCAAGGCACCAGAACGATGCGTGACAAACGAACCACTTCCAAAACCCATGCTTCCAAAGGATCCCTCATTCGCCTATTCACGTGTTGTTGGTTGATTTCACTCAGTCCAGCGCTACTCGCAAACGCTATCACTATCGACGGCAAGCTGGATGAACCGAAATGGCAGTCCGCTCGCGTGTGGGATCAATACGTCGAATCCATCCCCTTCTCTCTCGCTGAACCCAAGCACACGCAAAAGGTGCTCATATTGGAAGACGAAAAAGGAATGTATTTCGGCTTCGTTAGCGATCAAGCCAAAGAAACCGTCCGAACTAATCAACACCAGCGCGACAACGAGCGAGCAAACTCGGACAAGGTTGGTGTATCCATTGACTTCGACGGGGATGGTCTGACGGGATACGGTTTTTCTGTCTCTGCTGGAGGGTCCATCACCGACACCATCTATCGCAACGAAAACCAGGGCAACACGGATTGGGACGCCGATTGGGAATCGGCCACTTTTGTCGACGAAAACGCTTGGTACGCCGAGGTGTTTATTCCTTGGACCGTAGCACCGATGAAAGCGGTGACCGGGCCAACGCGCACTATCAACGTCGCCTTTTGGCGCATGGTGATATCAGAGGGCCGTGCGAACACCTCCATCCCTGGCAACCCAAGGCAGGAGAAGTTTCTATCACTGCTCCACCCTCTCAAATTCACCAATCACAACCCAACCAAAGTCGACTTTTTCCCTTATGTGAATGCCACTCAAGATCGGGTCAAGGATGAGGTCGACACGAAAACGGGCATGGAAGTTTTTTGGAAGATTGATGCGGGCAAGCAGCTTAATATCGCGATCAATCCGGACTTTGGTCAGGTGGAAAGTGATGAACTGGTCGTCAACTTTAGTTCTAGTGAAACCTTCTATTCCGACAAGCGGCCGTTTTTCTCCGAGAACCATTCGCTCTTCGACGTCAAAAGCGACGAGATCTTTTACATCATCAATACCAGGCGAATCGGCGCTGCACCCGATTATGACTGCAGCCGCTATGGTGCAGAGATCGCTAAAGCCTGTGCTGCTGCGAGCACTGGAATCAGCGATATAGATGTCGCCCTACGCTACACGCAGCAGGGTGAATCCATCGATTTCGGGTTTCTTGGCGCGCTCGAGTCAGACGCTGAATTCAGCGAGGGCCGGCAGTTTTATGCGCTACGGGGTGTAAAAAACGGCGAAAACTACTCTGTGGGTTACCTCGGCACACTGGCAGACCGCCCGTTTATTGACCGGACGGCAACCGTCCACTCAGTTGACTGGTTGTACCGACCGTCAGAAACCGTTCGATTGAGTGCAGTCGGCATGCGTTCCGATGTCGATGAATCCATTGACGACCTCGACAGCTCGGGCCACGGAATCAAGCTTGACGTGTCCCTCACGCCGAGTCGCGACCGATGGCACTACATTGGCGGCTATTACTTCGATGCCGATCTTGATATTAGTGACATGGGGTACCAAGTGGTTGAGAACTGGGCATACGTAGGCAACCAAAACGGCATCAAGTCTACCGATTTCAGTGAGAATTCACCGATCTTGGCCACTGATCTGGAATTCGGCTTTGCCATCGAGACCAACGCTGAATTTGAGCCCGCTGGCGAAGTGATTGAGTTCAGTCAACGGACCACGTTTAAGAACGCGTCAAGTTTGGGCTTTGAGACGTTTTATCGATTCCCGAGTAGAGATTTCTGGACGACTCGTAACAATGAAATCGCGCCCTTTATTGATAAGCCCGCCAATTACAGTCTCACGGCTCGGTATATGGGACCATCCGGCAAACGCCTGAACTATTTCATGGAAGTCGAACGAGGCAAAGGGTCTACCTGGTTTTCAGCGCTCGGGTTTTCAACCAGCTACACCGCGAAAGTTAGCTTTGCGCCCCGCGAAAATCTCGCGCTCTCGCTGACCTACCAACAAAGCGAGGAAGACGACTGGCTCAACTGGATCGAGGGCAACCTCCTTGGCACTTACGCGAGGAAGCAGCGCGTGACCGTGGCTGATCTGAATTGGTTCCAGGGCCAACGACACGAATTTAGACTCAAGGCTCAACTGGTGGCGTTTACGGCGAGAGACCCACTCGCTTATCTTGGTGACGGGTCTGGCGCGCTAAACGCGGCCGCCATCGATCTGCCGCCCTTTAGCCTCAGTGACCTTGCCTTCCAGGCCCGTTATCGCTTCGAAATCTTGCCGCTGGCTTATCTTTATGTCGTGTATTCGCGAGGCGGGCGAATCATTGCGCTCGATGAGGAAGATCGACTCGGCACGCTGTACCGGCGCCCCTGGGATGATCCGCAAGCGGATCAATTCACGGTGAAGGTTCGATACCGGTTCTAAAGACGCCCTCTTTCCAAGTAAGTGGCCTAGTTTTGGTTCTGGTTACATTCGATTGTTTTCCAGCAAGCGGCCTTTCTCGGTAGACTAAAGGCACTTCGAGAGAGGGAAAGCCCCATGGATCTACAGCAGCGAGCCGCCATTGAAGCCGCCTGCCAGCATCTCACATCCTCCTACTGCCACTACATCGACCGCGGGGAGGCAAGGCGAGTGGTTGCGTTGTTTACGGAAGACGCCGAGTGGGCAGCACCCGAAGGTGTCTTTAAAGGACATGCAGCGCTGCTTGATCACTTTGGCGCGCGAGAAGATCAACGCGGGCGCAAATCCAAACACATCTGCACCAATTTTTGGTTGGAGGACGTCAGCGCGACCGAGGCAAGTGGCGGCGTCTATCTCACCTTATACCGGGACGACGGTGATCCCGAGCGTGAGCGCGCGCGGGTTGATGGGCCCGTCTTGGTCGGTGAGTACCAAGACGAATATTCACTCACGGAAAATGGCTGGCGAATCGCCAAGCGATCGGTCAAGGTTGATTTTGTGTTCAATAGGCGGTGAGCAGTTGCCACTTGCCGCTAACATTCAACCCAATGGGTTAACACCCTAGTAATTTGTCGAGAGAAATCCCCCCATGCCACTCACCACCACCTCCGAGACCCAGCGCATCCAAACGCTCGACATACTGAGGGGCTTTGCGCTACTCGGCATTTTATTGATCAACATCCTTGGCTTTGGTCTTGCCAGTTCAAGCTATACCTACGCAGCGCCAACCATCACCGGAACTGGCGATTTGATCGCGTGGGTCCTCGTAGACTTAGGATTTGAAGGAAGTATGCGCGGCCTTTTTTCGATTCTGTTTGGGGCAGGCGTACTCTTATTCTTGGATCGCGAAGCGAGCGGTAAAGAGCGGGCGCACTTCAAGCGCAATGCCTGGCTGCTCGTCTTCGGGCTGGTCAATGGCTACCTCCTCCTTTGGTCCGGTGACATATTGCTGACCTACGCGCTCGCAGGTTTTATCCTATTTTTCTTCCGCAACCTCAGCACCAAGGCATTGGTCCGCTGGTCAGTGTCCTTATTCTTGCTACTAACGCTCTATAACGGCTTGTTACACGGCGGCCTTCACTTGCTTCGGAGTGCCCACGTCGAAACCGAGGCACTGATCGCAGAGGGTAAAGAACCCAGCGCCCAGCAAAAGGAGATGGCAAACGAATGGCAAATCTTTAAAGCAGATTATCAACCGAGCCCTGAGTCGCTCGCGGCGGAGCTTGACGCTCGGGGGGAATCCTACAGCACGGCTTTTAGCTGGAACCTCAATCACAACACGGCCGTAATCGCAGAGACTGTACCAACATTTTTACTGCCAGACGCCTTTGTCATGATGCTGATTGGCATGGCGCTATATCGTTTAGGTGTACTGCAGGGGCAGCGGTCAGTTCAGGCTTATCGAAATATGGCCATCGGTGGATTCACCTTGGGCCTTTTAATCAACGCCTATGAGATCAGTACCGCACTAGGGGCGCCCGGCGACTTACTCGCCGGTTTCTCTCAGTTGCAACCGACTTATCACCTGGGCCGATTATCAGTCAGCATCGGCTGGATCGGCCTTGTCGTGCTGGCCATTAAAACGGGGTGGCTCGCAAGCGCATTAGCAGCAGTTGGGCGCATGGCGCTAACCAATTATCTAATGCAATCGGTCGTCTGCCTTTTCATTTTTACCGGCGCGGGATTGGGGCTTGTAGGGGAACTTGCTCGGTATCAACTTTATGTCGTGGTCCTGCTCATTTGGGTGTTTCAGCTGTGGTTTTCCCCTTGGTGGCTGAAACGATATCAATTTGGGCCCATCGAATGGGCGTGGCGCGGCCTCACTTACGGCCAGAGGCCACGGTTCAAAAGATAGTTACTAATCAATAGGTTACTGCTATCAACCCAAGTTCTATCGAGGATTGGATCGCCTGTTTCACATCGGACTGGTTGGGATCGTATGTGTCCATCGAGCCACCATCCTGCTCAAGCGGGTTGCCGTCGACGGCGACGACCGCTGCTGCCTCAACACCATGTAATCCGCATACGACAAAGAGTGTGGCAATCTCCATCTCCACCGCAGTAACCCCCGCTCGTTGCCAAAGCGGCAGATCGCTGCCCAACGCTTCGCCCGGATAGAACAGATCAGAAGTCAGCACAATGCCCTCATGGACCTTAACGCTAACCGAAGCCGCGGCATCGCGTAGCGCACTAACGAGCGCTTCCGTTGCTACCGCAGGGTAACTAAGCGGCACCAACTTTGGCGATAACCCATCCTCGCGCACTGCGGCTCGAGCGATCACGACGCTGCCGGCAATGACAGACGGCTGCAGCCCCCCGGCGGATCCCACTCGAACAATACGCTTTGCCCCAGCCCGGCAGAGTTCCTCAAAGCAGACGCCCGCCCCTGCTGAACCCACACCATGAGACACCACGGCAATAGTAGTGTCGCCGTACCGACCAATCAGTGAGTGGTATTCTCGATTGCGACCAAGCCATTCCGAGCCGGTGAGATATTCACCGACTTTTTCGACCCGACCGGGATCACCCACCACAAGCACCTTATCCGGTAATGCATCAGAGTCGATGCCTAAAATCGGTGATATCGCCATACTATGTACCTCTTATTTCTCGCATTGGCTAACTGCTTTGGGTTAGCGCGTTTCATATTCCTTCTGACACTGTCGCCACAAAAGTGATCAATTCTATTGAGCGGCATTCCTCTCGCAATCGGTCAGACTTTCAATTCTTGAACAGCGCGAATGCCCATCCTCATGGCTTCAATGGCATCAGCCGCCGGCGCTGAATCCGAATTGGCAATCGCTAAACGCCCGAAGGGCTGACGTCCCACTCGCGCCGAATCACCAGGACCCGCCACCGCATATCCATGCGCCCATCGATTGACAGTAATCCCCGCAACGTCACGATCAAAATTGAAATGCTGGGCCGCAAGCATACCTGTGAGGTGGCCACGAATGTCTTTCTCATAGTCTGTGAGTTGCTCTGAGAGCATCCGGTGTCTAGCTTCTTTGTACTGACTGGCGCGTGAGACCCCAACCTCATCACTATATGGACAACTAATCATCTGAAGCACACACGGATCATCAGGCGTTTGGGGCTGCTCATAGCCCCCCATCGAGACGGGGAAATCCAAAAAGGCAACTTGATGCCTATTCCCCGGCGACATAGCCAATCCAATTCCTCGATCTGCAAACCCTCGCCAGTGTCGCATCGCTACCGTTGAGTAAATCAGCGGGCTCTTTTTCTGCTGCGCTAATGCGTCAGCCTGCTCTTTGGGCAAGTCTTTGACAATGTAGGGAATCATGAAGTTGTAGCAAGCGAGTACCGTATGATTTGCCGTGACGACCCGAGCAGTCTCTCCACGCATATACCGAACAGCAACGGTATCAGAGGAAATCGGATCTCCGTTGTGCTTGACGCCGACCACCGTGCTGCCCAGGCGAATTTTCACGGAGCTATCGGGTCTATCTAGCATTCCATAGTCAAACCGCGCCGTGACCAACGACTCAGCGGTATTTCCCTCCGCCACCTGCGGGATCAAATGCCTAACAAGCGATCGCGCAACCCCAGCATTCCCATCAGGATAGTGATGAATATAGGGGTTATCTGGGTCGTACACTGCGACCGGCTTAAAACCAAGGGCGCCTGCATCTCTCGCTTCTTCGACCGTCAGCAATTCGGCTGCGGCATTTGACCAGTCGCTCACTGAATGACGCGCAATATGTAGGACGTCTTCATCGTCAATCCCTACCACCTCTTTCAAGTAGGTGAAGTAATTCTCTTGACTCACGTACTGCTGGCGTTGGGCTGGCGGCAAATCGATTAAGTGGTCACCCGCCTTAAGCGCTTTTAGCAACTGAGCCCTGCCACTTGGAGACAGTGGCGATTCGCTGACCGCCGCCTCGTGGGAGACCTGCTGTCCAGGCAGACCTTCGATGAAATTGTAGTAATTGGTAAAGGGGTGCCTAACCACAACATCCTTTCCGAATCGTTTAGCGCTGAAGTAGGTCGTCGCACTGAGGCCATGTCGGCGATAGAAGTCTCGATCAAATGCTGAATCGAAACGATCAAGCACGACTCCAATATCGTTAAAGAGGCGCATGACTTCTGGCCCAGCTGCGTATGGCTCGACTAGCGTTTGGGAGCCGCCGTAAGTGATGAGCCTCCTACCATCAACGGTAAACTCGTTCCGTCTCGCGTGGCCTCCAAAGTCATCATGATTATCTAGAATGAGGATGGTCTTATCAGCACCATGAGCGCGCCGATATTCGTAGGCGGCTGCAAGGCCGCTCAGACCCGCGCCTACAATGACTAGGTCGTAGTGCTCGGTTGCGCGCTCGAACGCTCGTGTTTTAGTGTCAGGGCTCCACGCTAACGCATGCGCATAGGTGTTAGAGCCAGGATGACTCCCTCTCAGCCCTATTAGCTCTGGCGGATTCGGGGAAGCCTCCGAGCGCCCACTACTAGCGGGAGCAGGCAGGCCAACCATCGCCCCACCAAGCATGACCGCGGACCCGTTCAGAAAGCCTCGGCGCTTGATTGAAGTCATTTACTCGCTTACCCAGAAACTGTAGGTAGAGCATAGCACCCAACTAGCGAAACCCTTCGGTTGAACTCCCTTCACCTCAACGACACGCGCGTTGCCCGCTAGCATGGATTAACCCGTCGTTAACGGACGAGATGAAAGACCGTGCAAAACCTAAAAATAACCCGCGCCCCTCTCTCGAGTGGCACGGGCTCGATAAGCGCCGTTCTTACAAGTGAATAATCGGATCTGGCGTGCTGTCTCGATCGTTAGAGATGGTTCCATCTGTAGATGGATTGCCGGCATTGAGCATCAGCACGGCGCACGCGTGAGGTGCCGCCATAGATGTCCCGGAGTATGTCACCGTACCACCGCCCTTCTTGGTCGATAGAACACCGACACCTGGTGCGGCATAGTCAACCGGTGGGTTACCGTAGTTGGAAAAGCTTGCAAGCCCATCCAACGAATCATGCGCTGAGATCGTAAATACGTTATTGCCGTTAGCACGCGCAGGAGAGCTGTTGTTCGCGTTTTGACTTTCATTACCCGCAGCCAGCGTGAAAAAAGCCCCAGATTCAGCTGCCGCTGCGACTACAGCATCATCCAGATTGGTCGAGATCCCGCCGCCCAGGCTCATATTGGCGCAGTCTCCAGGCGATGCATTCGCTCCAACGAAGTCGACGCCCGCGATGACGCCCGAGGTGCTGCCCGAGCCTCTTCGATCTAAGACTTTGACGGGGACGACGGATGCGCCTGCAGCCACCCCTACCACATCTCGGTTGTTATTCAGCGCTGCAATGGTGCCCGCGACGTGCGTACCGTGCCCTTGCCCGTCGTCGACGCCCGCATCCTTACGACTTGTGAAGGCTGAGAACCCTCGCGCAGCATCGACGTTTAAGTCAGGATGATCCACATCGATTCCGGTGTCCAATACCCAGGCGGTATACCCGGTTCCATCCTGCGGCCCACCGACTCGCGCAATCCCCCAGGGTGTCTCTTGTGGGTCAGGAGATGTGTCACCACCACCGCCCCCACCAGGGCCCTTGCCCGGGGGTCTTGGGTTCATAAATACAATGCTATCGACCTCTAAACTCTTCACCATAGGATCATTACCGAATGCGCGTGACGCCGCATGGCAAGGCATGGTGAGCGTAAATCCCTTAATCGAGTGCTGATAAACATGCTTCAACTTGGCAGATGCGTTGTTGACAGCATTCGCCCGAGCAAGCAGTCCCCGTGCTCGGCCTGACACATCGGCTCGGGGCACATCATCCTTGAACCGCACAATGCAATTGTTGGCGGCATTGAGCACGTCTGGCGATGCGCCAGCGAAGCTTGGTTTATCGGCCAGCGCATTACCCGACAAGCCCAGCCCTATAGAGACAGCAACCGCTGTTGCTTCTTTGGTTAACGTCCTGTTTACCCGCATCACTCTGCCCCCTTGCAATAAATGAATTTATTCAAAAATAGCTAAAGGGAGTTATTTGTCAATGCTTTTCGGAGGTAACGCTTAAATTTCCGCCTTTACCATCGCGGGACTGAGGCGCTAGAAATATCGGAGCCAAAACCGCAGCCATCGTTAACATAGAACTCGCGATCGGTAAGCAGGGAAGTAGCAGTCGGAAGCAGGCAATCAACTGAACTTGTGCAGCTTGGCCGCCTGCCCTAACGTCGATGTCTGCACAGACTGTGTTTAGTATTTGTGGGCAGTGGTGGGGCCGCCGCCTCTCGATACGGCAAGCGCCACCAGCGCAATTCAAAGCGACGCGGCCACTCGAGCGGGTAGGTTATTTTCTTTACTCCTCGGCGGAGGCGGAAGAGGACTGGTCTCCGGATTTGTTGAGCTCCTTCAGAATCTGCTCCTCAATCCGCCAGATACAAGCTTTCAAGCGAGTTTGTTCTCGCTGAAGCTCCTCGAGGCGCAGTCGCGATTGAACCAGCATTCGCGATAGATGAGGTGGCACTCCCGAAAGCTGGTAGTCAGAGCCACGAAGTAGACCGACGTCAACATCAATACAAGTAGGTTCTTTCCTTTCGTTTTTGAGCACAACGCTTATCCCATTTGGAGAACGGAACGGTACAACATAACTACTGGGAGCCCGCGCGCATTCTCTGGAGAATTCAGCGTTTTTAAACTAAAGATAAAAGTTCGGGCAAACGCGTTGCCAGAGCGCGTTATTTATCGAATAGCCCAAACGAATAGCTGACCAAAAGCGAGCAGCAGAAGGCTTGTTACAGATTCAGACGCCTCAAGGATGCGGAAGATGAAAAACCTAACAGACTGGAGACGCCTTGGTCTTTTATGTTTTGTGCCCTGAGAATGTGGCCTACGCTCATTCTAAATTCTGCTAGGAGCTTTCTGAAACTAGTGCCCTCAATACTCAGATGTCTACGGAGAGTGGATACATCTACATTCATGAACTCGGCTGCTTTGGGCATATTTAGTTCGCTTGTGCGCGCAATCTCATTACAGAAAAACACAACGGTCTTGTAACGCCAAGAACTCGTCCGAAATCGCCAGCCCACTACGGGGTTCAGCATTGAACGCGTCATGCGCGCCCAACTCTCACTCGCGAAAACGGTATCGGCACCGAGGGAGGTTTTCCTAAATCTGACCCAGGAGGGTTTGATCAAATCGCTCGATAACTCGCTCCAATATCGACTATCGACGCGCCCGTTCAACAATTGACTAGAGATGCCACTCAGCCCCAAATCTTCAACCAGATCTGGGTCCTCGTTGTATTTACTGATGCCCTCAGCTAGTAGCGCGAGGAAAAATACATGCACCCATTTAGGAGTCCCCTCTACGGGCAGCAAAAAGATCGTCAAATGATCTGCCGTTTCAAAAATACCAATGGCCGCTATGTTGTGATCCAGCAGCGACGTCTCGGCTACGCGCTTAACCACGTCGCCGATAGATGGCTCACCCCAATGCAATGAAAGCGGAGAAGTTTGAGCGAGTGCCGCGTCCTCGGCCCATGCCGCTATCGCGGAGGAGCCTAGTCGAGCCTCCACGCTTTGAAAAAGATGATTGACTGATTCAACCGGAATGGCACGAACACCTAGCTCCTGAGGCGGTGCATCATTGGTGACCATACGCTCAAACCAAGGTAACGCTACCCCTCCGTTTTTGGCCATTGTTCCCAACGAGATGACGATTGGCCCTAGAAACCAACAGTGCTGAAGGTCTACCCTGCGATCCATCTGATCTGTCCTCCATCGATGAAGCGACCAAGCTATCCGAGCTTCCATCTGTGCAACGATTAAGGAAGGAAACCACTAAATAGGAATGATTCTCATTAACTCTAGCAAATTCCTCTGCATTTTTTTGGTCGAACTTCGCGACAACTGAGGGCTCAATGCGCGAATTTCTTAATGGCCTACCCTGAGTCCCCAGAATCCGGAAATAACAATGACAGGTAAGTTGATATCACTTCGTGGAAGAGACGTTTCCAGACAAGCCTAATCTGGCTCGGCGAAGAGAATGAAGCTCCTAAGGAAGCGCCAAACTGATTTCGCCTCCGTGGGTCAAATCGAAACGCTGCTGTTGGGCCGACGCCCGGTGTCGGGTCTCACCTATAGTGAAGAGAGCTATCGGTAACCTATGTTTTTGTCTGACATTACCACTACCTAGGTTTTCGACGAGCCATCATCGCTTTTACGTCGAACTCATCGTCACCTTCATAGCGGGGTGCGTAGGTTTCATAGGCTTTTGAAACCGCTTCATAGCGTTCGGTGATGTGCTCGATGTTAAACGCGTGGGAGACCACGTAGCGCTCCCCTTTTTTGATCTGTGGCATGACCACCTCGGCGAACTGGTCCGCGCTCATCCCGAGTGATGCGACAGGTTTCGCGTGCATCTCAGTACCTACAAATCCTGGAACGATCAAACCAACATCGATGAATTCTGGCATCTCCTCGCGAAGCCCCTCCACCATACCGAGTACCGCGTGCTTTGACGCCATGTACGCCGTGGCATTCGGAACCGAGCTAAAAAACGAGAGCTCAGAGCCGACTGAGTACAGGCTTGCCCTCCGCCCTTGCTCGATCATTCGCTTGCCGAATATCGCGGTACCGCGCCACATGCCAAAAAAATTGACATCAAATACTGCGTGAAGATCCTTAATATCGAGCTCAGTAACGGGCCGATTAGGCGCTTTGATACCAGCGTTATTAATCAAGACATCCACCGCGCCAAATTCAGACCAAGCCCCGTCGGCCAGCGCCTCGATTTCCTCACTTTGGGTGACATCGCAGGTTCGCCACACCGCCTTAATTCCCTCTTCCAGGAGTAACGCCGCTGCCTCCTCAAGCCGGTGTTGGCGGGGCTCAGCAATCATAACGTGAGCACCCTCCTTGCCAAATGCCTTGGCAAGGGCAAAACCGATTCCAGTTGCGCCCCCCGTAATAACGACTGACGAATGCTCAAAACTTCTCATGCTTTGCTCCCATAAATGAATCGCCACCGGCAACCGGCCCGCACGGCTTAAAACCTAGCTGCTAGCCGTATCAAGAGATTAACAAGCTTTGGCGGAGATCACGCTGACGGGCCTAAAAGAAATTTGAACAACCCTTTGGCTTTGGGACGAGTGAGATGCTTTACAGGTGACACATTCGACACGAGCGCCAGAAGACAATTGAAGCCAAAAAATAATGCTTATTAACCCTAGCAGTCTATCGCGTGGCTCAAGTCAATCGGGAAAACAACTTGCCACTCCACGAGAACCGCCGCAGATTGTGAAAGTGAACTTGTTAAAGCATCGAGCGAATAGCCTGGCTCGTTCAGGAATAGAATTAACAAGAAAGTCATTGAAAGTAGGATTGGATTAGCGGACTAGGCGACTCATCAACATGACAACGAGAGCAGGAAGCGCTAGGTTAAGTACCGATGGGCCGCAAACGAATGACGGCACCCACCTAAACAATCAACCTCGCAGTTGAACACCTGAAGGTCACCCATGGAATTAACAACTACCACTACCAAGCCCATAGTCATCGTCACCGCTCTACTGTTGTTGGCCGGCTGCGCTGAACCGTCAAGTCAGGCTCCGGGCCAAAATGAGCCCTCGGAGCCGATTACATCTGCGGAGCGCTCTCCCTGGCACGCGCTCACGAGCGATGAAATCACCGAGGCAGTGGGTGCGCTTCGTGCGTCAGTCGGTGAGGAGATTAGGTTTAACCGAATCAGCCTACTTGAACCCATCAAGTTAGACGCTTTGGCATGGGAGCGTGGCGCGACCGCAGCGCGGGGCGCCGATTTAATTTATAGGTCGAGCAAACAGTCGTACCGAGCGACGTATGACTTTGGCACCCAGGTGCTCACCGAACCTGAAGCGCTCTCAGGCGGACAACCCATGCTCGTTGGCGAAGAACTGATGGGTGCGGTTGAGGCCGTCAACGCTTTACCCGAGATCGCAGAAGCACTTGAGCGCCGAGAGGTTCCATCGGGCTACGGCCTTTGCCTGCCGAGAACGACAGGCCGCTACTTCGGTGAGGTTGCCGACCCGATTAACGACCGGTTAGTTCGATTGGATTGCTTCGATATCAGAGGCCAAGGTGCGCTTGGCATCTTGCCCTCCGCTAGCGCCTTCGCGCGACCTATCGAGGGCCTGAGCGTTTTGTTCGATGTGGAGGCGATGGAAGTCAAAGATTTCATGGACTCCTTCACAGACGGCGATGCCCCGCCCACGGACTTTGAAGTGCTGGAGCTCAGCGAGGAGGCCATAGAATCTCGTGCCCCACTATCTCGTGTGGAGATATCCCAACCCGAAGGCACCAATTTCACCATCTCTGGCAGTGAAGTTAACTGGCAACATTGGCAGTTTCATCTGCGCTTTGATCCTCGGCAAGGCACGATTCTTAATCGCGTAGGGTATGTCGAAGATGAAGCATTCCGCTCTATCGCGTATGAAATCGCCATGTCGGAAATGTTTGTGCCCTACCAAGATCCGGACCCGCACTGGTTCTATCGCGCCTACTTCGATATGGGTGAATTCGGATTCGGCAATATGGCGACCGAGCTCAAAGGCAGCGACTGCCCAGCTAACGCCGTTTATCAAGACCCGGTTTTTGTGAATGGCGAAGGTGAGCCTTTCACCGCCCCCAACCGAATCTGTATTTTTGAAGCCGACCCAGGCTATCCAGTGTGGCGTCACCATGAGGGGCTATTCGATGATGTGCCCGGCATCGCGCCTCATCAATCTCGACCCTCAACGCATCTTGTTGTTCGAATGGTCGCAACGATCGGCAACTATGACTATTTTCAGGACTACGTCTTCCAGCAGGATGGTCGCCTTCGTATCCGATTGATATCCACAGGTATCGACGCCGCCAAAGGCGTATTTTCCGCGAACCTCACAGACCCTCGCGCGGCGTCTGAAGTCGAAACAGGCACTCTGATCGCTCCCTATCGTCTAGGCGTTAACCACGACCACTTTTTTAGCTACCGCATTGATTTTGATATCGACGGTCAAGCAAATCAGTTCGTACGCCACAAGCTCGAGGCAGTGGCTCAACCAGCAGGCGCACCTAGACAAGGAATCTGGCAAGTCAATCGGCAACCCGTTGCCAATGAACAATCAGCGCAGACGGTGATGAACGTTGACCACCCCGCACTCCTCACATTTGAAAGTGCCTCGCAGACTAATGCCATGGGTTACCCAACCTCATATCAGCTCATGTACCCCAACATCCGGCCACTAGTAACGCTTGACGACGTCACTTATCAAAGGGCTGAATTCCTAAAGAACAATCTCTGGGTGACACGCTACCAGCGGGATGAGCTCTTTTCTTCGGGGATGGTGGTCAACCAATCTGCAGCCTCCCAAGGCTTACCCCAGTACATCAGCAACAATGATGCGCTTGATAGTACCGATTTAGTCGCTTGGCCAATGATTGGCTTCCATCACGTGCCGATGGCGGAGGACTGGCCGGTCATGCCATCGAAGGTTGATGAAATCGTGTTGAAACCCCGGAACTTCTTTGATCGTAACCCGGCGCTAGACGTGCCTAATTAACGCCGAGGAATTGAGGCTGGTTTAAAGCAACTGATTAAATGGACATCATCGACTTTACTGCCGAACACGCCGCGGCATTCAAGCAACTCAATCTGGCGTGGATCACTGAGCACTGGACGGTTGAAGCAGCGGATCTCAAAGCGTTAGATTCTCCCTTTGAGAGCATCATTGACGTGGGTGGCGCGATCCTGATTGGAGAATCAGATTCAGTGGTAGTGGGAACCGTTGCACTGATTCCCCTAACGGCAGGAACCCTAGAGCTCGCTAAAATGACCGTGTCAAAGACAGTACGAGGAACGGGCCTAGGCCTCGCGCTTGGCCTAGCGGCGCTCGCGAGAGCTAAGGAAATGGGTGCGCGAAAAGTGTACTTAGAGAGCAACACCATTTTGAAGCCCGCAATATCGCTTTATGAAAAACTCGGCTTTCAGAAATTGCCGGATGATGCGAGAGCATCACCCTACGAGCGCTGCAATATCAGAATGGAACGTGCCAATAGCCCGCCAAGACTGGTGCG
>Ga0181578_10002500_pt1 | contig 17158 bp, 18 predicted proteins | sample 071ome_21_FD_148659 | JGI IMG/M metagenome (GOLD analysis project Ga0181578, IMG submission 148659) | Coastal salt marsh microbial communities from the Groves Creek Marsh, Skidaway Island, Georgia - 071401CT metaG (spades assembly) | ecosystem: Environmental > Aquatic > Marine > Intertidal zone... | reverse complement strand
ACGCTGGCACCTTCATCATCGAAGCGGCCTCCTACCTCTGGTTCCGCCTGCTCTACGGCGACACAACCGACGCAACCCCGAAAGAGGTCACGGCCGATCACGTACGGATCGTCGAACTGGCCCTGGCCAACGCCTGGCCCTGACCGCGCGACTCGCCTCGACTGGTCGATCCTGGTGTACGCAACCTCAAGGACACGGCCTTCGAACCGATAACGAGAGTGTGATTCGCCCGCTTGTGTTTTCCGCGCTCCTGTTGCTCGTCAGCGGGTGCGGGGCGAGTGGGCCGGTGCCGGAGGGTGTGCCAATCGCAGCGGACGAAGCGACTGGCGAGGATCTCGGATCCTCGAACGAGTCGGAAACCTCTACGGCGACAGACACGTCTGCGACAGGGTCGGCGTCCGCGGCTGTGGGGGACGAGACGGATACATCGACTGCTCTCGATGACCCGGCCGTCGTGTTCCTTGCGCTCGTTGATGAGGCGCTCGTCGACACTGACTGGGAAGGTGCCGCCTTCGACGCACCTGAGGTCTTCGTTGCGAACGGGCAGCTGATGTGTGAGCGCCTCGGTGACACTGCATCGATTGATGATGTGCTGACAGAGTTCGCCAGAACCCTCACGAACCTGCCGATTGAAGAGATCGACAACGACACGGCCACGCTCGCAGGAGCACTGCTGGGAACTGCAGTTGCTACGCTCTGTCCCGAATACCAGGATGTACTGGAGGAATCGCGATGACCAGCCGTCGACGCCACCGCCTCGTCGCAGCGACAGCCGTCGCAACCCTGCTGATGTCGGTCAATACCGCTGCCGCTCAGCCGAGTGAGGCCTCTGGGCTGGACCGGGCGCGAGAGGCGACGATGCAAAGCTTCGATCGCGCCAAGGAGTTCGCTCCCGGACAGGCAAACCGCGCAAGAGGACTCGACGAAGACCGCCTTCGCGGACTCGAGCGAGCAGCAGAAGCACGGGCCGAAGTCAACGAAAACGCCAACGGTGCCGACGCAGGCAACAACGGCAACGCACTCGGACGCGAAGCCGAGGTCGGGGAAGAAGAACATCGCGGTCAGGTCGTCCGGGCACTCGCCAAAGCTCGAAAGGCCGCTCGACCGGCAGGCGCCGACGACTAACACCTGCCTCCGGCCAACTGCGGCCGACCACGTCACCGTTTCTGCCGCAGCTTCTGTCGGCGGCCCCGTCGAACCTGCTGCGTGGTGAACAGAGCATTGCTACCTCCCAGCTCACCGATTCGCGCTGTGCCCGTACCCGAAGCGCTTCAGCGGTAGGTTCCCCTCATGGACGTCGGGATGATCGCTGTCGCATTCGGCTTCGGGTTCGCTGCCTCATTGGTTCGGCTTCCACCCCTCGTCGGTTACCTCGCCGCAGGGTTCGTCCTCAACGCCTTCAGCTACGAAACCACCGAGGGAATCCAGTACGTCGCCGATGCTGGCATCTTGTTGCTGCTGTTCGGGATCGGCCTGAAGCTGAAGCCGAGCACGCTCGCCCGACCGGTGATCTGGGGCGGTGCCACCATCCATGCAGGTCTGACCACGCTTGCCATTGGGTGTCTCCTTCTCGGGCTTGGTGCCCTCGGGCTCCCCCTCGCCGCCGACCTCGGAGTCGTCGATGCGCTACTCGTCGGGTTCGCGTTCTCGTTCTGCAGCACGGTGTTCGCCGTGAAGGCCCTCGAAGATCGCAATGAAACCAGCGCGCTTCAGGGCCGCCTTGCGATCGGCACGCTGGTCGTACAAGACCTCTTTGCCGTCATATTCCTCACCCTCGCCGTCGACGAGGCACCGTCGCCGTGGGCTCTCGTCGTGGTCCCTGCGGTCCTCCTTGCTCGACCGCTGTACGGATGGGTGCTCGATCACGCCGGGCACGGTGAGCTGATGCTGCTGCTCGGCCTCGTGCTCGCCGTCGGCGTCGGTGGGCAGATGTTCAAAGAGGTCGGGCTCAAACCCGACCTCGGTGCACTCTTGATCGGCCTCACCCTCGCCCATCATCCCCGCAGCAAGGAACTGGCATCGACACTGCTCGGATTCAAGGACATCTTGCTGATCGGGTTCTTTTTGTCGATTGGACTCGGCGGTACCCCAGACGCTGCTTCCCTCGCCATCGCCGTCATTGTTCTGGTCGCCTTGCCGATCAAGACCGCCGGCTTCGTCTACCTCATCTCCCGGTTCCGCTATCGCGTTCGCACGGCATGGCACACCTCGGCCAGTCTTGCGACCTACAGCGAGTTCGGCTTGATCGTCGCCGTTGTCGGGGTCGATCGAGCCCTGCTCGACGATCGATGGGTGGCGGCTATCGCCGTCGCCGTTTCGATCTCGTTTGCGCTCGCAGCTCCCCTCAACACCCATCGCTACACGCTCTTCGGTCGGGTGAGCGGCCGATTGCAGGCGATCGGGCGGACCCCGGTTCGCGCCGACGACGCACTGATCGATCCTGGTGGAGCCCAGATCATCGTCTTCGGCATGGGGCGCATCGGTGTGGGCGCGTATGACGAACTACGAGACCGTCGGGGCGATGTCGTACTCGGGGTGGACCGCCACAACCACAACGTCGAAGCGCAACGTCCCCTCGGCCGCAAAGTCGTGCGAGGTGATGCGCTCGACACCGAGTTCTGGGAGCGGCTCTGCCTCACGGCCGACACCGACCTGGTCGTACTCGCCATGAGCGATCACGCAGCAAACATGGAGGCGGTCCGCCGGGTCCGGGAATACCTGCCCGACGCAACGCTGGCAGCCGTTGCAACCCACATCGACGAACTGCACGAACTCGAGGCCGTCGGCGTCGACGTTGCCCGCAACCTCTACGGCGAAGCCGGGCAGGGGCTCGCCGGAGACGCGTGCGAGTACTTGGCCGAGGAGAAGGGGAACCAGGGCAGCTGAGCCGTCGTCACACCTCCATGCGAATCCTGTCGATCACCCTGACACTCATCCTGCTCGCCGCTGCGTGCGGCGAACGCAAACGCGAACCCGTCGATCTCACAACCGATGCCCCCGGCATCAACATCAACGGCAAGGAGTTCTGGTCCACGTCGGTGACCGAAAACGGCCAGGATCGACCCATGGTCGATGGCACCCACATCTCGCTGCGATTCGAAGCCGGTGAGATCGGCGTCCACGCCGGATGCAACTCCATCGGTGGGACGTACACCGTCGATGACGACGACGTTCTCGTCATCGACGGCCTGTTTTCGACCGAGATGGGATGTGAACCCGAGCGACACGCGCAAGACGAATTCATCAGTGCCGTGTTGACGAGTCGGCCGACGCTTGTCACCGGCACCAACACGCTCACGGTTGCAACGCCGACGGTCACGATCGAGCTGCTCGATCGCGAACTGGCCGAGACCGACGAGTCACTGCTCGACACCGAGTGGACCGTCGACGGGTTCTTCGACCCGATCGCCGCCACGGCCTATGCCGTCGACCTGCCCGCTCGCCTCGTCTTCGGCTCCGACGGGCGGGCGACCGGCTTCGACGGTTGCGAGGCGTTCGACATTGCGTACCAGGCGACCGACACCACCATCACGTTCGCCACAGCGCCGTCTCCCGACTGCAGCGCCTATGCCGTTGCGTTCGGGAGTGTTCTGGGGCGAACCACCCTCCGCTTCGAGATCCAGGGACCGAAACTTACGCTGACCGCAGAGGACAGCACCGGCCTCACCGCTCGAGCCGACTGACACGATTGGGGTGATGCGCTGATGCCCGCTACCGTCACCGCTCCTTGGGGTGATGCGCTGATGCCCGCTACCGTCACCGCTCCCCCCCTCAGAGGAACCGTTATGCGTCGCCTTGCCGTTGCCCTGCTGACCGCCGTCGCCATCGCCTCCGCCTGCGGGGGCGACACGACCAACGCCGGTACCACCACATCGACCACCCCGGAACCGACCATCACGACGTCGACCACGACCGCCGCGCCGACGACCGCTGCACCAACGACCGTTCCCGAGTCGAGCACGACCACCACGACGACGACCGAGCCGGCAACCACCGGCGAATGGGTCGTTCACGATGCCGACGGGTGTGTCTGCGCCGACGGCTCCGACTACCAGTACCTGACCTGGGCCGGCGATCCCGACAAGGTCGTGATCTTTCTCCAGGGTGGCGGTGCCTGTTTCACGGCCGAAACCTGCGAGATCGGCAGCCCGGCCCAGTCGTTCTCCCATGACATCGTGGCCGATCTCGAGGCGGCCCGTAGCGGGGGGTTCCGGCGCGGTCTGTTCGACTTCGACAACCCAGAGAACCCGGTGGGCGACTGGTCCGTCATCTACCTGCCCTACTGCACCGGCGACGTCTTCCTCGGCACCCGGGCCCACACCTACAGCGACGAGGTCACGATCAGCCACACCGGCAACCTCAACCGGCAACCTCAATGCCCGCAAAGGGGTCGAGCACCTCCTCGCCAACCATCCCGGGGCAACCCACGTCTTCGTCACCGGTTCATCGGCGGGCGCCGTCCCGGCGCCGCTGGTGGCCGGCCTGGTCGCCGAGCAGTATCCGGACGCCGATGTTGCCGCCCTCGGTGACGGCGCTGGAGGCTACGGCGCCAACCCGGTCGTCATGGGCTTCCTCAACGCCCAGTGGGGTATCGCCGACGGCATCCCCGACTGGTCCGTTGCCGATGGCATCGACGTGACAACGCTCGGTGCTCCCGACAACTACATCCTTGCCGTCAACCAGTTCGACAACCTCCGCGTTGCCCGCTTCGACGACGCCTACGACTCGGTCCAGGCCGGTTTCGCCAGCCTCTTCTCCCTGAGCGGCGGTGGAACCGTGCTCGACGTCGTCCTCGAGAGCGAGGCCTACATCGAACAGGCAGGCATCGACCTGCCGGTCTTCATTGCGGCCGGCAACGACCACACCACCATGCTCGCCGAGGACTTCTACGAACTGGAAGAGGGTGGGGTTCGCTGGGTCGACTGGTTGACCGATTTCATCACCGGTGAGCCACTCGACGACGTGAAGTGCACCGACTGCGGCTCGCCCTCGAGCTAGAACGCCGAACTCAGCCACACAATGGAGTACCTGCGAGCCGGTCGCACATTTTGCCTTCTGGGTTCGACCCCACCAGGGTCGCTCGGTACGATGTGAACGCTCGCTAACACGCCTCTCGGAGGACCGATGTCCGACACCCTCTCCCCTGCCGACGCCGACGAATTCCGCGCCCGCTGCACGGCGTTCCTCGAAGAGCACGCCACCGGTATCAGCCTCGACGGTCAACCCGATCCACGCGGTGCGATCCGCATGGACCACGCCAAGACCTTCCAGGGGGCTCTCACCGACGCTGGTCTCGCCGGCCTCACCTATTCGAGCGACTACGGCGGACAGGGCCTCACCAAGCACCACGAGCGGATCTGGCGCGAGGAATACGGCAAGTTCCCGAACATGACGTCTGAGCTCACGATCTCGCACGGGATGTGCGTTCCGATGCTGAGCGAGTACGGCACCCACGAGCAAAAGAGCGCCTACCTGGCCGACGCGATCGCCGCTCGCACGGTGTGGTGCCAGATGTTCTCCGAACCCGGCGCCGGATCCGACGTGGCGAGCCTGCAGACCAAGGCCGAACGAGACGGCGACGTGTGGGTCATCAACGGCCAAAAGGTCTGGACCACGACTGCACACCTGTGCGACTACGGCATCATCATCGCTCGCACCGACCCGACCGTCGCCAAGCATGCCGGCATCTCGATGTTCATCATCGACATGCACGCACCTGGCGTCGAGGTCCGTCCCATCAACCAGATCGACGGCGGCCAGCACTTCAACGAGATCTTCTTCACCGACGTGGAGGTCCCGGCCGACCATCTGCTGGGCGACCTCAACAACGGCTGGAACATGGCCACCGCCATGCTGATGTACGAGCGAGTTGCGATCGGTTCCGGCTCGACCAGCGGCGTTCGGCACAACTTCGCCGATCAGTTGATCGAGACCGCCACCAAACTCGGCCGCATCGACGAGCCGGTCATCCGTGACCAGCTGATGCAGCTCTACATCATGGAGACCACCGCCTCGCTCGTGTCGATGCGGACACGTGCCGAACTCCAAGCCGGCAAGACCCCGGGCCCTGGGGGCTCGCTCGGCAAGCTGATCGGCACCATCAACATGAACTTCGCCCGCGACCTGGGCATGGAGATCTACGGCTCGGCCGGTGTTGCCTGGGACGGTGACGGGGGCAACTGGGCCCGGTTCGCGCTCACCAGCCTGCAGGGTGGGATCGCCGGTGGCACCAACGAGATCCAGCGAAACATCATCGGTGACCGCGTCCTCGGTCTGCCCCGTGACGTGGATGTCTCGAAGAACGTGCCGTTCAACGAGCTCAAAGTCGGTACGCAACGCGACTGAGCGAAGTAGGTTCCCGGAAACGGCGTTTCCAGGAGAATCCCATGCAACTCGCCATGGTCGGCCTCGGCCGGATGGGCGCGAACATTGTCCGACGACTCATGGCCGCAGGCCATGACTGTGTGGTCACCGACGTACACGCCGACGCAGTCGCCGACCTCGTCGGCGAAGGTGCAACCGGCGCCGACGATCTCGCCGCATTGGTCGAGCAGCTCGACTCGCCGCGGCGTGTCTGGCTGATGGTGCCCGTCCACTTCGTCGATTCGCTCATCGACGAGTTGACCCCGTTGCTCGACCCGGGCGATGTCGTCATCGACGGCGGCAATTCCTTCTACCGCCACGCCATCGATCGCGCCGACCGACTCGCCGAGCACGGCGTGCACTATGTCGACGTCGGTACCAGCGGCGGCGTCTACGGCCTCGAGCGCGGCTTTTGTCTCATGGTCGGCGGTGAAGCCGACGTGGTCGACGCGATGGGGCCGCTGTTCGACTCGATCTCACCGGCGATCGATTCGGTCCCTCGCACCCCCAACCGGACGGGGGAGGTGGAGCCGGCCGAACACGGGTGGTTGCACTGCGGTCCGGCCGGCGCAGGTCACTTCGTCAAAATGGTTCACAACGGCATCGAGTACGGGATGATGGCGGCGATCGCCGAGGGCCTGGGAATTCTCGACGCCGCCGATGCCGGTACCGAGCAACGCCAGGCCGATGCCGAGACCGCACCACTCGACGACCCTCGCGCCTACCAGTACGACTTCGATCTTGCTGCGATCAGCGAACTGTGGCGGCGCGGCAGTGTCATCAACAGCTGGCTGATCGATCTCACCGCCAACGCCTACGCCGAAGATCCAGAGCTGTCACAGTTCACCGGTCGGGTCTCGGACAGCGGCATGGGGCGCTGGACGGTGAAAGCGGCGGTCGACACCGGGGTACCTGCCCACACGATCACCGCGTCGCTGTTCGAACGCTTCGCCAGTCGCGACCACTTCGACTACGCCGGGAAAGCGCTGTCGGCCATGCGGATGCAATTCGGTGGTCACCACGAGAAGCCGGCAGAGGAGGCCTGATGACGCGCGCCGATGCGCTCGTCCTGTTCGGGATCACCGGTGATCTGTCCGAAAAGAAGCTGATCCCTGCGCTCTATGAACTGACCGTCGAAGGCCGCCTCGACATCCCTGTGGTCGGCGTGGCCCGAAGCGGCTGGACGCTCGACGAACTGTGTGCCCACATTCGCCGCGTGCTCGCCGACCGCGATCAAACAGCCGTCGACCAGCTCTGCAGTCGGCTGCGACACGTCGACGGGGACTACCAAGATCCCGCAACCTTCGCCGACCTCGCCGAGCAACTCGAGGACGTCCAACGTCCGTTGTTCTTCATGGCCATTCCACCGTCGCTGTTCGAAACGGTGGCGACCTCGCTCGCCGGTGTGGGTCTGAGCCAACGGGGTCGTCTTGTGATCGAGAAACCGTTCGGGCGTGATCTCGCCAGCGCAATCGAACTCAACGACATCCTCCACCGTCACTTCCGTGAGGACCAGATTTTCCGGATCGATCACTTCCTCGGCAAGGAACCGGTGCAGAACCTGCTCGTGTTCCGCTTCGCCAACAGCCTCCTCGAGCCGATCTGGAATCGCCATCACGTCGCAAGCGTGATGGTCACCATGGCCGAGTCGTACGGCATCGAAGGACGGGGACGCTTCTACGACGGGGTCGGGGCCATACGCGACGTCATCCAGAACCACCTCTTGCAGATCGTCGGCCTGCTCGCCATGGAGCCACCGGTCTCCGGCGACCCCGACGCACTGCGCGACGAGGTCGTGAAGGTGCTCAAAGCAGTCCAACCGCTCACCGACGACAACGTGATCCGTGGGCAATACGACGGCTACCTCGACGAGTCCGACGTCGCCCCCGATTCCACCACCGAGACGTTTGCTGCAGTCGATCTCCGCATCGACAACTGGCGATGGGCCGGCGTGCCATTCTGCATTCGGGCCGGAAAGGGCATGGCCGAAACGGTCACCGAGGCGCGCATCGTGTTGCAGGAGACCCCGCAAGACCTGTTCGCACCGGCCGGAACACCCCCACCCAACGTCATCACCTTCCGGATGAAACCCGACGACGTCATCTCGATGACGATGCAGGCGAAAGTCCCCGGGCAGGAGACGAGAGCTGAAAGTCTCGATCTCACCGTCGACTACGGCGAAGCGCTCGGCGGCGACGGTCCCGATCCGTACGAGCGACTCATCGGCGATGCGATCGATGGCGACCCTCGCCTGTTCGCTCGTCAGGACAGCGTCGAACAAGCGTGGCGAATCGTCGAAGGGGTGCTCGACTCATCGGCCCCGATCCACACCTACGAGCGAGGCAGTTGGGGTCCCCAGCTCGCCGACACCATGCTGCCGCCCGGCCGGTGCTGGCCTGAGGACGAATGACGATCGACGTCATCACCACCCCCGATGCCGAAGCCGCTGCCCGGGCAGCAGCCGAGTTCGTGGCCCACCGTGCGACGGAAACAATCGAACAGACCGGCCGGTTCGTCTGGGCGGTCTCGGGTGGCTCGACCCCAGCCCGGTTCCTTGGTGCACTTGCCGAGCACGACGACATCGACTGGTCGGCGATCCATCTCTTCCAAGTCGACGAACGCATCGCCCCGGCTCAGGCACCAGAGCGCAACGACACCATGATCCGAGAACGTCTCGTGTCACGGCGACCCGAGGTCGACTATCACCCGATGCCGGTGGAGGCCGACGATCTCGCCGCTGCGCTGATCGCCCATCGTGCGACCATGGCGCAGCTCACCGGGTCACCCGTCGTCCTCGACCTCGTGCAGTTGGGGCTCGGCGACGACGGCCACACGGCCTCGCTGGTCGATGGCGACCCTGCGCTTCGCTGCAGCGACGACCTCACGGTCACGGGCCTGTACCGCGGCACTCGGCGGGTGACCATGACTGCGCCGCTGCTCAACCGGGCCGACCAACGCCTGTTTCTCGTGACCGGTGCCGACAAAGATCGGGCGCTCGATCGACTTGCCGGGGGTGATCCTCAGATCCCGGCGACGCTCATCACCGTGACCTCGACGACGCTCGTCACCGATCGCCCCGTCGCCGCCTTCTCGCCCGGCTGACCGGCAGACAGATCGGTCCGAACCGTCGAACGATCGATCACTGCCGCCCGACGATGCGGCCGGCCCGCTCGAACAGGCCAATCGTCGTGGCGTGCAACAGATCACCAAACGCTTTGGCAGCCTTGCCGGCAAAGGCTCGGGCATGGGTTCCCTCGAGAATGATCCCGGTCTTGTAACAGGCGAGAACGGCGTACCAGTCGAGGGCGTCGATCGAACGAGGCGACCGCTCGTCGTAGTGGCGCACCAGTTCGTCGATCGCTGGAAAACCGTGCCACGGCTGTACCGACATCATGCCTGCGTCGCCATCGGCCTCGGGCCAGAACGCCACGACAAGCCCGAGATCGATCAGCGGGTCGCCTCGGGTCGCCAGTTCCCAGTCGACGATGGCGGCGATCTCACCACGATCACGACGAAACATGACGTTCCCGAGGTGATAGTCGCCATGGATGATCCCGGTCGGCGAGGGATCCGGACGGTTCTGCTCGAGAAAGGCCTGGATGTCGGCGAGATGCGGCAGGGCAGGCCCGGGATAGCCATCGAGTTCGTGGTAGCTGTCGAGTTGGGCCTGCCAACGGGGAACCTGCCGCTCCAGATACCCATCAGGCTTGCCGAACCCGTCGAGTATCCCGGTCTCGGAATCGACGGCATGAAGCGACAGGAGCGCATCGACGAACGAGAATCCCATGGCGTGGCGGACGGCTGGGTCGCCGGCGTGGAGGGCCGGGAGCCCGGACGTTGCCTGGAACCCGTCGATCGGTTCCATCAGATAGAACGCTGCGCCGAGCACGCGCTCGTCGGATTCGGCGGCGATGAGGGCGGGATGGGGTACGTCCGAACCCGCCAGTGCGCCGAGGACACGCGCCTCTCGACGCATCGTCTCGTCGGAGTTCGCACGCTTGTGTTCGGGGGGACGCCGCAGCACATAGGTTCGGCCGTCACGATCGAAGCGCAACAGGAGGTTCTGCGTACCCCCGGCAATCGCCTCGAACCGTTCGAGTGGACCGGACCCCAACCCTCGTTCGTCCATCCAGGTGCACAGAATGTCGCGATCGACGATCGAGGGATCGACCGGCTGTTCGTCAGCCATTTCCTGCGATCCCCGACACGCCGCCGTCGAGTCGGATGATCGAACCGGTGATGTACGAGCCGGCGTCACTGGCCAGCAGCAACGCGGCGCCGACGATCTCATGCGGCTCGCCCGCTCGCTGCAACGGCACCGCCGTCTTGAAGTGCTCGAAGACCTTCGGATGCCATGCCTTGCTGATGTCGGTTGCGAACGGACCGGGCATCAAACAGTTCACCCGGACCTCGGGTGCGAACGTCTTGGCGAGCCCTGCCGTCATGTTGTTGATCCCCGCCTTCGCGGCGCCATAGGGCAGCTCGGCGGCGGACGGTGAAACCGATGCCGTCGACGACACATTGATGATCGAGCCGCCACCCGCTCGCTGCATCCGTTCACCGATGAGCGCCGACAGCCGCCACGGCCCGGTGAGGTTCACGTCGATGACCTTGCGCCAGAGATCTTCGGTGACCGCACCCGGCGACTCATACAGCGGTGACATCCCGGCATTGTTGACGAGCACGTCGACCCGACCGAACCGCTCGTACACCTCGTCGGCCAGGACACCGAGCGCATCCCACTGACCGACGTGACACTGCATCGGGGTGATCGTGCGGCCGGTGGCGTCGGCGATCTCGGCCGCCGCCTGTTCGAGGACATCGAGCTTTCGACTCGCGATGATGACGTCGGCGCCGTGTCGGGCGAACGCCTCCGTCATCTCCCGTCCCAGCCCGCGTCCCCCACCGGTGACGAGTGCGATCTTGCCGGTCAGGTCGAACGGGCCAGCCCCCGCTCCGGTCTCGGCCATCAGACCGGCAGATCGCCCGTGGCCGACCGCGTCGTACCGAAGTCCTTGTAGGCCGCGATGGCGCGTTGTGCGATACGCATCTGATGAATCTCGTCGGCGCCGTCGGCGAACCGGGCCCAGCGGGCCTGCTGCAACATGTGGGCCAATGGCGTGTCGGTGGAGTAGCCCAACGCGCCGTGGACCTGAATGGCCCGGTCGATGATGCGATTGAGGCTGTTGGCCACGAAATGCTTCGCCATCGACACCTCGGATTTGAAGTCGACGTTCTCGCCTCGGTGAGCGGCATCGATCTTCGAGGCGGCGTGCAAAACCATCAACTTCGACTGGTACAGCTCCATCGCCGAGTCGGCGATCATCCACTGCACCCCCTGCTTCTCGGCGAGAATCGAACCGTGACTGAACCGGTCGAGGGAACGGCCGACCATCATGTCCAGCGCCGTCTCGGCCTGTGCGATCCAGCGCATGCAGTGGGCGAGGCGAGCCGGGCCGAGTCGATACTGCCCGAGCAGGTGGCCTTGGCCGCGCCCACCGAGCATCTGGCGCTCATGGACGCGCAGATCCTCGATCAGGATCTCGCTGTGTCCGGTCGAGCCATGCATCGTTTCGATCTGGCGGACCTCGGTCCATCCCTCCTGCGGGAGATCGATGAGGAACGCAGTATTGGCCGCCTGGGGCAGATCGGGATCGTCCTCGGTGCGAGCGATCAGGATCGCGAAGTTGGCCCGATGGGCATTGGAGATGAACCACTTGTGGCCGTTGATGACCCACTCTTCGCCGTCCTGATAGCCCTTGGTTTGGATCAGGGTGGGATCCGAGCCGGCGACCTCGGGCTCGGTCATCGCAAAGCATGACCAGGTGCGTCCCTCGCACAGCGGCCGAAGGTACTTCTCTTTTTGTTCGTCGGTTCCCCAGTGCAGCAGCGTGTGCATGTTGCCTTCGTCGGGGGCCTGGCAGTTGAACACCCAGGGGCCGTAGCGATTCTTTGCCGCTTCGGCCTGCACCATGGCGAGCTCGACATGGCCGAGCCCCATACCGCCCCATTCCTCAGGCATGTGCGGCAACCAGATCCCTGCTTCGTGGGCCTGCTTGCGCATCCCGATCAGGGCATCGAGTCGCTCGCGTCCGTCGAGGCCGGGGTGCCCGTCTTCACCGTCGATCTCTGCCCCCTTCGGTGCGATCACATCGGTGACAAAGGCCCGTACTCGGTCGCGTATGTCTTCGAGTTCGGGGGTGAGGGTGAAATCGATTGCCATGGCGTGCGAACCTAGCGGGCCGAGCGAAACGCTGCGAAGCCCGCTACGGCAGCCCGGCGCGAGGCACGTCGACGTCGACGGCAATGATGGTCGTCAGGCCACGGCCGGCCGTCTCTTCCTTGCTCGAGCCCGGCGAGACGAAGCCGAACAGGGTCCGTTCGTCGGGTCCGCCGAGCATGCACGCGACCGCTGCGCCATCGACCGGGATCTCCCGACTGATGGTGCCGTCCTCGTGGAGCCGGACGAACCGTTCGCCGACGAAATCCGAGACCCAGATCGCACCGTCGGCGTCGAGACAGCACCCGTCGGGCGATCCCTCGATGGACGCCCAGACCCGTGGCTCCACCGGATGACCGGTCTCGTCGAGGGTGAAGGCCGTGTACTGCCCACCGAACGTCTCCCCGACGATCAACGTCGAACCGTCGGGGGTAATCACGGAACCGTTCGGAAAGGCGAGCGGATGCTCGACCCGACGTGCGTCACCGTCGGGCGTCACATGGGCAAGGTAGGCCGACGCGAACTCGGCTTGGTTCTCGAGGTCGAAGCCGAAGTTCCCGACATAGGCATGCCCGTCGGCGGAGACGACCACATCGTTGCAGTTGGCGGTGGCGATGTCGGAGAGGTCGGCATGATCGCGAACGGTCCCGTCGGGCGACACGGCCAAGAGCTTTCGGCTGAGCATGGCAACCACAAGCATGGTGCCATCGGGCAACCACCCAAGCCCGGACGGCTGCTCACCGTCGAGTTGGAGCTCGATCCGCTCGTCGCCACCCTCGGCGCCGATCGAGAACACGGCATGGCGATGGAAGTCCGAGAACCAGAGCCGGCCGTTGTGCCAACGGGGCCCTTCGCCGAAATCGACACCGGTATGGATCACTCGTGGTTCGCTCATGGACGAACCCTACGACAGCGCTAGGCGTCGAGGTAACGGGTCACGGCCACGAGCGAGCCGACGATCGACACGACGATCGCGATGGCGAGCACGAGGATGCTGGTGGTGAAGAACTCGTTGTCGCTCACCTGGAACCCGGCCAGCAGCTCGAGTCCGTCCGGATCGCTGAACTCCTCGATCACGTATCGATCGAACGCCCACAAGCCGACCCACGCCAGGAATGCGCCGACGACGGCTTGGGCGACACCTTCGAGCATGAACGGGATCCGGATGAACCAGTTGGTGGCACCCACCACCTTCATGATCTCGATCTCGGGTCCCCGATTGCGGATGGCCGAGACGATGTTGGTGAGGATCAGCAGCGTTGCCGCGCCGAGCAGCACGAACGAGCCGATGAACAAGAACAGTCCGGCGCGGTCGGCCAGATCCTGAATGCCACGGATCGTGTCGTTGGCCGACACGACCGTCTTCACGCCCGGTCGCCCGTCGAACTGACCAGCGAGCTCTTCGACGACATCGGCGTCGGGGTCGACCGGCACCACCCGATACGACGGCGGCATCGCTTCGGGGGTGACCACTTCGATCAACTCCGGCGTGTCGGAGAAGATCTCCTTGAACTCTTCGTAGGCAGCAGCCTGATCGACGAACTCGTAGTCAAGAATCTCGGGGCTGGTGGTGATCGCGTCGAGGATGTTTGCGTTCTGCTCATCGGTGGCCTCGGGGTTCATCCACACCACGAACTCGATTCCACCCTCCCAGCGCTGGGTGGCATTGGCCACGGCGTAGTCGAAGAGGAAGAAGGCCCCGAACATCAGCAACGACACACCGATCGTGATGATCGTGGCCGTGCTGAGCAGGATGTTGCGCCACAGGTTGACGCCGGTTTCACGCACTGCGTAGAGCGGTGAGATCGCCATGGACCGCTCCCTACTCGTACACGCCGCGGGCCTGATCGCGCACGATCACTCCCCGGTCGAGTTCGATCACCCGGCGACGCATCGTGTCGACGATGCCGCGGTCGTGTGTGGCCATGACGACGGTGGTGCCGGTGCGGTTGATTCGGTCGAGAAGCTTCATGATGCCGACCGACGTCTGCGGGTCGAGGTTGCCCGTCGGCTCGTCGGCCAACAGGATCAGGGGCCGGTTCACGAATGCCCGAGCGATCGACACGCGCTGCTGCTCGCCACCGGAGAGCTCGCCGGGCCGGTTGTTCATCTTGTCGCTGAGCCCGACCAACTCGAGGATTGCCGGGACTTGCTTCTTGATGACATGACGCGGCTTGCCGATGACTTCGAGCGCAAAGGCGACGTTTTCGGCGACGGTCTTGTTCGGCAGCAGCTTGAAGTCCTGGAAGATGTAGCCGATGTTGCGGCGAAGGTACGGCACCTTCCATGCACCTAGTCTTGTTCGGCAGCAGCTTGAAGTCCTGGAAGATGTAGCCGATGTTGCGGCGGAGGTACGGCACCTTCCATGCACCAAGGTGCGCGATGTCCTTCCCCGCCACGAAGATCTGGCCGTGCTCGGGGATCTCCTCACGATTGAGCAGGCGGATGAATGTCGACTTGCCTGACCCCGAGGCGCCGACCAGAAACACGAACTCACCCTTGGCGATGTCGAGGGTGGCGTCACGCAAGGCGACGTTGTCGCCCTTGTACACCTTCGTGACGTTCTCGAGTTTGATCATGAGAATCCCGTGAACAGTTGGACCGCCCGGACGCCCGACGCTACCAGTGCAGCGTTTCGAATCTGCGGCATGTCGATTCGCTCCGGTCTCAGCCGATGGTCGACGACTGCCACGCTTCGAAGCGCCAGGCGCCGGCGTGTTTGACCCACACGGCCAGATAGCGGAAGTGCAGCTCGATCGGCTTGCCGTCGTATTCGATGCCGGCAGCCGCAACTCCTCGCACAATGACCGTGGCGTCGCCGGCCGCATACGCCTCCACATCGCTGCGTTCGAACGTCCTGTACTGGATCGGCCCGTTGCGGACGTGCTCCAAGAACGACTGTTTGGTGTCGAGCAGGCCCGTCGAGTGCACGTACACCATCGAGTCGCTGAGCAAACCGTCGAGCGTTGCATCATCCTGCTCGCACAGCGCGGTGACGCGGGCGTCCTCGAGCGCCATCACCATCTGGAGTTCATCACTCATCGGTACCTCCTAGGCATCGGACGTCTGGGCACGGGTCCACCGCAGCCAGGCTTCCATGAACGGTTCGATGTCGCCCCCCAGCACCGAATCGACCTGCGCCGTCTCGTGCTCGGACCGCAGATCCTTCACCATTTGATACGGCTGCATCACATAGCTGCGGATCTGGCTGCCGAAGCCGACGTTTTGTTGCTCTCCGGTGATGCCGGCGATCTCTTCCTCTCGTTTCTTGCGCTCGAGGTCGAGGAGCTTGGCAGCCATCATCTGCATCGCCCGATCTTTGTTCTGGTGCTGGCTGCGCTCGTTCTGACAGGCCGTCACCAACCCGGTCGGAATGTGGGTGATGCGCACCGCCGAGTCGGTCACGTTGACGTGCTGACCGCCGGCGCCCGACGACCGGTAGGTGTCGATCCGGAGGTCTTTTTCGTCGATCTCGATCTCGTCGGAGACCTCTTCGAAGAAGGGGGCGACCTGCACGGCCGAGAAGGCGGTCTGACGCTTTCCTTCGTTGTTGAACGGCGAGATGCGAACGAGTCGGTGGACACCGTGCTCCGACTGCATCAACCCGTAGGCGTGCCGGCCTTTGAGGATGAACTCGACATTGCTGAGCCCGGCCTCGGTGCCTTCGGAAACGGCGGTGATCTCGACGTCGAAGCCGCGTTTGTCAGCCCAGCGGTTGTACATCCGCATCAACATCTCGGCCCAGTCCTGCGCGTCGGTGCCACCCTCGCCGGACTTGATCTGACACACCGCGTCACCCTCGTCGAACTCACCGGTGAACAGTGAACGCATCTCGAGTTCGTCCAACGTGGCCTCGATGGCCGCCACCGCCTCGGCGATCTCGGGCTCGAGCGACTCGTCGTTCTCTTCGCGCGCCATCTCGTGGAGGGTGTCGGCATCGTCGACGTCGGCGGTCAACCGTCCGAACAAGTCGAGATCTTCGTTGACGGCGGCAAGCTCCGAGGTGACCTTGCGGGCCTTGTCCTGGTCGTCCCACAGATCGGGCCGCGATGCTTCGACCTCGAGTTGAGGCTGTCGCACTTCGAGTTCGGCAATGCGCAGATAACCGGCCGCTTCGTCGAGACGCTTCCGGATTGCTGTCAGTTGGTCGGTGAAGTCCTGCATGATGTCGGGGCGGGTCGGTCAGAGGGCGTCGGCGCCCGGCCGGCCGTGACACGCCTTGTACTTCTTACCGCTCCCGCACGGACAGGGCTCGTTTCGCCCGACCTTCTCGAGCTCGGATTTCACCACTGGCGTCTTCTGCACCGGCCCCGGTGCCTGCTGCACGGCGGGTCCGTTGGCTTGGGCGATCGCAGCGGCCGATGCGCCGGAGCTGGCATCACTCTTGGTTTCGGTGACACCGGTGATGTTCGGCTCGTCGGACATGTCCCCCGGCCTGGCTGCCACCTGGACGTGCATGACGTACTTCACGAAGTCGAGTGCGATGCCCTGCATCATCATTCCGAACATCTCGAAGCCTTCGCGTTGCCACTCCGACGCCGGATCCTTCTGCCCCATCGCCCGGAGATGGATCCC
>Ga0181578_10002494_pt1 | contig 17175 bp, 10 predicted proteins | sample 071ome_21_FD_148659 | JGI IMG/M metagenome (GOLD analysis project Ga0181578, IMG submission 148659) | Coastal salt marsh microbial communities from the Groves Creek Marsh, Skidaway Island, Georgia - 071401CT metaG (spades assembly) | ecosystem: Environmental > Aquatic > Marine > Intertidal zone... | reverse complement strand
TTCGTCGAGAGATACTAAACCGTATTGAGGGACGCGGTGATGTCGCTCTCGTTGCGGTCGAGGAATACAATCCGCGCTGTCGATGGAGACGCGATTGTTTTTGTTGTTCGGACTGTTGATGTTGACGTTCCTTTCGTTACTCCTCACTTTGTGCAGCTTCGATTTAGATGTTGGCGATCGGTTCACATCGTCCGTCGCGTCGTCTCGGGAATACAAGGAATCCGATTCGGAATCGGAATATTGTAATCCTTGCTTCTCGAGCGCGTGCGCGATACCGGAGACGGAATCGCGCTCGTTGACTTTATACACTTTAGCCGGCGAATCCGGCTCAGAAGAAACGGTGTTCCGATGAAGAAGCTCCGAAGATAAAGCAGATTTCAATGGAGGCAAAGAAACCTCACCAACGCCAGCGACGACACCGTGTGGATTAACATGTTGCGGCGAATTCGATTGAGACGTCGCTGCGCTTTCTTCTCCGCTCAAAGCAATGCGTTCCAAATTCTCTAGACATTTGAATTCGCAATACAACACGGGGCTCGCCGCGCCTAACTTTGGCGACATTCTTCCCGCCACCGTTGCGGCGTTTATGCCGTCCATTGACGCGTGCGCCGTATTCTGCGCGTCCAAAAACTCCTTCCGCGAGCATCTCCCTTTTGTCGGAACCACCGGGTGCGTCACCACGAGGCTATTCGGCGGCATCAGCTGCCAACGTTCCAAACCATTCATGGACAACGGTTCCGAGGAGACCAGCATGCTCTGCGTCGCAAACATTCGCTTCTTAAAAATCTGCATAAACTCTGGCGACCTTCGACTTTTGTATTTCGGCACGCCGCGGTTTTCCGATCCTTCTTCGCCGTGGAGCATCATCTTATCGAAACCACCTAATCCTCTCGCCTGCTTCTTCGCCTTTTTCCCGGAACTATCTTTTCCGCCATCGCCTCCCAAATCCCACGCTTTCTCTCCCGGCAACGGCCCTAAATGAAAATACAACGACGGCGGATCTTCGTGACTGGAATTCCGATACCGCGCCGCGACGACCGTCTCCCCATCCGTAAACGCCAAATTCATCGAGCTCGACTTCCCTCCGCTCGCTCGCATAATCAAGCACATCGCCTCTCTCACCGCATTCTCCATCATCTCGTGCGACTGACTCGAGCTCGTATCTGGCAACTGATTCAGCACCAAAGCGAACAACACCTCGCTATCCGTCGTCCCGCTGATGTGCTCAAACAAATCATCCCTCAGCGTCGCCAACAAACTTCTCCGTATCTTTTTAAACCCATGAATCTCCCCGTTGTGCATAAACATGTACCTCCCGTTATAAAACGGATGGCAGTTATACTCGTGCACGCTCGCCCCCGGCCCCGCCGCTCTCACGTGTCCAAACAACAAACTCGTGCTAATCGCTTTACTCAAACTCCTCAAGTTTCGGTCGTGCGACGGCGCCGCGATCGTCGTGTAACAGCACGGCCTCGAATACGAGCACAAACCTTTGTTATCTTTCAGTCCTTGCAAAGGGCAGGACCCGTACCATCCGATCCCGCACCCGTGCACGTTCACCTCGTGGTTCCTTCGAATGTCTCTTTCCACCCCGGGGGTGAAACCAGCGCCGTCCGCCATGTTTGCTAAACCGTGGTACGCGCCGTAGATGATTTTCGAGATGCACACCTCGTCGCCGTAGTAAAACACCCAGCGACACATTATTATTCTCTTTTTTTATATGTATTCTCGCTCGCGCGTTTCGTGTGGTGGTCTTCTTCTTCTTCTTCTCAAAGTCGTTATCTCTTTCCCGTTGCAAACAAACAAACAACAACGCGAGACGAAGACGTCGTTAAAAGACTCTCTCTCTTCTCTTCCGTCCGATCGTGCCGCTGCTCTCGAAAAGAAGAGAGAAAAAAGGCACACGCGCTGCTTCTTCGCGCTCTTTGTTCCTCTCTCGCTCTCACTCTCTCACTCTGTGTGTGTAAGTGTGTGTCCCTCGTCGTCGTCGTCCGAGCGAGAAAATGACAACAAACGCGACGCGTCTCTCTCCCGTGCTTTTTTTTTGTGCTTAGGGTTTCACCAAAAAATTTTAGGGTTTAGGGTTTAGGGTTCACAAATTTTAAATCGGTGTTTTAAAAGCCCACAACACATCAATTTGGACGCAAGAGAGTGTGAACAGAAAGACACGCGCGCAGCAGGCGGCGCTTCTTTTCTTCGCGTCGTCGTCGTCGTCGTCGTCGTGATGGCCGGCGGCGGCGATGCCGATGATGATGATGATGGCGTTACTCTTGAAGAGCTCGTGAAGGTGCGCGCTTCTTTCTTTCTTTCTTCTTCTTCTTTTCCAATTCGTGTCGTTCTTCTCGTGTAACGAACTCTCCGGCCGCCGCATTTCTTCTTCTTCTTCTTCTCGAACGCGCTGACGACGCCTATATTTTGAAAACGCACGCGCAACAGAACGACGGGTACTTGACGCTCTTCGAGAATAAGGTGAAGTGCGAATTAACCTCGCACGCGATGCCGTCGTCGAACCTCGCGATTGTTCGCGCGTTCCTCGATGGGAAAAAACGAAAACGGTTGCTCGAAAAGAAGCGAGAGGAGGTGGGTTTGCTCGCGGAGTACGCGCCGGCGCTCGCGACGTCCAAATATGTTCCGGAGAAATTTTTCTGTCGAGTGACCGGGAGGTACGTGCCGAAGATTGAAAAGTTAGTCGTCGAACATTGCTCTGGGAAGAGGTTTACGGTCGGACAGGCGAAAGTGGTCGGGAAGAAACAAGCGCTGTTGGAGGAGCGAGATCCGAGCGAAGGCGAAGCGGAGAAGGCGAAGAGGAAAGAGGAGAATAAAAAGATCGCGGAGAAGTTGAAGCAGATGAGAATGGAAGAGTGGGAACAGAGGCAAATCATGCGGAAAATGGCCATGCAAGAAGAAGGCGAGAACGCGGAGGAAGAGGAAGAAGAGGAAGAGGACGACGAAGAGGAAGAGGACGACGAAGAAGAGGAAGACGAAGAGGAAGAGGAAGAGGAGGAAGAAGAGGAGGAAGAAGAAGCGCCGAAGAAGAAGCGGCGCAAACAACGATAGAAATACAATAAAATACTACGGTATGTAAACGCGCGCTATATCTAAATCTAAATTCATAAACGCTAAATTACAGTCCTATCTTCCCATTTCGGCGACGTCCACGACTCGATCCAATCGGCGTTAGTAAAATCCGTACAATCGCCGCTGTTGAGCTTTGCCATCAGTTCTAAAAAGCTCGCGCAACACAAAGCACCTACTGGAACGACACTTTCCATAAACTTTGCCAACTCTTCTTTGTCGTCGTTCAATCGCAGAGGCAACCACTCGCCGCTGCCTTCTTGCACTTCGCCGTCGAGGAACGCCATTTTCTTCTCAGTCGCCGCGTCGAGTTCCAACTTGTAACAGTGACCGAATATGTTCATGTATTTATCGCTGTACGCGAATTTCCGTATCGGTTGTAATCGCTTACTCTTCTCCGCGGGAGAGCGCGCGCAAATGGACAACTTCACGCCAGAAATTCCAAGTTCCTCTTCAATTTCTCGAATCGCGCACTGCGCGTACGGATCGAAGTAAGTCTGTCCGTGATTTTCCCACTTGATAAAATCTCTCGCCGTTTGCACGCCCGACGTGCACACGTCGTACATCCCCGGCCACACGTCTTTCCTCTCGCTCCGTTTCGTCGAAAACAACGCTAAATTCCCTAAACTCGTCGCGCTCTTCATTTCCTCCTCCGTTTCCCGCGCGCGTTCCTCCAGTCTCGCTCGCGCTTCCTCCGTCTCCAACACCAACGACGCGTCGTCGTCGTCGTCGTAATCGAAGCCTTCCCGATCGAACGTTTTCTTCTTCGGAAACACAAAGCGTCTCTCGAAATCGAGATACGCCGCCATCGTCGCTTCGTCCAAGCGCTTTTGCTGCTTTTGCTGCTCGTCGTGATACTCTTTACGTTCGCTTCTCCTCGACGTCACGAGCACGTAGCTTCCTCGTCCTCTCAACCGCTCTTCCACCGTCTTCTTTCTGGGCACAAAATCAACGACGACATCTTCCTCGTCCACGATCGCGCACAGCTCTTCTTCTCCGAGAAGAACGGACTCTGGCGGCATGCCGTGGTCTTTCACCGACCAAAATCCAAATCGTCGAACCGTTCGCGAGAAGAGCGCGCGGTCTTCTTCTTCTTCTTTTGAAGACGATTCAGACGACGACGACGACGATAACGCGCAGCAACAACAACATCTTCTTCTTCTTCTTCTCGATGTCGTCGTCGTCGCCGCCGACTTTGAGCGCGACGACGGCGAATTCGAAAGAAGAGCGAAAGAAGACCCTCTCGTCGCAGCGGTAGTCCGCATGCGTTGTTTAATCGGCAGACAAATGGGGTTTTAAAGCGTTCTAGGGGATTTTCCGCGTTCGATTTTTTCCAATTTCAACACAACTTCTCTCGTCAGAAAAAAAGGCGAACATCGTATCGCGCTTCTGCGTCATCGTTTAATGGACGAAGACGTCCTCCCGCACCCGCGCGCTCTCGTCGCGCTCGTCACCGACGACCGAGACGAGGATTTCGAGGACGTCGCGAGAAGTCTTCTAAATTCGTCTTCTTTTTGCGTTTTAGACGCCGAACGGTTTTTAAGTTCGTCGTCGTCGTCGAAGAAATCGAACGACGAGAGTGCGCACAACTTCTTCTTGCGAATAACGAAAGCGCACGAGTGGATTTTTGCGCGCTCGTCAACGCAGCGAGGGTCGTCTAAACCGTCCGTGGCGATATATTTTTTGAACGTGAACGACGTGATCGACGCGCCGTCGCCGAACGCGTACGCGCGAGAGGCGCAGAAGATTGAACGATTGAAAGCGAGATGTAAAGAGAAGAGAGTCGGATTGATGTTTTGCGCGGTGAGTCGTCGATCAAAGCGTAACGAGAACGACGACACCTCGGGTTTTGGCGAAGAGAAAGAAGACGTGACGTACGCTTTGAGCGAGAGAGTTTTGGCGGTTTTGACGAGGTTAGCTGGTGGGAGTGGGAGCGAGTACGCTTCTGCTTCTTCTTCTTCTTCTTTGGCGGCGACGACGAGGATCGTCTCGCTGACTCGGCGCGGGAGCGACTCGCGGGAGAAGTGCTTGAAGCAGTTGGCGCGAGCGACGGAGGAGTTGATGCAGGAAGTGCTGGTGAACGAGGCGAAACGAGCGATTGGGAAGTGCGACGAGATTGCGAGCGCGTTTGAGAGAGATGTTTTGGAGAGCGGCGACGTCGTGGACGAACGGGAAGTGCGTTTGGGGAGATTGGAGGCGCGATGTAAAGCGAGTAGGTATTTGTTTAAAGCGGCGAGTTACGCTGAGTTTAGAGGCGATACCGAAGCCGCGATGAACGCGTTGAGTGAATGCTACGAGAGATTAGTGACGTACGCGGATGAAGCGTTGCCAGAAGTGCTTCGCAGTTTCAAGGAAAACAGTAATACCGCGAATTACGACGATCACGCGAGACGACGACTGTGGAGAGTGTGCGAGACGCTGAGAGTTTTGACGTATTGTCGATCGAGAATGTCCTCGATGCTATTGAGCCAAATAGTGAAGACTATGGATACAAACGCGAACATCGAGGTGAATAAAGCGATCCAAGAATTGGCGAGAGTGGAGAAGGAACACGCCTCGTTCGTAAAGAGGTGCTTACCAATGAAAAGAAACGATACTCTTTTACCGATGAACGCGCGGGACGATTTAGGTTTGTTGAAATGTTTCACGGCGTATCGCTTGACTTTGCGCGCGAAAGCGGATAAATCGTTCGCGGACGTGCTCGCACACACGCTTCACGCGAATCCAAACGTGTACGACGCAATCTTCAACGACAACTCGCAGTTTCAACGCACTTCCGTGGCGAAATCGACGTGCTTTGATTTGAGATTAGATCCAGGCTTCTATTATCAAAGCGCGTTCGAGGCTCTCGCATCGCGAAGAGAGTTTCTGCAATCCTCGGGTTTAGGAAAGAATCTTTCGGTTGAATCTACGACAAACCAAGTTGCACTCGCGCACGGACGATTTTTGGGTACTTTCGAAGACAAAAGTAAAACAATCACGGGAACAGGTCAAAACTACGTCGAGAATCACGGCGCCGGAAACGCGCAAATACCTTCGATTGAGTTAGGGCGCGCCTACGCGCGCTTTGAAAACACCTTCTCGCCTCTCGAAATGCTGGAAAAAGCGAAAGCGTATTATGAGGGAAATCCAAGGTATGGATCGTTTCGCCGTTTATTGACCGTCGTTTCGAGCGATTACGCCTTGGAACTCTTCTACGCAAACAACACGGCGACGAACAAGGAGAAGGTTTTGCATATTTTGACTGCGTGCGCGGAAACGTATAGGAAAGAAGGATGGACCGATTTACTCGAGGAAACTTTAGAGCGCATTTTGGTGTGTATAGAAAAAGACGACGTCGAGAACGCAACACACCGAGTGCACGTATTATTAGAATTACACGGCATTCAGTATTCCCGCGGCGGCGATCGCGGAGGTGAAACGCGAGCATCTCGTTTACTTGCAGACGGCGACGCGATGAAAACGCAATCTTCATCGCCCGTCGTATTTGAGATATCTCGTGATTCATTAGCGTCTCACGCATTCAGAGCATCTTGTAGCTTCAGCCACGATGCGTCCCGTAATAATGCCGTTCGCGCAGGCGACTGCGTTACGCTAGCCGTTCGCTATGCTCTTAAAGGCTTTACCGGACACGACGCGTTTTCCGTGGCGCAGATTGAAGCGCACTTTTCTGATGGAACGAAAGCGACGACGACGACGACGACGATGACGACGACAAGTGCCACGAGAGATGGCATCAACGACGATGTCGTGGTATATATACCATTCACAGCGCAATCTAAAACGCAAAGTGACTTTGTCTTGGAAGTTGACGCGCTGGATGTTCTCACGAAATCTGGTATCACTTTTCGATTCCCGAAAGCTTCGTTGGAAACGCTCAAACTCGTTGGACACACGAAATCAGTTTCGGTGAAAGAACTCGCTCCTCGCGCAGAGTTGGCGATTACGAGCGAAGGGAATGATGCTAAAGAAACGACTGTTCTCTTTGGAGAAAAGAAGACGCTGGCGGTTGTCGTCACCGCCGTGGATGGGCTAGCGGACGCCATCGTCAATCTTTCCATCGACGAAAGTTTGCAAGAAGTTTCCCTCGGAGGTGAAGACGATGGGGTCGAAAAAAGAGGCGAAGTCACCGCGAGCTTTGAAAACCCACGAATAGTTGTCGGTTCGCTTTCGAAAGGCGAGACGAAACGCGTAGACGTGAACGCGACGTTCTTCTCGAATCGCGACAAGAACAGGAAGAAATCTCGAGCGACTATTTCGGCGCACTTAACATGTAACTTTGGTTCTCCTGAGTTGGAAGGTGAGGCAGAAGTTTCTCTATCTAGACGTCGCGTCGTGGCTGCGGAAACTTCAAAAACGTTCACATTCACAGATGCGCTCGAAGTTTTAGATTCGAAAATCTTTGCGCCGTGCGGCACGTCGCCGGTTTCCATACTCGTCGAGAAAAATGTTGAAGATGACACCGCGGAGAATGTTGATTTGAATGCACAGAATAAATCGCGTATGAACGAAGGCGACGTGCGTTTGACGAATGTTCGCGCCAAAACGTCGGGTCTCGTCGTCGTGGACGATGCAAGTACAACGCGATTAAATCCAGGCGACGTGTACACGCAAATGGCGACGGACGAAAACGTGCAAAGCGTTTCGTGGCATCGCAAAGACGATGCGCGCACACCAGCATCACCGAACAGTACGTCTTCTCTGTCCATAGACCTTCTCGGCGAAGGTCGTCGAGTCGAAGTTATGAACATTTGCGCTCGAGTGCCCGAATTCATACAAGTTGGCGTTGCCTTCGAGTACGTCGTCGAGATGAAAAATCTTGATCTAAACGTACCTCGCGATTTCATGGTCGCGGTCAAAGACGCGCCTGGTTTTGTGATGGCGGGCGAATCAAAAACCACGAAAACGGCAAACCCGGGCGAGAGTTGTTTCTTGCGTTTGAAAATAGTAGCCGTCGCGAGCGGGGAGAGATTCTTACCTTTGGTGTCGATCGCATGTCCCAAGTTAGCTGCGACCTGGACAAACACTCGGCAGCAAAGCGTGCTCGTTTTACCAGCAGCGCTCTAACGACGCGTAGCATGCGTTAGTTGTAATATATGAGAAAGAAATCGTACATAAGCACGCGCGATGATTCAGCTTTTTTAGCTTTTGAAGAAGAGTTGCATATTTTAACGTAGTTATGGGCATTTTCGTTGAGATTGAATACTCTCACTCCTCTTGTATATATTTTTTTAAATAAAACAAGTTTTCTTACATCATGTCGATTCCTGCGTCGTCCACGCCGTCGAAAACGTCAATCCACGCAGAAATACCTTCCATCGTCGGCTCCACAATCAACGCCTGGCCTTCCACTCCGAACCCTTTGGCAGCATCGCTCATCGCCTCCGCTACTCTCTCCGCCGTAATCGCCGCTATCGTGCTATCTCCAATCTTCCCGTTCTCGTCTCCACCAGTCATCGCTAATACCGTCGGTCCGGCGCCACTCAAGAAGCAACAGTGCGCCCCGGCCCCGATTGCAGCCGCAATAATCTTATCTAACCCAAACTGCTTATCCCCTCTTTGATGTTGGTGCATGATATCTTGCGTGCCAATTTTCATCAACCGAAAATCGCCTTTATTAAACGCGTTGATTAACGTCGCCGTTCTCCCGATGTTAAACACCGCCTCCGCTTGCGTAAGCTTATCGCTAAGCGCCGCTCGCGTTTCGCTCGTTAAACTGTGGAAATCCGGAATAAAAAGCGCGCACAACATCCCCTCGGGAATATTCACCGAGCTCGTGATCCATTCGTTGTTATCGCTCAGCGCGATTTGAAACCCGCCAAAAATCGCCGGAGCGACGTTATCCGGATGCCCCTCCACCTCGCACGCTAAATTCAACAAATCTCTCTTCGCTCTCGCCGTGCTCACGTCTGACCCGGCCAAAGTCATACCCGCGGCTAAGCCACACACCAACGCCGCGCTCGACGACCCCAAACCTCTCGCCGGAGGAATTCTATTCGTGCTCGTAAATTTCAACTTGCTCACGTCCAACTCTCTCTCGCCGTTCGATTGAAACCTGTACCCTTTCTTCACCGCTTCAATCACCGCGTTGCTCTCGTCTCGCGGTAAAAAATCGCACCCTTCCCCTTTCAATTCCAACTGGAACGTCCCGTCCGGTGAAATCTCCACGGTTAAATCGTTTCTTAAATCCACCGCGAATCCGAGCGAATCGAATCCTGGACCAATATTCGCCGTCGTCGCCGGCACAGAAATGCTCAAACACTCGTTCGGATTTAACGCGATTGAATCTTCCGAAGACTTGAAATCCGGTCGCTCCCACGCGTCGATGTCGGAAGACCATCTCAATTTGCGGTCTTTCGCGACCGGCCCGTTGCCTCCGCCCGCTTTCGTGACGACGACAAAACATCTTCTTCTTCTTCCTTCTTCGACCCTTCTTTTTCCCGAAAAGGCGACTACGAATTTAGTTTTGGAGGAGGAGGAGGAGGAAGAAGAAGTGGACGAGCGCGACGACGCGCAAGAATATGCGCGCGCACTACCTCGCGCGGCCCCGCTGTTGAGCATCGTTTATTTTGGTTATCGCGCGCAGGTGATGCGTAGCAGCGGTGATCCCTTTTATATGTAGATTGTTGGGGAAAAAGTGAACGTTTTTCCCCGTCTTTTGGATAAAAAAGTGCCGCACAGAAATCGTAAAGCGCGCGAAAAGACTCGAACGAACGAACGAACGAACGAACGCCTTTTCTTCTTCCTCCTCCTCCTCTCTCTCTCGTCTTCTCTCTCTCTCTCTCTCTCTCTCTCTCTCGCGTCTGCGTCGAGTGAAGATAAGACACATATATGAGTACATTTCTCGCGCGATTGACGAAACCGTTCGTCGACTTCATCTTCCAACCGAACGTCCATCGATGCTTCAACGTGAACGATTTACAAAGAGCGGCGCGAATGCGATGCCACAAGTACGTGTACGATTACATCGCGGGTGGTGCGGACGACGAATCCGCGCTGAGGAATAACAGGGAGAGTTTTCGACGAAAATACGACGCGCATCCGTTCGTATTGAACGGCGTTGGACCGGAAAACGTGTGCACGAAGACGAGTTTGTTCGATGGGACGGTTAGGATGGACGTGCCGTTTATACCGGCGCCGATCGCCGGAAACGCGATGTTTCACGTCGATGGCGAAAGAGCGGTCGCGAGGACGTGTAGGAAGTTTGGGACGACGTACGCGCTGAGCACGCTGGCGACGACGAGTTGCGAAGAGATCGAGAGGTGTTTGCGAAGTAGCGGCGAGGAGGAGAAGGCTTCGAGGACGCCGACGCATAAGATGTTCCAGATGTACGTATGGAACGAAGGGAAGTTGGTGGACGACGCGTTGAGGAAAGCGAAAGAGAGCGGGTTCGAGACGCTGGTGCTGACGGTAGACTTGACGTGGTTCGGGAACCGCGAGCGGGATAAACACAACGGGTTTTCGATTCCGCCGAAACTGAGCGACCCGAGATTTATCTACGAGTGCTTGAAGAAACCGTGTTGGACGGTGGACGCCGTGATAGGGTGGAAAAACAGAACGTTCGAGTACGCCGCTTTGAGGGACGATACGAAATTGATGGAGAAACAGAGAGACGATATGGCTGGGTTCGTGAGGGACGTGTTCAACCCGACGTTCGATTGGGAAGACGCCAAGGCGTTGCGAGAGAAGTGGGGGAAGAAGTTCATTTTGAAAGGCGTGCACAGAGCAGACGACGCGGTGAAAGCGTTCGAGTATTTGAACGCGGACGCGGTGTGGATTTCAAATCACGGAGGGAGGCAATTAGACGGGGCCGTGGCGCCATTCGATGCGTTGCCGAGTATTAGGAAAGCGGTTGGCGAGGATAGGGAATTAATCATAGACGGCGGTATTCGGCGAGGCTCGGATATCGCGTTAGCTTTAGCGCTCGGCGCAAACGCGGTAGCTATTGGAAAACCGATCGCGTTTGGCTTAGCCGCGGGTGGGGAGAAAGGCGTCGAGAGAACGTTCACTATTTTGAAAGAAGAATTAGAACGGACGATGGGTTTAGTCGGCGCGAGAACAATCGCAGAGTTGAGAAGTAAAGGTAAAGAAATCTTCGTGGAAAGAGAGCACTTACGAAATTAAATGAACCGGACCACCCGTCTGCTACTGCCGGATACTTTCTATGTATTGCTAAATGTGTAAATATGCGAGCTACAAATCATCTGCTATGTATAGACTAAAACAACTATCGCGGTATTATCATCGTTCGCCGCTATTCGCTTCTTCCATTTTCACCATTATCTCTAATCTCGAGCGCAAATCCTCGTTTCTGTACGTCAAATCGTACCACTCCCGACTCATCCCGGCTTTCTCTCTCTCTTCGTGCGCGAATGGTCCTTTCAAAACGTCCGGCGCGCACCTCTCCACCGCCGATAAAAATCGCTCCCCCAACGCCTCCTCGTTACCTCTCTCGATGTTCTCTTCTCTCGCGCAAATCTCCCGAAACCAATGCACGCCGACCGCGACGTGGTTCAACTCTTCGTTTGTGATTCTCTCCACGATCGCCGCCGATCGATTATCGCCTCTCCCGACTAACTTCTCTCTCAATCTCGGGCCGGCGTCTAATCCTCTCGCTTCTTGCGCCATCGGAACCACGGCCATCCTATCCAATTTATCCTCTCTGCTTTCGAAACACCCCAACCACAACATGTCGTGCGCGTCCATCTCCCCGTACTCGTGCCCTAACTCTTCTAACCGTTGCAAACACCAGCTCAAATGCCTCGACTCGTCGTCCGCAACTCGCGCAAAATCCAAGTAAAACTCGCGAGGTAACCCTCCGAATCGCGCGACGGTATCCCACGCCAAGTCGATGGCGTTCAACTCGATGTGCGCGACGGTGTGCAACACGTGCGCCGAGAACGACGACAGAGGCGTATTCTTCGGCGACGGCACGGAGAACGGCAAAACCAACTTCGGTTTCACCGGTCGCGCCGGTCGAGACGGGAACGAATACTCGATCCTCGTCGTCTCTCCCTCCTCCTCCTCCTCCTCCGGGATGTCGCCTCGCAAAAATTTTCCAAACGCCAGGTGCGTCAGCGCAATCTTACTCTCGATGCACTCCGTTTCGTACACGATCGTCCTCGCGTACTCCCTGAGCGAAAAACACGTCGCCTCGCTCGACGCCAACGCCCGTCGCACGCGTTCTCGGGCTTTTTCGGACACGTACTCGCCTTCGATCGCGTGGTTTATCGTCTTCTTCTTCTTCTTTCCTTTCGCTTCTTCTTCTTCGCATTTTCCCCAAAGTCGCATCGCGTCCAGAGGCAAAGCGCGGTACGCGTCCACCACCGCGTTCTCATCTGAAATCTTCGCAGCAGTAGTAGTAGTGGCGCGTCGAAACAGAAACGCTTTTCTCCGTCCGCTTCTTCTCGCGGTGGTGGTGGATGCGGCGCAGAGGCAGCGGCATCGATGACGACGCGCCAACGAAGCCGCCGCTCGCATGTGTTTGTCTCTTTTTTTCCAATTTAAAATGAAGAAAATTCGTCAAAGTTTGTCTCTTGTTCAAAGAGACAGAGAGAGAGAGAGTTACCTTTTTCGCAGAGAGAGAGAGAGCACGAAGCGAACGCGCGATGAAGTCGTTCGAGACGAAGGACGACGAGAACGGGGCTCGCGCCGCTCGCGCGCTTTTTTCTTCTTCTCGGGAAAATGATGATGCGCTCTTCGAAGAGGACGAGGAATCGAACTTGGCGGCGATGATGGGCTTTAGCGGAGGATTCGGGAGCAAGAAGAAGCAGCAGCGGCAGTCGAAAACGGCGACGGCGAAGACGACGACGACGACGAGTGGTGGTGGTGGTGAGAAAGAGGACGGTTTTTTACTCGGCGGTGGCGATCGGAGTCGTCGCGCTTCTGGAATGCGAGATGGTGTTTCGAAGGAGAAAGAAGAAGACAAAGACAAAGAAGAAGAAGAAGATTTGAACGAGAGGGACGAAAGAGGAGAAGAAGAAGAAGAAGAAGAATACGAGAAACTTCCAATTTCCGACGAGGTTGAACTCGGGAACCCGCACGGGAAAACGGTGACGACCATCGCGGTCGAACGGACCGGGTCTCGGTTCGTCACCGGCGCGCGGGACGGGATGGTGAAACTGTACGATTTTAACGGCATGCGGAAAGATTTGCAACCGTTTCGTGAGATTGAACCGAACGAAGGGTATCCGGTGCACTCGTTAGCCTGGTCGCCGAGTGGCGACGCGTTTGTTGTCGCCACGGGCTCGAATAAAGCGAAAGTGTTCGACAGAGATGGACGAGAGCTCGGGGAATTCGATAGCGGCGACATGTACATTTTGGATAGCAAAAACACGAGAGGGCACACGCATAACGTGACCAAAGCGTGTTGGAACCCGATCGAGAAGAATTTAGTAATCACAAGCTCGGATGATGGGACCGTGAGGATTTGGAACGTGGATTATTTAGGCGATCCCAGAGGTTCGCAACGGTCCGTCGTGAAGCCGCAATCGGTCAAGCCAGGGAGATTCCGAGCGACGACGTGCGCGTTTAACATGGACGGTAGTTTGATTGCGATGGCGTTAACGGATGGAAGCATACAACTGTTCCCGGCGAATTCAAAGAGAGGAAATATCATGAACAATAATAGCGTAAATAGAAATGGTAGTGGTGGGGGTGGAGGAGGCTCGAATGCGTACAGATCCACCTCGGTTGGTTTAGTTTTACCGCCGAGTCAGCAATGTCACCTCGATAACAACTGGACGTCCATAAACAGACCGAAACAGTTGTTCAAAAAATGTCACCAACCGGACGAGGAAATAACAAGTTTGTGTTTCAAGGAGGAAGATGGACGACATCAAATGCTCTCGAGAGCGACCGATGGGACGTTGAAAGTGTGGGATTTGCGCAACGCGCAAAAACCAGTGAAAGTGTTTGACGATTTGCCGGCGTCATACGGTGAAACGACCGTCGCGTATTCGCCAAACGGGTCCAAGTTTTTCACCGGGTGCGATGGCCAAGACGGTGGTGGCAAGTCCTCTTCTTCCTCCACGGGAAGCTTACACGTGTTTGACGCGCAAACGTTAGAGCGCGTGGCTAAAATTTCCTCCTCGGAACAAAACGTCGTCTGCGCCACTTGGCACCAACGATTGAACCAACTCTTCGTTGGTAGCGGAACCAACGACCGAAAGCTCGGATCTCGTGGTAAAGTGTCGCTCTTATACGACACTAACCTTTCCGCGGTAGACCGTGGCGCCATGTTAGCGATTGGTAGGAACCCTCGCTCGAAAAACGCGGACGATTTTTACCGCCGCGTGGACGTGCAAAACATTTTACACGTCCCGAACGCGTTGCCAATATTCCAAGAACCCATCGACAAATCTGGTCGCAAACGCCGGTTAAACAAAATCGAGCGAAACGATCCAACCATCTCAAAAAAACCGCAAACCGACGGTTCCGGCGCCGGCGACCGTCCGGCGCAAAGAGGTTCCACGCTGCTCACGCAGCACTTGTTACGAAACGACGGCATGCTCAGCGACCAAGACTGGAGATTGGGTGACGCGAGAGAGTCCATCTTACGCCACGCGAAAGCCGCTTCGGAAAATAACGTTCACACGAACGCAGAACCGAACGAGATTTGGTACGATTCAGACCAGGATAAGGACGATTCGGAAGAAGAAGAAGAAGAAGAAGAAGAAGAAGACCAAGACGCTGGAGAAGCGCGAGAGAAATAAAATTAGAGTTTATAGCACGCGTGTAAAATCAATAATAATAATAATAGTACGAGGGCGCAACTGATATATATACAAATCGCGCGCGTAGCGAAAAAGCGCACATCTCGCGCATAACACGCAAACACACACACACACACACATCATATCCCACAATCGCGAGTTAAAGGCGAGATTTTTTTTATCCCGAACCTTTCCGTATACTTTCTCGTCGACGCGTTCACATTTTTCATTCGTGCGTGCGCGCGCGCGCGTTATGCGCGAGGGACACTCGTTAACTTTTGCTTTTTCTCTCTCTCTCTCTCTCTCCTTTTTACAAAGCTTTCCTGACCATATCGGCCACTTCGCTCATATCTTTCGCCTTGAGCTTCGGGAACGGTCTCTTCTCCGTGATCGTCCACACCGTTTTTTCTCCGACCAACACTTCAAACGTCCCCGCGGACGCGTCTCTCGTGATTTCCAATTGCCCGTCCAATTCATCTTTCAACTTGTTGGCGATGCGGACGAACGCTTGTCACATCTTCGAGACGGACGCTCTCGCTTGATTTTTAGAGGAAGAGGAAGAGGCCTTGGCGACGACTTTTTTCTTAGTCGCGGATGGTGCGGAGGATTTCTTGACGGACGTCGCTTTCTTCTTTGAAACCGGCGTGGCTTTCTTCTTTGCCGCCATGTCTTGTGTTTGCGCGTGTGTTCGTTAGTGACAATGTGGTAAAAAATGTGAGGAGGTTTGCGCTCGATTTCGCGCTCTCGCGTACATTTTTCAAATCAATCTCATACATGAATGCTATTAATTACAAGCGGCCAGAGGACAACGATACTTTCACTCGCTCTTTCTCTTTCTGCGTGCTGCTACTTTTTGAACCATTTCGGGACGAAGGATTTCTTGGCCTGTTCGGTCATTCCGGCGGTTGTCGTCGCCGGTTTGGAGGAGGACGCCGCGGAAGGGTCCTCTTCTTTCTTTCTCGGCGGCGGCGGCGGGCGCACGGGTTTCATCGCGGTCGAGGACTGGTCGTGTAATCGAAGCATTTCCAAGCACTTGGCGTTGAGCAGGCTTTCTTCTTCTTCTTCCGCGTGAGAAGCGGGGGTTGGCGAGGAGAAGAAGATTTTCGCGGCGGGGGCTAAGCCGGCGTCGTATAAGGATTGGTTCGCGTCTTGGCCGTTTCGTTTCAAGACGCGTTTCGGAGGTGCGACAAAGAGCTCAAATTTCATCGAATCATCGGCGATGATCTCTCGAACGAAAGTGTACACGTCCGCGACGGTTTCTTTGTGCGCGTCGAAAACCGCTTCCACGCACACGTCTGAAATTGGTTTCTGCTGAAACATTATTCGTATCGTAGCGTTTTGCACTTTCTCTCTTCGCCGTTGCGCTTCTTGCTCCCGATGTTTCTTCGTCAACAACACGTTCCCGTTTTCTAATTTACGCCTATTCGCAGCCACAATCTGCGCGGCTTCCGCGCTGGACAGCTCGAAGAACGCCTCCGGTAACTCCTCGTTCGCGGAGACTAAACCGTTGGTCGGATCCATGGTCGCTCTCGCGTTGCGATCCTCCGCTTCCGCGTCCAACGTTTTCTGTCGAACAACGCGCGCCGAGCGTTTGCCGAGAACAGTAGAGGTTGACGAGGAGGATGTGTTCTTATCGTTTCTATCCGAGGATTTTGACGCCGCGGCGGCGCTAGCGTTCCCGCTCGCCAAGGCACCTCTGTTACCCGTTAAAGGTTGTTGTTGTTGTTGTTGTTGTTGTTGTTGTTGTTCTCGTTGAACAACCCCTCCTACTCCTCCTACTTTCGCGTCACCGACGACGCTCTTCGCGAAAACCTTCAGCTTTGCGTTCGCGGGTAAGTTCAAATGCCGCAAAGGACACTCCATGTCCACTCTCGCGTGTGCAACTTTCCTCGTTTTCGAGTCTATTTTTTCCAATCGAAACTCCAAATTCGAAGGATTTTCGATGCCGCGTTTACTCGCGTATTCAATCAAAGCGTCTCTCAAAGGTTTCATCGGCGGTAAAGATTTGAGCGTCGTTTTGGTTTTGCCGTCTTCGGAGAGGACGACGACGGTCGTCGCCATTCTCTTCTTCCCGTGGTGCTTTTTCTGCGCGTTGTTTGTGCGTTTGCTTTTAGTTTGTTTGTTGTGTTATGCGTCCAAAAACATGAAGAAGAAAATTGGCTACGCAGGCTAAATATGACAACGAAACTACTATACAAACAAAATCATACGAGCGGCACTCTGGCAACATAAATTCCTTGCTTGGCTAAACTCTCCTCCGCTCGAGCGCCCGTCGGTTCGATCTTGTAAAATTTACTATACGCTACGAGCAACTCGCACCCTCTCTGCAATAACGTCGGGTAGTGCGACCGCAAAGAGCCGTCGACGTCCATTTCGAGCTCTCGAA
>Ga0181578_10002489_pt1 | contig 17186 bp, 13 predicted proteins | sample 071ome_21_FD_148659 | JGI IMG/M metagenome (GOLD analysis project Ga0181578, IMG submission 148659) | Coastal salt marsh microbial communities from the Groves Creek Marsh, Skidaway Island, Georgia - 071401CT metaG (spades assembly) | ecosystem: Environmental > Aquatic > Marine > Intertidal zone... | reverse complement strand
GACATGGACGGGCGCGACGTCTGCCGTCTGATGCGGCGCAATGGCGTGAAGTCCCCTATTATCATGCTGAGCGGACATGATGTAGATACCGATCAGATCCTGCAATTGGACACGGGCGCGAACGACTATATCACCAAACCCTTCCGCCTGACTGTCCTGTTAGCCCGTCTGCGGGCCCAGCTGCGCCAGCACGAACAGAGCGACGATGCGGTCTTTTCAATCGGGCCCTATTCCTTCCAGCCGGCCCAGAAAACCTTGCTTGACGAGGACAAAAAGAAGGTGCGCCTGACCGAAAAGGAAACGGCGATCCTCGAATACCTCTACCGGGCTGGCGACAATGTCGTCAGCCGCGACGCGCTGCTGGGCGAAGTCTGGGGCTACAATGCCGGCGTAACGACCCACACGCTTGAAACCCACGTGTACCGTCTGCGCCAGAAGATCGAGCCCGAGCCCTCGAACGCGCAGATTCTGGTGACGGAACCGGGCGGATACAAGCTGATTCCTTAGGTTGCCGGTGGTTTTGTATCGCTATTGTCCCGCCTCGGAACTTTCGCGCTTGAGCCGAGCCATCTGGGCGCCGAAGATCCAAGTCCCGACGATCGTCGCGACGGCGATTCCTGCGAAAACATAGGGTGCTGTGTCCCACGCACCGGTTATGAAAAATACGCCCGACGCGATAAGCGGCCCGGCGAGTATGCCCAGGTAGCGCCCCGTCAGAACGACTGCAAACGCGTCTGTTCCGGCCCTGTGACCCCCGAGAAGTGTCGACGGTAGTGCCCACAAGGATGTGGGCGTGAGGCCCGCCGCAATGCCCCAGACAATTAGGCCGGCCAGACCAATGGTGAGATTCGAAGAGAACGGCACCAGCAGCCACCCGAGCGTCTGTAGACTCAGCGCGACGGTTAGCAGGGGAATGACCCCGAGGCCTGTTTTCAGGACCACACCGCCTACCAACGCGAAAATCAGTAGCACCACCACCGGAATCTGGTTGATGGCAACCGCCGCATCCGCCTCGAACGCGAAGACCTCCACAAGATAGACGTTGAACCAGGTAAAATAACCCATGAACTGGGCTTGCCAGAGGAAAAACAGGACCGCTGCCAGCCATAGCGCACGGGTCTCCTCACGGGTTATCGAGACATGCCTGGTCTGGGCCTGTGCCGTCGCGGGCGTCGAAGGCCGGTGTGCGACCCCTGGAACACTGTCATGTGAGACGATCCAGAAGGTCCACAGTGCGATGGCCATGGTCGCGGCCGCGCCGAACCACCAAACGGGCTGCCAGAAGGATTGGGCCACGGCGGGCTGGGCGACTAGGTTAGCGACGAGTTGCCCGACGGGAATCCAGGTCGCCTGGGCGGCAATTACAATCGGCAGGTGCCGGGGGCCCGCGCTCATGTTCGAGAATGCTGGCATACAGACGGCCATAACAGCGGCACCGAAGCCTTCTATCGCGCGTGAGACGAGGATGGCCGTGGCGCTCTCCGGCCAGGCGAGGCCGAGCGCCGTTCCCGCCAGCATCAACGCGAAGGCGGCGGCCAAGTAGCGAATCGCGCCGTCGCGGCGAATCCGGCGGCCCACATTGACGCTGATGAGCATGCCGGCGGCGGCGAAGATTGACATCAGCCCGGCGCCCACGAATTTCTCATAGCCGTAGAGGTCGATCATCACCGGCAGCACCGGCGGAATCTTGAACTGGAAATAGGCAGCTACGAAGCCGAGCACGATTCCATAGGAAACGCCGGTCCAGTTGGTATCGGCGGTCTGGGTCGCGGGATTGGACATGTTGTGGTTCCGGCGAATGAAAGGCCGAGGATGATGTCCTGCGGCGGCTCACGCCGCAAGACCGCGGTGCATCGGGGAAGCCCATCCAGACGGCAGGCCTTTATATCGAGCCGGCACTATCTCTAGCTTGTCTGTTCGTGCACACTAAGTGGCCATGAGAATGCCACGTGCTCGCGCCCGACGATCAAAGCCTTCGAGATTCAGTCGATGCGCTACCCTTCCCCGCCCGACCCGGTCACACGCCTTATGACCGGGCCGGACATCATGTCGGTGCGCTTCTGGGGTGTGCGCGGTTCGATTGCCTGTCCTGGGCCTGAGACGACGATCTTCGGTGGCAACACCGCCTGTGTGGAAATTCATTGCGGCGATGACAGGATCATCCTGGATGCTGGCACCGGCCTGCGTGAGCTTGGAGACACCTTTGATGCCGGCGCACACATCGACGCGGATATCCTGCTCAGCCATACCCATTTCGATCACATCGGTGGCCTGCCTTTTTTCGCGCCGGCCTATGTCGGCGGCAGTAAGCTGCGTATATGGGCTGGGCACCTTCGCCCCGAGGACGGTGGACTGGAGAATTTGCTGAGCAGCATGATGGCGGCGCCGCTGTTCCCGATCCCCATGAGTGTGATGGCGTCGGACAAGACGTTCAACGATTTTCACGCCGGTGAATCCTTCGATCTCCATTGCGGTGCGCATGTGCGGACCTGCCCGCTCAACCATCCCAATGGCGCCACCGGCTACCGTGTGGAATATGGCGGCGGCGCGGTCTGCTATGTGACCGACACCGAGCATGTCGATGGCACCAACGACGAGAACATCCTCGGCCTGATCGAAGGGGCGGATGTCTTCATCTATGACGCCACCTACACCGACGCTGAGTATCCAAGCCATGTCGGCTGGGGTCACTCGACCTGGCAGGTCGGCGCGAAGCTCGCGGAAATGGCCGGGGTGAAAACCTATGTGCCGTTCCACCACGACCCGTCCCATGACGACGAGATCATGGCCGCCATCGAAGCCGAGGCGAAGGCACGGTTTGCCGGTACCGTCGTAGCGCGCGAACGCCTGATCCTCGAAGTCTGAGGCAGTTCCCTACTTGTAGGGGTCGGCCGCGTCGCGCAGCCCGTCGCCCAGGAAGTTGAAGGCGAGGATCACCAGGATCACCGGGATCATGGGCGCCATCAGCCACGGGTAGAGCACCACGATCTGGATGTTCTGGGCTTCGTTCAGCAACACGCCCCAGCTTGTCACTGGCGGGCGCAGGCCCAGACCGAGGAAGCTCAGCGCCGTCTCACCCAGAATCATCTCCGGGATCGCCAGGCTCGCAGACGCGATCAGATGGCTGGCGAAACTGGGCACCAGATGCTTGCCGATGATGCGCTTGGTGCTTGCGCCCATGAGCTGGGCGGCAATGGCGAAGTCTTCCTCGCGCAGCGAGAGCAATTTGGATCGCACGGCACGCGCCAGCGACGGCCAGTCAAGCAGGGCGAGGATGAGGGTGATCCCGAAATAGATATAGATCGGTGACCACTTGGCCGGCAGCGAAGCCGACAGGGCCATCCACAAGGGCAATCGTGGAAAGGATTTCAGGATCTCGATGATCCGCTGGACCACGTTGTCCACCCAACCACCGTAGAAGCCGGCCAGCCCGCCGATGCCGATGCCCAGTGCGAAGCTGAGCACGATGCCGATCAGGCCGATGGTCAGCGAGATACGCGCGCCGTAGATGATGCGCGAGAGCATGTCGCGCCCCAGCCGGTCGGTGCCCAGCAGATAGACGGGTTGGCGTGTGCCCGAGGGGCAGAACAGGTGGAAGTCCGCCTTGAACAGGCCCCAAAATTCGTAATCCGCACCCCGGTAGCCGCCCGAACAGAAGAAACGGATGCGGTGCACCTTGGCCGGGTCGGGCGTGTAGATCTTCTGCAGCGTCTCCATGTCCCGTTCGGCGCTGTAGCCATAGACGAACGGGCCGACCAGCTTGCCCTCATGGAACAGGTGGATGCTCTGTGGCGGCGCGAAGGTGTGACGCACGTCGCGGTGCTGCAGTGCGTAGGGCGCAAAGAATTCGGCGAAGGCTGCGACCAGGTACATGAAGATCAGGAAGAAGCCCGCCGCAACCGCGATCTTGTGGCGCTTGAGCTTCCACCACATCAGCTTCCACTGGGAGGCCATGTAGTATTTTTCCTGCTCCTCGGTCAGCACCACCTCGACATCGGGGTCGAAGGGGGCGTCTGACACAAAGTGCGGGATCGGCTCGCGATCTCCGGAAGAGTTCGGGCCGCGCGTGGTCTGGTCGCTCATCGTGACGACCCTCCGCCGAGACGGATGCGTGGATCAAGCGCCGCCAGCGCCAGGTCGGACAAGAGCGTCCCGATCACCACGAGCAGAGCGAGGAACATCAGGAAGGAGCCGGCAAGGTACATGTCCTGGGCGCGCAGCGCGTCGAGCAGCATGCGCCCGGTGATATCGAGGTTCAGCACCACGGCGACGACGGCGGAGCCGGAGATCACCTCCGGCAGGATCGAGCCGATATCGGCGATGAACGGGTTGATCGCCATGCGCAGCGGGTACTTCCACAACAGCTTGCGCGGATGCAGCCCCTTGGCGCGGCCGGTCACGACATACTGCTTCTGCAGTTCGTCCAGAAGGTTCGCGCGCAGGCGGCGGATCATGCCGGCCGTGCCCGAAGTACCGATCACGATGACCGGAATCCAAAGATGTTCGAGCACCGACATCGCCTTGCCCCAGGACCAGGGCTGGTTGCGGTACTCGTCATCCATGATCCCGCCGATAGAGGTGTCGAACCACTGGTTGGCGAGATACATCAGCACCAGCGCCAGCAGGAAGTTCGGCGTGGCAAGGCCGAGATAGCCGATCAGGGTCGCCACATGGTCGGACACGCTGTACTGGCGCGTGGCGACATAGGTGCCGATCACGAAGCTCACCACCCAGATGAACAGGATGGTCGAGAAGGTGACGACGAAGGTCAGCAGGATGCGCTGGCCGATGAGTTCGGAGACCGGGCGGTTGTGTTCAAACGACCAGCCGAAGTCGCCCTGCAACAGCCCGAACAGCCAGGAGAAGTATTGCTCGACCGGGTGCTTGTCGAGGCCGTAGGCCTGCCGCAGCGCCTCGATCTGGTTCGGATCGACGGCCTCACCGCGCGATTGCATTTCCGCGATCAGGGTTTCCAGATAATCGCCGGGCGGCAACTGGATGATGATGAACACGATGGCGCTGACGGCGAGCAGCGTCGGGATCATCAGGATGAGGCGGTGGGCGATATAGCGCAGCATGGCGTGTCAAGTATCAGGGTTTCGTCGCGCTGTCGAAGTAGAACGTGTCGGGCAGGTACACGCCGAACTGGGCACCCGGATCCCAGGCATAGACCGCCTTTTCGGGAACGTTCTTGAGAGATTCGGACACAACGACGGGCTGCTTGGTGCAGCACACAATGCCGATGGTGAAGGTTTCCTCGGCGTTGATCTCCAGCACGCGCTTCCAGATCTCGGTGCGCTGCGCCTTGGTCGTGGCCGTCTGCCATTCCTGGAACAGGTCGAACAGCTCCTGCGCGGCGGGCAGGTCGATGGCGTCACCCGCCTGTCCGTCGGTCTGGTAATGCTGGCCCCATTTCGGCCACTGGTACTGCACCTGATCGGTCGGCGCGAATTCCGACGGGCTCATATCGGCATTGGCAATGCCGTTGTTCACTCCGGCGGAAATCGACATCTGGGTCTCGCCCGAGAAGATACGGTTGCGGAACACTTCACGCTGGGAGGGACGGGTGAAAATCTTCACGCCGACCTCGAACCAGGCATCATGGACCAGCTCCAGGACGTCGGTCTGTTCGGTCTCCTCGCCCGCCGTCTCCACGACAATCTCCATGCGCCGCCCGTCGGGCAGGAAGCGGATGCCGTCGCTGTCGCGCTTGTCGAGGCCCATCCCGTCCAGCAGCGTGTTGGCGAGGTCCGGGTCGTACTGGGTCCAGAGGGTCTGGAACTCCTCCTCGAAGAGCGGGCTGCGCGGCAGCACCGTGTTGTTCGAGGGCTGGGCGAGGCCGTAATAGACCACCTCGTTGATTTCCTCCCGGTTGATGGCGACGCTCATCGCGTGGCGGAAATCACGGTTGCGGAAGACTTCGCGCCAGACCGGGTCGTTGACGTGCAGGTTCGGGAACAGGGCCACCTTGGCGCCCTGCGCGGTCTCCCACAGGCGCATCTTGAAGTCTTCGGTCTTCTCGCCCTGCTTCAGGAAGGTGTAGTGCGACATGAACAGATTGCGCGCCTGCAGGTCGATCTCGCCCGCCGCCGCCTTGGCTGGGATCAGCTTGGCGTCGGAAATGTTCATCAGCACCCGGTCGATATAGGGAAGCTGGTTGCCCGCCTGATCGACCCGATGGAAATAGGGATTGCGCACGAATACGAACTGCTGGGCCGGGGGACGGATCGTGTTCCGCCAGGGCTGCAGCGTCGGCAGTTCCGGGTTGTCGAAGTTGTAGAGATTGTCCCGGCTGTTATGGAGCGGGGCCCAGCCGCGCATCTTCTGTGATGCGACCTCGGCCTCCAGCTTCTCCGCGTCGGCATAGGCCTCGTGGAACTGCCGCATGTAGTGGGCCGGCCGGTAGATGAAGGGCGGGCGCGGGCCCGCCATCGCGGGCAGGAAGAACGGGTTCGGCTTCGACCAGCTGTATCGGATGGTGCGCTTGTCGATGATCTCGACCTTGGCGACCTCGCCGTCCACCTTCATCAGCACCGGCGGGCCGAGCGGGGCCAGCTTCTCGTTGTTGGCCACGTCCTCCCACCAGTAGCGGAAGTCCTCGGTCGTGAACGGATGGCCGTCCGACCATTTGTGGCCCTCGCGCAGGGTCAGGGTGAAGACCTTGTCGTCGATGCTCTCGAAGGATTCGAGGATATCGGGCACCAGGTTGTAGTCCTGGTCGTAGCCGACCAGACGCGCATAGCCATAGACGGTCATCATCCGGGTGTCGCGTGCACGCGACATGCCTATACGCAGATCGCCGCCATAGGTGCCGACGGATTCCACCGTGACGATGCGCGGCTTGGCGGGCAGGCGGTCGTCAACGGGCGGCAGGGTGCCGGCCTTGACCTCGGCGTCGAGTGATGGCGCTTCGCTGTAGGCCTGCGCGGGAGCCGCGGCCAGCAGGGCCAGCGCGAGAGCGGGCGCGAATAGAGGTTTCGGGGCAAACATGTCAGGCCACCTCCGGGAGTGCGCCGCGGTCCGGGTCGGCGCGCACGAAATGTCCGTCCGACAGCTCGATCAGCCGGGGGCTGCTGCTGCCGTCGATGGTGAACGGGGCCGGCCATGCGGCCGGGTCGGACGCGCGGCCTTCCATCAGGCCGGTCAGGTCCAGCTTGCGCGCGATGTTGGGTTCCGGCACCGCCGACAGCAGTGCGCGGGTATAGGGATGGGCGGGGTTCTTGAACAGCCGCTCGCTGGGCGCGAGCTCGACAAGACGGCCCGCGCACATCACGGCGATCCGGTCGGCGATGTAATCGACCACGGCCAGGTTGTGGCTGATGAACAGGTAGGTCAGGCCGAGTTCGGACTGCAGGTCTTTCAGCAGGTTCAGGATCTGCGCCTGGATCGACACGTCCAGCGCGCTGACCGGCTCGTCGCAGATCAGCAGGTCGGGCTTCAGCGCCAGTGCGCGCGCGATGCCAATGCGCTGGCGCTGTCCGCCGGAGAAACTGTGCGGGTAGCGGTTGAGGAAGCGCGGGTCGAGGCCGACGAGGCGCATCAGTTCGCGCACAGTGTCGGCCCGGCTCTTCGCGTCGCCGATCTCGTGGATGACCAGCGGTTCGGAGATGATGTCGAACACCGTCATGCGCGGGTTCAGCGAGCCGAACGGGTCCTGGAACATGAACTGGACCTTGCGCCGGAACGCCTTCAGCTCACGGCCCTTGAGGCCAAGGATATCGACCGGTTCGTCGCCGTCGAAATAGGTGATGGCGCCGGTGTCGGTCGTCAGCGCGCGCATGATGAGCTTCGAGGTGGTGGTCTTTCCGCAGCCGGATTCGCCGACGAGGCCGAGGCACTCACCGCGCGCGATCTCGAAGCTGACATCATCGACCGCGAGGACCTTCCGGGATTCGCGTGAGCCGAAGAAGCTGCCCTTGCGGATCTCGAATTCCTTGCTCAGGTGATCGACCTTCAGCAGCGGCGCGCCCTGCTCGCCACGCGCCTTCCCGGGCTCGGGCTTGAGCATGTTGCCCGCCTCGGCCTTGACCTCGCGCAGGGGCACCAGCCGTTCGCCTTCGGCCAGGTCGAAGCGCGGCACGGCGTTGAGCAGCGCCTTGAGGTAGGGGTGCTCGGGCTTGGTGAAGATGTCATCGACCGAACCCGTCTCCATGACGTTGCCGCGGAACATCACCACGACTTCCTCGGCCACATTGGCGACGACACCCAGGTCATGGGTGATCATCAGCACGGCCATGTGCAGCTCGGACTGGAGGTCCTTGATGAGCTTCAGGATCTGCGCCTGGATGGTCACGTCCAGCGCGGTGGTGGGCTCGTCCGCGATCAGCAGCGCCGGGCGGCACACAAGCGCCATGGCGATCATGGCGCGCTGGCGAAGCCCGCCGGACAGTTCGAACGGATAGGTCTTCATGGCGCGCGGCGGGTCGGGGAAGCCGACCAGGCGCAGCATGTCGGTCGCGAGCTCGCGGCCCGTCGGCTTGTCCACGTCGCGGTGCAGGTGCAGCGCCTCGCAGATCTGGTCGCCCACCGTGTGCAGCGGCGAAAGCGAGGTCATCGGCTCCTGGAAGATCATCGAGATGCGCCCGCCGCGGATCGATCGCATCCGCGCGCTGTCGCGCGGAAGCTGCGCCAGATCGACCGGCGTGCCGTCGCCGCCGGGATCGGTGAACAGGATCTGCCCGCCCGCGATGGTGCCGATGTTTGGCAAGATGCCCATGATCGCCTGGCTGCAGACGGACTTGCCGGAACCGGATTCGCCCACCAGCGCCGTGGTGCCGCCCGCGCGGATGCGGAACGACACCCCGTCCACGGCGCGGACCTCCTCGCCATGGATGGTGAAATCGACCTTCAGGTCACGCACGTCGAGAAGGTTGCTCATCGCCGCCAGTCCGCCGGATTGCCCCAGCCGCTGAGCGCGGCCGGTGTGGAGGGTGTAGAAGGTGCCGCCGCGCCGAGGCCCAGCATGGCGAAGTTTCGCGCACTGGCCGCCGTCAGGTCGAGTCCGCGGGCCTGCGCGGCCCGGAAGGCGGCGCGGCACACGTCCTCGAAGCCGTCGAGGGTCGAATGCAAGGTCAGCGCGCCGTCCCCGCCCTTCAGCTTCAATTGCATCCAGCCAGACTCGCGGTCGCGCCGGGTCGAGAAATAGGACAGGCGCACATCGCGAAGGTCATCCCACCGGATGTCGGCCCGGTGCCCGCCTTCGGCACGGATGCCGGTCTCGTCGAAGGTGAAGGCGGTGCGTGCGTTGGTCACGGTACGCACGCCGAACAGCGCGAAAAACGCTGCCGGAACCGCCAGCACATAGATCGCCACCGCGCCCGGCTCCAGGAAGAACATGGGTGTGACGCAGGCCGCGAGGCCCGCGCCTGCGCGCAGCAGGTCGGCGTTGATGTCGCGGCGGTGGTAGCGAAGCCGGGTCATGGTGCGGTGAATATCTCCCCGGCAGACAGCCAGTTTGCGGCCGGGTGATCCCGGACCAGGGAGACAAGTTCGGCCACAAAGTCTTGCGAATCCGTTTCCATCACCGCGTGGTGGGTCATCAGCCCGGTGGCCTCACCGGCATCCGCCTCGCCCGTGCGGCGCGCGGCCAGATGCGCCACGGCGCTTTCGACGGTGGCCTCGACTCCCGCGAAGGAACCGGGGTGGCCTGTAACTTTGCCGCGCCAGTCGATGGGGTCGATATGGACGTTGTTGGTGGTGAGGCCGGGAAACGCCATTGGCTTGGTGCGCGCGCCCAGGGTGCTCAAGCCGGTGATCCCGATTTCGGGCAGGAAGGGCAGCAGGTGTGGCGCGATCCGGTTCCAGGGCGGCACCAGCACCGGCAGGTGGCCGGAAAACTTCGCAAGCGCCTGCGCGCCGGTCGCCAGGTCGCCGATCACATAGGCGGCAGGCCGCGAGCCATCGAGTTCGATCTTGCGCTCGCCCTCATGGGCGAAGTTCTTGTGGGAATAGCCGTGCTGGAGGACCGCGACATCGGCGGCGGCGTTCAGCCGTTCGCGCAGCGCGGGCGTTGCAGTGGCGGGTACCGCGGCCAGCGCCAGAGGCACGCCCAGTGCGTCACGCTGGGCCAGCAGGGCCTCAAGGGCGGGGGTCGCATCGCAGGCGTCGTCGTCCCGCCACCAGAAGGTGGCGGTGCGGCCGCTCTCCAGCCACCGGTCGAGTTCGTGCGTGAGGGCATGCCAGGCCGTGTCCGCCGCCCTGTCGCCTTTGGTCATTGCCAAGGCCATAAGTCGTACAACTCTCCCTGCCTGTCCGGGCCCCTCAACCCGGACTGTCTCCCTGTATGCACACTACCCGGATCGGACGCCGGGGTTAACCTTGTTTTGGGCGCTTTTTCGCGAGTTCAGGCCTGGCGGTTCTGCGTCAACGCGGCCATCAGAAACTCTCCGGATTTCCCCGCCCCGGACATGTCCACGGGCACGGCAATATCGTCCGGACGGTCCAGCGCGCGGGCAATCGCCGCCGCCACGGAAGGTGCGGTGACGTCGCCTGGCCCGACCACCTCGATCGCGCCCTTTCGCGCCAGCAGGCCGCAGCGCAAGGTTTGCTCGCTTTCCAGCCCGCCCGCATAGGGGATGCAGACCGCCCGGGCGCGCGCCGCCAGCACTTCCATGACCGTGTTGTAGCCACCCTGGGAGATCGACAGGCGGCAGTTGGCGATCAGGCGGGGGAAATCGGGCCTGGCCCGCTCGACGGTGATGCCCGCGGGCGCGGCGCCCCGGTAGGCGTTGAAGTCGTCCTCCGGCAGATTGTGGCCGATCAGCACCCGCCACGGCGCGTCGGCGAGCGGCGACAGGGCCCGGGAATCGATAGCGGCCTGCAGCATGTCGTCGCTGACTGCGCCGCCACCGGTGGAGACGATCACCTCGCCGGCGCCCGGGCCATCGATCTCGCGCGGCAGGGCGGGGTCGGCGACATATCCGGTGTAACGGGAAATGTCCGCGATCTCGGCCATCCGGGGGAAGGTTTCCTCGAAGGTGATGAAGTTCGGGTCGCCGTGGATCAGGAACAGATCGAAGAAGCGGCGCACGCGCTCGACCATCTCGTCGATGCGCTCGGGCTTGCCGGGCTCCACCAGGATGTCACGCACCGAGGACACCACCAGCGGGCGCGGGGCGGGGCGCGCATGGGCCGCCGCGATCAGGGGCTCGATCTCGAAGCGCATCTGCCGGCGGCCAAAGGGGTAGAGCTCGATCAGGACGATGTCGGGGCGCACCTCGTCCTCGATGGCCAGCAGCCGCGCCGTGCGTTCGGCCTTCCAGGCGTCGTCGATGACCTTGTCATGCTCATCCACCAGCACCTTGAAGAACTTGTCGGTCGCGCGTGTGGGCGGGAGTTGCACAAAACGTGTCGCCCCGTGGCGGAAGCCGGGCACATGGGTGCCGCCGGAGACAAGCGTCACCTCGAAGCCCTGCGCCTCCAGCGCGCGCGACAGGGTGCCCGCTCGCATCAGGTGGCCGATGCCCAGCAGGTGCTGGACGTAGAACAGGATTTTCGGCCGGGCGGTCATGGTGACGTCTTGCCTTTCAGGGAGAGGTTCAGGCGGATCTTCACCGCCCCGCCGCCGGGCAGTGCGCGGAAGACCTGGGCGCGGCGCCGGGACATTTCTTCCGGCGTCTCTCCATTCAGATCCCAGCCCGTGGCGATGCCATAGACCGTGCGGATGACGCCGCGATGGGTGACGACAACCACCGGGCCGTCGCGCCGGGTCATGTCGTCGAGGAATTCGGATATGCGGCCCAGCATGTCCCGGCGGCTTTCACCGCCCTCGGGGCGATGGTCGGCGCTGTGGATGTCCGGCCCGACGAGGGCCTCCATCTCGTGCAGGTCGCGGCCCTCCCATTCACCCCAGTCCTTTTCCATGAGGCGCGGATCCGTCTCCAGCGCACCGAGACCGGGATTGTTGGCGCGCAGGATCTCCGCCGTCTCGACACAGCGGACCAGCGGGCTCGCGACCACGGCGGCTTCGGCCAGGTCGTCCGGCAGCCGCCAGGTCGCGACCATCGTGCGGCCCTCGTCATTGATGGGGATGTCGCGGCGGCCCTGCATGCGGCGCGCGTTGTTCCAGTCGGTGATTCCGTGACGGAGAAGAACCAGTTGTGTCATGCCGCGGCCACCACCATCGCCACTGTTTTCAGGGTTGCGTCGAGCCGTTCGGCAGCGACGGGAATGTCGTACTGCTCGCGCACCCGCCGGGCCGCTGCCGCGCCAAGCTGGGTGCTCAGGTCCGGCTCGTCCAGCAGGCGCGTGACCGCCTGCGCGAACGCGTCGGCGTTGCCCGCTTCGGGCAGCAGGCCGGTGACGCCGGGCGCGACGATGTCGGGCACGCCGCGCTGCCTGCCTGCGATGACCGGCAGCCCGGCGGCCTGCGCTTCCAGCAGCGCGATGCCGAAGGCCTCGTCGATGGCGGGCCACACCAGCATGTCGGCGGCGGCGTAGGTGTCCGCCAGTTTGTCAGCCTCCAGTGCGCCCAGGAACGACACGCGACCCGGCGCGGCCGTCTCCAGCATCGCCTCGACCTCCGCGCGTCGGGGGCCGTCACCGGCGACCAGCAGCCGCCAGTTGCCGACCGGCACATTCTTCAGGGCGTTGGCCAGCACGGTGTATGAACTTTCCTTCGCGCCGGGCCGCATCATGCCGACGGACAGCAGCAGCACGGTGTCCTCCGGCCAGCCGCCCCGTGCGGCGTAGGCTTCGCGCAGGTTCGCACGCCGCGCCCGGGCCGGATCGAAGGACGCGGCATCGACGAAGGGCAGCAGGCGGCGGTGCAGGACGGGTTCGCGCACGACCGGCTGCAGGCAGTCCCAGTCATCGCTGTTGAGGGTGAGGATCGCGTCCGCCCGCGCGATGGCAGCGTTGGCGCCACGATAGCCGATATCCCAGGGCCCGCCCGCGCGCTTGGGCGCGGACGACGCCTCCGCGATCAGGTAGGGCAGGTTCAGCGCGTCGGCGACGCGCGGGCCCAGCCAGTCGGGCGCCTTGTGATAGACGTGATAGGTCAGCCACGCCTCTGGGCGCTCGTGCAACGGGCGGGCGGCGAGCCGGGCAATCAGCCGGTCGGCCAGCTTTTCGCCCAGCGCGCGCAGCCGGGCCTGGCGTTCCGGGTCGCCCTTTCCGTCCCGGCTGACGAAGCGCGAGACCAGCTCCGGCGTATGGCCGCGATGGCGCAGCGCCTTCATCAGCAAGCGCGCGAGATGCCGGTCGCCCGAGGGCACCGGATGGTCGGGAGGCTTCATGGGGGCGTAGAACGCAACCCGCATGTCAGGCCGCCGCGCGGTCGGTCTCGGTGGCCTCGTCACGCAGCGCTGATGCGATGGAGTCCAGCCCGTTTTCCAGATCGAACTCGGCGCGCACCCGCGCCGCGCCGGCCCGGGCGATGCGTGTACGCAGCTCTTCGTCACGGATCAGCGTCTCGATGGCGGCGGCCAGCGCCGCGGGGTCGCTCTCGGGAACCAGCAGTCCGGTCTCCCCGTCACGGATCAGTTCAGGGATCGCCGACACGGCGGTGGAGATGCAGGCGCGCTCCATGGCCTGCGCCTCCATCAGCACGTTGGGCAGCCCGTCACGGTCGCCGTCGGCGGCGATCTTGCTGGCCAGCACGAACAGGTCGGCGCGCGCCAGCAGGTCGCGCACCTCATCCTGCGGCTTGCGCCCGCGCCAGATGATGCGGTCGGCGATGCCGAGCGCTTCGGCGCGCGCGGTCATGCGCGACGCGAGCTCGCCCCCGCCGATGTGCTCGAAGCGCCAGTCGAGGTCGCCCGGCAGCGCGGCCAGCGCGTCGAGCAGATCGTCGTAGCCCTTTTTCTCGACCAGCCGACCGACCGAGCCGATCAGCACCGGGCCCTCGCGGTGGACGGTCGGCGGTGGCGTATCGGCGCCGAGGAAGCGCGCGACATCGAGCCCGTGATAGTGCAGGCGCACCTTGCCCGGCGCGTCGGCCAGCCCGGCCAGATGGTCCGCGCCGTAGCGGGTGCAGGTGGTGATCCATTCGGCGTCGGCGATCTTCTCGGCCTTTTCCCACTCGGGCGTGGTCCAGATGTCCTTGGCGTGGGCGGACACCGCGAAGGGCAGTTCGCGCATGATCGCGGCATAGCGTGCGACCGAGGCCGGGGTGTGCAGGAAGTGGGCATAGACCATTGCCGTGTCGGGTGACATGTCGGCGGCCAGCACGCAGGCCTGTCCGAACCGGCGGATGCGGTTGGGGGTGCGGTCGCGCGCCAGGTCGCGCCGGAAGATGCGCCAGGCGGCGGCGTATCCGGGCAGGCGGCGCGCCCGCCGCCACCCACGCAGGACGCGCAGCGGCGCGCGCCAGAGATATTCCGGCAGGTAGTTCACGCCCGCGCGGATTTCCGCATGGATGGGGTGGGCCGTGGGGTCGTAGGGCTGGCGCAGGGAGTGGATGTCGAGGATAAGCCCGCGCGCTTCCAGCCCGTGGAGTTCCTGGGCGATGAAGGTTTCCGACAGGCGGGGATAACCCTTCAGGACGACGGCGATGCGCCTCCGGTCAGGCGATGAACCGGCACGGGATGTGGGCTGCGGAGCCACTCACGACGTTCCCGCGCGTTTGTCTGCGGCGTCATTTCCGACGACGCTCATGCGCGCGCGCCGGCGTCCCGCCGCGATCTCGACCAGCCGGTTCACATTGCTCAGCCCGTCGAGCAGGCCCGGCACCACGACCTCCGAGGGCAGGCGCTGCTGCGGCAGGTGGCGCAGCGCCGTGGCCATGATCTGCCAGTCTTCCTTTCTGCCCGACAGGATCTCAGGCGAATCCGGCAGCAGCATCTTGACCAGCCCCAGGTCCTGCATGCGCGAGGCGCGCAGGTACTGCTCCAGGCGCGGGCGCGTGCGCGGCACGATCAGGGCCGGTTTGTCGAAGGACAGGATCTCGCAGAAGGTGTTGTAGCCGCCCATGGCGACCATGCCGCTGGCGTTGGAGATCAGTTCCTCGGGCTGGGTGTCGAAGGTGATGGAATCGACATTGTGCAGCCGCTCGATCCGGGCGTTGAACTGCGCCTGCAGGTCGGGATCGAGGAAGGGGCCGAAGACGAAGAAGGCCGGGACGGGCTGTCCGGGGTCGTTTTCATAGGCGCGCAGGACCCAGTCATACATTTGCTCGCCGTCGCCGCCGCCGCCGGCGGTGACGAGGATATAGGGCTTGTCGCCGAAGGGCTTGTCCTCGGACGCGGACGGGGTGCCGTTGATCGCGCGGCGCAGGTAGCCGGTGTAGATGGTCTTGCGCGCGACCTTCTCCGGAAGGTCCAGGCCTTCCAGCGGATTCGAGACCTGCGGCAGGCCGTAGATCCAGATTTCGTCGTAGAGATTTTCCAGCGCCGGCAGCACGTTCTTGTTCTGCCATTCGGGCAGCAGCAGGACCGGGTCGTCGAGGATATCGCGCAGACCGAGGATGAGCTGGGTTCCGCGTTCTTTCAGCGCTTCAAGCGTCTCCAGCACCTCGCCGCGCATGCCGTGCGGCTCCTTATCGACGATGAAGACGTCCGGCTCGAAGGACAGCGCGGTGTGGCGGATGATGCTGGCGCGCAGCGCGACCGTCTCCTCGATGTCCATCGGCAGCTTCAGGGGCGTGTACTCGCCGTTCTGCAGCTTGATGACGCCGGGAATGCGCACGAAATCCACGCGCTCGCGGAACTCGAAATTCCCGATGATGGGCGAGCCCGACAGGATCAGCACGCTGATACCCGGGTCGTGCTGCACGAGGGCATTGGCGATCGCCCGGCAGCGGCGCAGATGGCCGAGGCCGAAGGTGTCGTGACTGTAGATCAGGACTCGCCGATTTCGGTTGGGCATGACCGATCCCTTTCCCGGGGCACATGACGGCGCGGAATATGCCACATCCCACGCCCGTGCAGGAAGCCATTGAATTCGGGCAGATTTTGGGCGGGCCGATAAGACAGTTACACCGCAAAGTCCGTTGCGGTAGTGTCTGCGCGGTGGCCGTGCATCAGTTGGGGGAAAGTGCGTGAGCGAGAGACTTGAACGAAGCATGTACAGCTTCGTCCTGCGATATAGCGGTCGGCAGCAGATTTACATTCTTCTTTTCGTGGTCCTGTCCTGGCCGATCGGGTTCATGCTGCTCGATCTGCCCAAGCAGATCATCAACCGTGCGCTGGGCAAGGCGCAGGAGGTCTATCACCTCGCCGTTCTGGGCATCGCGGAGGTGCCGTTCGCGGTGCCCCAGTGGATGTTCCTGACGATCGTCTGCATGCTTTTCCTGCTCCTGGTGATCCTCAACAACGGCCTCAAGTTCCACATCAACACCACCAAGGGGCGCACGGCCGAGCGCCTGCTGCGCCGCCTGCGCTATGCGCTGTTCTCGCGGGTGCTGCGATTCCCGATCCCGCATTTCAAGCGCGCCAGCCAGGGCGAGATCATCTCGATGATCACCGCCGAATCCGAACCCATCGGCGCATTCTTCGTGGGCGCGGTGGTCGATCCGATCTTCCAGGGTGGCCTGCTGCTGGTCGCGCTCGGGTTCATCCTGGTCCAGGACCCGATGCTGGGCGTGGCGGCGGCGGCGTTCTATCCGCTGCAGATCTATGTCGTCCCGCGCCTGCAGAAGAAGGTCAGCGCGCTGGGCAAGGCGCGCCTGCGCCAGATCCGTCACCTGTCCGACCATGTGGGCGAGACCGTCGGCGGCATCGTCGATATCCACGCCAACGACACGTCCAACCTGGAACTGGCCCGTTTCGCCGACCGTCTGGGCAACATCTACAACATCCGCTTCGAGATCTTTCAGCGGAAGTACATGATCAAGTTTATCAACAACTTCCTTGATAAACTTGCGCCCTTCCTCTTCTACCTGTTCGGCGGCCTGCTGGTGATCGACGGCAAGCTCGACATCGGTCAGCTCGTCGCCGTGATCGGTGCCCATCGTGAAATGTCCTCGCCGTGGAAGGAGCTGCTCAACTGGTACCAGCAGCAGGCCGATGCGCGCGTGAAGTACGAACAGGTGGTCAGCCAGTTCGAAGTGCCGGACATGCTGGACGAAAGCCTCCAGCATGCCGATCCGGATGACGGCCTCAAGATCGACGGCGATATCGAGTTCTCCAATGTCAGCCTGACCGATGAGGACGAGGTACGCCGCCTGGCCAACCTCAGCGTCAAGATGGGCATCGACGGCAACGTCGCGGTGACCGGCGCGGGCAGCAGCGGCAAGGAATACTTCGGCA
>Ga0181578_10002472_pt1 | contig 17260 bp, 21 predicted proteins | sample 071ome_21_FD_148659 | JGI IMG/M metagenome (GOLD analysis project Ga0181578, IMG submission 148659) | Coastal salt marsh microbial communities from the Groves Creek Marsh, Skidaway Island, Georgia - 071401CT metaG (spades assembly) | ecosystem: Environmental > Aquatic > Marine > Intertidal zone... | reverse complement strand
ACCCGGCGTGCAGTAGGTGCTACCGCCCGCGGCGATGCTCGACAGGACGGCGGCAATTAGGCCGTGAATGTGAAACAGCGGCATGATGTTCATGCACCGGTCGTCCCCTGTCAGCGATAGGGTGTTACCGATGTTGCGGGCCGAGGCGCAAATATTGGTCTGGGACAGCGGCACGATCTTCGGGCGCGAAGTCGTGCCCGAGGTGTGGAGCACGAGGCCGATATCGTCCACGCCCGCCGGACCCGGATTCGCCGCCGCGCCCTGGGGCTCACCGGAAATCTCGAACACACCCGCCGGCGCACCGACCGGCACCTTGAGTTCATAGACCGACACGTCCAGATCGCCCGCAACCCCGATGGCCGGGGATTCGCTACCCTCCTCGACGAACAGCGCCTTGGCACCGAGGTCTTCCAGGTAGAACCGGAACTCGTCGGCCCGGTAGGCCGGGTTCAGCGGCGCCGTGGTCGCGCCGGCACCGACGGCGATGAAAGCCGCCGCCATCTCAGGTCCGTTCGGCAGGACAATCGCCACCCGGTCGTTGCGGCCGATTCCCAGCGCGTTCATATCGGCAACGGTCTTCGCACAGAGTTCGCGCAGGCCCGCATAGGTCAACGACTCGCGCTCCGGCGCGGACAGCGCCACCGCGTCGTCGGCGCCGCCGGCGATCAGATCAAGAATGGTTTCGGCCATGGAATCGTCTCACAAATAGTTGACCGCAGTGCCCCGCGCGCTACGTCATGCCATTGAATAGGCGAAACGGCCCCGTGACTGCAATGGACGCTGCGGGCGTCCCGTTAGCGGGACAGCTCGTCGAGCTGCTTGCGGAGATTCTCGATCTGGGTCTTCAGGTCGTCGAGCTTGTCATCCCCACGATCCGAGCTCTTGGGAGCGTCGTTGCCACCCGCGGCATAGGGAGTGAACATCTGGAACGCCCGCTCGAACATTGCCATGTTCTGACGCCCGACCTCTTCCCACTGCTGGAGCGGAAACATGCTGCGATCAACCGCGCTTTCCATGTAGCTGCGCATCCGGTCTTGGTTGTTGGAAAACGCGCTCATGGAGGCGTCAAGGTAATTGGGCACCATCGACTGCAGGCTGTCGCCATAGAATTGAATTAGCTGGCGCAGGAAACTCACAGGCAGGAGGTTCTCCCCCTTCGCCTCTTCCTCGAAGATGATCTGCGTCAAAACAGGCCGTGTGATGTCGTCGCCGGATTTGGCATCGACGACCACGAACTCCTCACCCGCCTTCACCATCTGCGACAAGTCATCCAGTGTTACGTACTTACTGGTCGCCGTGTTGTAGAGCCGCCTGTTGGCGTATTTCTTGATTGTGATCGGCTCTTTTTCATCGGACTTGGCCATCGAACGCACGTCCTACCGTTGATTGATGACCGCAACTATAACAGATCGTGAAAAAAATGCTGCAATGCACATTTGCACGTATGAGGTGGTACCCGAATGCCTGCCGCAGGTATAGTCGCGACCCATGAACGACAAGCCGGACCTTGCCGCGCTCGCACGCGAATACCTGGACCTGTGGGAAGATCAGCTCACGGCGATGACGTCCGACCCGGACCTTGCGCGCCAGACCTCCCGCTTCTTCGATGCGCTGGGCGCGTTCGGGGCGCAGGCCAATCCGCTGTTCAGCGCCCAGCTTGCTGCGCTTCTGCGCACCTCCACGCCATCCGCCGCAACGGGAACCGCCGATGACCGAGACTCGCGATCTGCCGCCGCGTCTGGGACCGAGACCCCTGCCTCTGCACCTGACGACCGCGACGAACGGCTGGATCAGCTCGCGCGGCGTGTTGCCGATCTTGAGAAGCGGGTCGCAAAACTGGAACCCGGCCCTGGCAGCGCGCGCGCAAAAACTCCAAAACGCACTCGCAAAAAACCCGCCGCCGGAAAATCCGGCTGACGACCCGTTCGCAGCCGCCGTCGATCAGGAAATCCGCACACGGCTGGCGGCCTTTTCCGCCGGCATCCGCGCCTACCGCGAACACCCCTACCGCCGTTCGCTGACCGATCCGGAGACGATCTGGACCGAGGGCAATATCCGCCTGCTCGACTACGGACCGAAGGACGGGCACCCGGTGCTGTTCGTCCCCTCGCTGGTCAACCGCGCCTATATCCTCGACCTGTCCGAACGGCGCAGCCTGCTGCGCTGGATGGCCGCCGAGACCGGACTGCGCCCGCTCCTCGTTGACTGGGACGCGCCGGGCCCGCAAGAGCGCGGCTACGACCTGAGCGACTACATCACCGGCCCGCTGGAGGCGATGCTCGATGCCACGCGCGCCCTGTCGGAAGGCCCGGTGCCGGTCGTCGGTTACTGCATGGGCGGACTTCTTGCGCTGGCGCTGGCCGCGCGGCGCACCGAAGACATCTCTGGCCTCGTCCTTCTCGCCACGCCCTGGAACTTCCATGCCAAACGGGTCGCCCAGGCCGAGGCGCTGGCCCGCGCTGTAGAGGCCGCCGGGCCGCTGTTCGAGGCCTATGGCGAATTGCCGGTCGATGTCATCCAGTCAATGTTCTCCGCGCTCGACCCGTTCATGATCACCCGGAAGTTCGTGAAGTTCGCGTCTCTCGACCCGTCGAGCCAGGCGGCGGAGGACTTCGTCGCGCTGGAGGACTGGCTGAACGACGGTGTTCCGCTCGCCGGGCCGGTCGCAACCGAGTGCATGGGCGGATGGTATGGCCGCAACACGCCCCATCGCGGCGAGTGGACCGTCGCCGGTCAGGCGATCCGGCCCGAGACCGTCACGACCCCATCCCTTGTCCTGATTCCGCAGCAGGACCGGATCGTGCCGCCCGCCTCCGCCCTGGCGCTTGGTGAAGCACTCCCGAATGCGAGAATCATCCAGCCGCCGCTTGGCCATATCGGCATGGTCGCGGGCTCGCGCGCTCGTGAAGCCGTCTGGGAAGCGATGGCCGACTGGCTTGCCAGACTGCCCTGAGCCCCCCCGGTTGAAGGTCTTGCAACCCGGCCCATGCTGGACTCTGCCGGGCCCGGGGGCTATATCCAAATCAACGTTCGAAACGGACGGAACCGGCGGGTTTCCGCACTCTTCAGCGCGATGAAAACCCCGCTTTTCCGCCCAAAAGCAGGAGATTCAAGATGTCTGACGTGATGATTGCGAGCGCGGCCCGGACCCCGGTCGGTGCGTTCAACGGCTCCCTGTCGGGCCTAAGCGCCGCGGAACTGGGCACGGTGGCGATTTCCGCCGCGCTGGAGCGGGCCGGCATCCCCGCGTCGGATGTCGATGAAGTGGTTCTCGGGCAGGTTCTGACGGCTGCGACGGGCATGAACCCGGCGCGCCAGGCGCTGCTGGCGGCAGGCATCCCCGATGACCGCACTGCCTATCTGGTCAACCAGGTCTGCGGCTCCGGCCTGCGTTCGGTCGCCCAGGGTTTCCAGGCCATCAAGCTCGGCGAGGCCAACGTCGTCGTCGCCGGCGGCCAGGAGAGCATGAGCCAGGCCCCCCACGCCTCCCAGATGCGCAACGGTACCAAGATGGGCGACGTAAAACTGGTCGATACCATGATCAAGGACGGCCTGTGGTGCTCGCTGATGGGCTACCACATGGGCAACACGGCCGAGAACGTCGCTGAAAAGTGGCAGATCACCCGCGACGAGCAGGATGAATTCGCTGCCGGGTCCCAGCAGAAGGCCGAGGCGGCCCAGAACGCCGGGAAGTTCGCCGACGAGATCGCGCCGGTCACTGTGAAGACCCGCAAGGACGAGATCGTCATCGACGTGGACGAGTATCCGCGCCACGGCACCACCACCGACACCCTCGCCAAACTGCGCCCCGCCTTCGACAAGGAAGGCACGGTCACGGCCGGCAATGCGTCGGGCATCAACGACGGCGCGGCGGCCATTGTGCTGGCCTCGTCGGACGAAGCCGAGAAGCGCGGCCTCAAGCCGCTGGCCCGCATCGCCTCCTGGGCGACCGCCGGCGTCGAGCCGTCGATCATGGGTTCAGGCCCGATCCCGGCCAGCCGCAAGGCGCTGGAGCGGGCCGGCTGGAGCGTCGATGACCTCGATCTCGTCGAGGCCAACGAAGCCTTCGCAGCGCAGGCCATCGCGGTAAACCGTGACATGGGCTGGGATCCGGACATCGTGAACGTCAACGGCGGCGCCATTGCCATCGGTCATCCGATCGGCGCGTCGGGCGCCCGCGTGCTGGTCACACTGCTGCACGAGATGGAGAAGCGCGATGCCAAGAAGGGTCTGACGACCCTGTGCATCGGCGGCGGCATGGGCATCGCCATGTGCGTCGAGCGCGACTGACACAGGTCCGATTGGGGGAAACGTCAAACACCCGGCCAGTGAAGCTCGATAAGGGTACAGCCGGACAGCAACTCCAGGGAGAGTTTCATGGGTCGAGTGGCATTGGTAACAGGCGGTACCCGGGGAATCGGGGCGGCCATCAGCATCGCGCTGAAAGGCGCGGGCCGTGACGTGGTTGCGAACTATGCAGGCAACGAACACCGCGCGCGTGAGTTCGAGGAAAGCACGGGCATCAAGGCGGTGAAGTTCGACGTCTCGAACCATGAGGAAGTGGACGAGGCCATCTCGAAAATCGAGAAGGACGTTGGCCCGGTCGAGATTCTCGTGAACAACGCGGGCATCACCCGCGACGGCACGATGCACCGCATGACCTATGAGCAGTGGAAAGAGGTGATCGACGTCAACCTGTCGGGCGTCTTCAACTGTTCACGCGCCGTCATCGAGGGCATGCGCGACCGTTCCTGGGGCCGCATCGTCAACATCGGCTCGATCAACGGCCAGGCAGGGCAGTACGGCCAGGTCAACTACGCGGCCACCAAGTCGGGCATCCACGGTTTCACCAAGGCGCTCGCGCAGGAAGGCGCGGCCAAGGGCATCACCGTGAACGCCATCGCGCCGGGCTATGTCGATACCGACATGGTGCGCGCGGTGCCGCCGGACGTGCTGGAGAAAATCATCGCGCGCATCCCCGTCGGCCGTCTCGGTAAGGCGGACGACATCGCGCGCGGCGTGGTCTTCCTGACCGCCGACAACGCCGACTTCATCACCGGCTCGACCCTGTCGATCAACGGCGGTCAGCACATGTACTAGGCCGCAAGGCCCGACGTTCCGACGCCGATGCTTGAACTCCTGACAGATCCGGCCGCGTGGGCGAGCCTCGTCACCCTGGCCCTGCTGGAGATCGTGCTCGTCGTCGATAACGTCATTTTTCTGTCCATCGTCACCTCCCGCCTGCCCGAGGCCCAGCAGCCGCGCGCGCGCCGCATCGGCCTGCTGCTGGCGCTCGGAGGCCGGGTGATCCTGCTCCTGGCGCTGGGCTGGCTGATCGGCCTGACCGCCCCCCTGTTCGCCGCCTTCGGCCAGGAGGTCTCCTGGCGAGACCTGATCCTGGCGGGCGGCGGATTGTTCCTGATCTACAAGGCGACCACCGAGATCCACGCCGCGGTCGAGGGTGGGAGTGAAGGACACGGCAAACCCGGTTCGGCCGCCTTCGCGGCGGTGCTGGTTCAGATCTTTCTGCTCGACCTTGTCTTCTCGCTGGATTCCGTGCTGACCGCCATCGGCATGGCGGAGGATATCGAGGTCATGGTCGCTGCGGTCGTCATCGCCATCATCGTGATGATGGTTGCCGCTGAACCACTGGCGGCCTTTGTAAAAAGGCACCCGACCGTGAAGATGCTGGCACTCGCCTTCCTGCTGCTGATCGGTGTGGCGCTGATCGCCGACGGACTGCAGTTCCACATCCCGCGCGGTTACCTCTACTTCGGCGTCGCCTTCGCCACAGGGATTGAAATCCTGAACCTCATCGCCCGCAAGCGCAGGGGCGACGCCGCGGACACGGCCGCATGAGCCGGCGCGAATATCCCGACAACCCGATCTCCGGTGTCGGGGTGGTGGTCCTGAAGGAGGAGCACGTTCTGCTGATCCAGCGCGGCAAGGAACCGGGGATCGGGAACTGGAGCATTCCCGGCGGCAAGCAGGAGCTGGGCGAGTCCTGGCGGGAAACCGCCTCGCGCGAGGTGATGGAGGAAACCGGGATCGAGATCGAGATCGTCGGCATTGTCGATGTGGTCGATGCCATCGTGCGCGACGGCGACCCGGCACGTCCCGGCACCCAGGGCGTTACAGCACCCGTGGCGAACGACGACAACGTCGTCCCGTTGCATGAACGCCGTGTGCGCTACCACTACACTCTGGTCGATTGTGCCGCCCGCTGGACCGGCGGCGAGCCAACGGCGGGGGGCGATGCCATGCACGCCGAGTGGTGGCCACTGGCGCGCCTCGACGAGCTGCCTTTGTGGACCGAGACCGTCCGCATCATCCGCGAGGCCGCGCAGATGGCCGCGCGCTAGGCGTCAGCCGTTCGCCCGGGTGAAGGCACGCATGTGAAGTTCCGCCTGCCCGGGCGCATAGACAAACCCCGGCCCGACCGGACAGGCCCGCCGTGCCCGGCAGCCCCGTGTCACGCAGTCCGCCCCGTCCGGCGTCGCCAGATACGCCGTGCAGGATGGGACGTCATAACCGTCACCCGAAAATGCATCGACCGGACAGGCCGACAGACAGGGTTTGTCCACGCAGGTTTCGCAGGGAGACGGGCAAGCCTCGCGCGGCGCAATATCCAGCCGTTCGGCAAAGGCGAGCGCGCCCCGATACGCATGCCAGAGCCCATATTCCGGGTGAATCAGAACGCCCAGCGGGGAAGGATGGACTGGTTCCGCCTTCCGGGCCCAGCGCTGGAACGGCAGATAGGGCGGCCCGCCGAACGGGAACAGCGCCGTGGCGCCGACCTCCCCGGCAATGCCCGAAAGCACATCGCGCACCCAGTCATCCAGCGGGTTCCGGCTGTCGGCATAGTCACCGCGCGCGGCCTCGAAGGCCTGCCACATGGCCGGTCCGGCATTGCCGACAAGAATAAGCGTGCCCGGAGTACCGGGTACGCCGTCTTTTTCTTCGGGATGGAAGGCGCCGCGCGCGATCAGGCCTTTCGCCGAAAGGCACTGTTCGAGCGCTCGCATGCCTATTCCGCCGCGATGGCCTTCCTCAGGTGCTCGCGGTCGAGCAGCTCGGCGATCTGGACCGTGTTCAGCGCCGCGCCCTTGCGCAAATTGTCGGAGACGACCCAGATGTTCAGGCCGTTCTCGACGGTCGCATCCTCACGGATGCGGCTGACATAGACCGCGTCCTCACCGGCGGATTCTTCCGGCGTCACATAGCCTTCGTTCGCACGGTGGTCGATCACGACGATGCCCGGCGCGTTGCGCAGGATCTCGCGCGCCTCCTTCTCGGAGACCTCGCGCTCGAACTCGATGTTGATCGCCTCGGAATGACCGATGAATACCGGCACACGCACGCAGGTCGCCGTGACCTTGATCTTCGGATCGAGGATCTTCTTTGTCTCGACGGTCATCTTCCACTCTTCCTTGGTGGAACCGTCGTCCATGAAGACATCGATATGCGGGATCACGTTGAAGGCGATCTGCTTGGTAAATTCCTTCGGCTCAAGCGGGTCGTTCACATAGACCGCACGGGTCTGGTTGAACAGCTCGTCCATGCCGTCCTTGCCCGCACCCGACACGGACTGATAGGTCGAGACCACCACACGCTTGATGCCATAGGCCTCATGCAGCGGCTTCAGCGCGACGACCATCTGGATCGTCGAGCAGTTCGGATTGGCGATGATGTTGCGCTTCGTGTAACCGGCAACGGCTTCCGGGTTCACCTCGGGCACGATCAGCGGCACGTCCGGATCCATGCGGAATTGCGACGTGTTGTCGATGACGATGCAGCCGGCGGCGCCTGCCTTCGGGGCATACTCGGCCGAAACCTTCGCACCCGGTGAAAACAGGGCGATATCGGTGTCGGTGAAGTCGTAATCAGCCAGGGACTGGACTCTCAAGGTTTTGTCCTCGCCGAACGATACTTCGCGCCCGACCGAGCGTTCGCTCGCCAGCGCCACGACTTCGTCCGCCGGGAACTTGCGTTCCGCCAGCGTTTGCAGCATTTCGCGGCCGACAGCGCCTGTCGCTCCGACCACCGCAACCTTGTAGCCCATGGGTCCTGTCCTTGTTTGCGGCGCAACATGCGCCGTGCGGGCGATCAAATAAGCCCGATGGCCCGGATTTGCAAGTTTAAGCCTGTCTCTCCGTGGTCAAACACCACCGAAACCACCTCATGCTGAGCCTGTCGAAGTATGAGGTGGTCGCCCTCGCCCTTCGTCAAGCTCAGGGTGAGGGCTCAGTGGGGTTCCAGGTCCGGCGGCCATAAGGCTTTAGACCTTCCGCGCCACCATGCTCACATAGTTCATGAAGCCGTAGAAGCTGCCCGCCTCGATCCGGCGCGCGCATTCGGCCACCAGCGCGGCCTGCATGGCATCGTCGATCCGGCCCCATTGTCGCAGATAGAGCGCGCCACGTTCCGTCCAGCCGCGCGTGAGCTGGGGCCCGTCGGTGTCCAGATGACCGTGGCTGCGCGTCGGCGCCGGGTCGAATCCTGCCGCGCGGAGCATCGACGGCAGGCGGCGGACCAGCCAGCGGTCATTGACGTTACCTTCGATGAAGGCGTCGATACAGCCCTGCAGCGGATCGGCGTCGGAGGTGGCGACGCTCATTGTCGTGAAATCCCCGTCATAGATCGCCACCTGCCCGCCGGGCTTCAGCACACGGTGCACCTCCGACAGCACGCCTTCGGGACCGGGTACGTGGGTCAGCAGCGTGTGCAGCACCACCACGTCGAAGCTCGCATCCTCAAACGGCAGATCGCGGGCATCCGAGTGCCGGAAGGATACGTTCGGCAGGTCCGCCGCCAGTTCGCGCCCGCGCTCCAGCAGCGGTTCCAGCTGATCGACACCGACCACCTCACCCACGCCGGGCCAGGTGGCGAGCCGGCGCGACTGCGCGCCGGTCCCGCAGCCAATGTCGAGCGCCCGCGCGCCATCGGGAAAATCGATGTCGGACAGGTAGGAGTCCAGCGCTGCTGCCTGCTGCGGCGTGGCCGCGCGGCGCTCCAGGCTGACCTTGAGCTGGTCCATGATCTCCGCCGGAATGGCGTCGGGGTTCACATAAATATCCGGCACGGTGTCCTCCTCGCCTTTACGGCAACCTATGTGCCAGAATTCCGGCCATGGCCGAACGCTTTTCCAGCTACGCCGAGTTCTGGCCCCACTATCTGCGCGAACATGCCGATCCGCGCACCCGCGCGATTCACTATACCGGGACCATCGCTGCCCTGCTGCTGATCGGCTTCGGCGTGGTGGTCGGCCCCTGGTGGCTGCTGCTGTTCGCGCCTGTTGCCGGGTACGGCCCGGCCTGGATCGGACACGGCTTCGTGGAGAAGAACCGGCCCGCCACCTTCACCCACCCGGTGTGGTCGCTTCTGTCGGATTTCCGGATGCTGCATCTGTGGATCACCGGACGGCTGGCGCCGGAACTGCGCGGCGCGGGGGTGCTGTCGAAGGAATGAAACGGTGTGCCGCCATGTTTCTGGCCACGCTTGTGCTTGGCGAGTGCGAGACCTCTTTGCCGGGAAACACCGAAACGGGGAATCCGCTGCTGGGGAACTGGTCGATCGACCTGCCGACACTTCCCCACAGTCACGGCAACCGGATCGGTTTTCGGGAAGGGTGCCTGATCGTCGGAGGTGACAGGCTCTACACCCAGATCCTCAAACCAGCAGCCTATGTCGGCCACGGCCGGGACACCTATGTCTGGTTCGGGGACGCGGCCCGATCGGACAACCCGCACATCGTGGACGCCGCGAAGGTCGAGTTTCTGACGCGCGACCGTATCGAGATCACCTGGCCCGAAGGCATCGCGGCGCGCTACCTGCGCGCGATCGACCTGCGCGTATCGGAACGCGACTGCGGATAGTTCAGGAAAGTCAGCTTCCGGGACGCCGCGGCGGGAACACCACGGGTGACTGGCCGCCCGAAGCCTCAACCGTCTTCGGGCTCTCCAGCGCGGCCTCCAGCAGCGCATCGACCTTGGCGCGGGTTTCCGCCTCGCGGCTCGCCTGCGCATCCTCGATAGCGGTCAGCATTGCCTGGCTGACCGAGCATTCCCCGGTGGTCAGTTGACGGCCGGTGCTGGTCTCGACGACCTGCTGGGCGGCGGCGGGCGCGGACAGCCCTGCAATGAGGGCGGCCATCACGAATGTCGTTCGCACGGACATGCTCCTACGCTAGTCCCGCCGCGCGGCCGGCGTCAATTCAGCCCGACAGGCTGTCGAGCTCGGCCAGCAGCTCGGTACCCATCTCTTCGGTGGTCACCTGGGTGCAGCCGTCCTGCATGATGTCGGCGGTGCGAAAGCCCTCGTTCAGGACGTTCTGGGCCGCCTGCTCGACCATGTCGGCCTCGTTGCCGAGGTCGTAGGAGTAGCGCAGCATCATCGCGAAGGAGAGCAGCATCGCCAGCGGATTGGCCTTGCCCTGACCCGCGATATCCGGGGCGGAGCCGTGCACCGGCTCGTACATGGAGCGGCGCGCGCCCGTGTTCGGGTCCATTGCACCCAGGCTGGCTGAGGGCAGCATGCCCAGTGAGCCGGTCATCATCGCCGCCTCGTCCGACAGGATGTCGCCGAACAGGTTGTCGGTGACGATGACGTCGAACTGATGTGGATTGCGCAGGAGCTGCATGGCGCAGTTGTCGGCCAGGATGTGCTCGAACTCGACCTCGGGGAATTCCTCGGCCGCGACGCGCCCGGCGATCTTGCGCCAGAAGGCGCCGGTTTCCATGACGTTCGACTTCTCGGCCGAGTGCACCTTGTTGCGGCGCTTCTTGGCCAGCTCGAAGGCGACGCGCAGGATGCGGACGATCTCGTCCTCGGTGTAGGCCTGGGTATCGACCACGCGCACCGTGCCATCTTCCAGCGTCTGCTCGCCGCGCGGCTCGCCGAAATACACGCCCGAGGTTAGCTCGCGCAGAATCATGATGTCGAGGCCCTTCACCACTTCCGGCTTCAGGGTCGAGGCATCGACCATCGCATCCATGACGATGGCCGGGCGCAGATTGGCGAACAGGTCGAGGTCCTTGCGCAGGCGCAGCAGGCCCGCTTCCGGGCGGTGCTCACGCGGCACGTCGTCCCATTTCGGGCCGCCGACGGCGCCGAACAGCACGGCATCCAGCGACATGGCCTTGTCGATGGTCTCGTCGGTGATCGACACGCCGTGGGCGTCGTAGCAGGCACCGCCGACAAGGTCCTCGTCCACCTCGAAGCGGACCGCTTCCTTCGCCTCGAACCAGCCCATCACACGACGGACCTGCTCCATCACCTCGGGCCCGATGCCGTCACCCGGCAGGACCAGAACACTCTTGTTGGCAGCCATATCGGCTCTCCCCCTCGAACTCTATTTTGCTTTGATCTGGCTCACGACGCTTCGCGGTACAGCCAGGGCTGCTGGCCGCGCTGGCCGCCTTCAAAATCGCCGATCTTAGTGTCGCGCTGCATGGTCAGGCCGATATCGTCCAGGCCTTCCAGCAGGCAGTGCTTCAGGAACGCGTCGAGCTCGAACGGATAGACGATGCCGTTGGGCGCATGGATTTCCTGGTTCGCCAGATCGACCGTGATCTCCGGATTTTCCGGGTCCTGGGCAACCGACATCAGCGTGTCGATCTGCTCCTGCGGCAGCTTGATAAGCAGCATGCCGTTTTTGAAGCTGTTGTTATAGAAGATGTCGGCGAAGTTCGGCGCGATGACGACCTTGATCCCGAAATCCTGCAGTGCCCAGGGCGCATGCTCGCGCGAGGAGCCGCAGCCGAAATTGTCTCCCGCGATCAGGATCTCCGCCTTGGTGTAAGGCTCCTTGTCCAGCACGAACGTGCCCGTGTTGTTGCCGTCGGCATCGGTGCGCAGTTCATGGAACAGGCCGCGGCCCAGACCCGTGCGCTCGATCGTCTTCAGGAACTGCTTGGGGATGATCTTGTCGGTATCGACATTGACCATCGGCAGCGGCGCGGCAACGCCCGAGACCTTGTTGAACTTTTCCATCACCCTACTCCTCGCGTTTGAGCAGCTATCGTTTCAGCACCGTACAGCCGGCCAGCATGTCATGCAGCGCCTGGCGTCGCGGCGTAAACAGGATCGGCAGGAAGCCGACCAGAAAGAACGCGATCGAGACGAAGCGCGCCCAGTAGCGCACGGTCGTCCGACCGAAACTTGCCTGACCACCCGAGAGGTCGGCTGTGAAGATACCCATCACCGCCATTCCGAGCGTGGCCTGCAGCGGGCTCGATTCCAAGCCCGCCCAGTACAGCCAGGCGAAGAACAGCATGACTGCATTCGTCATATGCAGCGACGTGCTGTCCGCGAACCCGACCGTTGTGAACCCGTACAACGGCAGCCCCAGCAGCGCCGAGACCACCCACGCCACCAGCCAGACCAGGCCGATATCCACCAGGCCTGCAACGGTGCGCAGGATCAGCCCGGCGTGCCGGACCGGAAGCGCCGCGCCGGCGGGTCCGTCCGTCACGCGTCGAGGTCACGCACATCGGTCAGCTTGCCGGTGATCGCTGCGGCCGCCGCCATCGCGGGGCTGACCAGATGGGTCCGGCCGCCACGTCCCTGGCGGCCCTCGAAATTGCGGTTCGAGGTCGAGGCGCAGCGCTCACCCGGCTCCAGCTTGTCGGCATTCATCGCAAGGCACATGGAGCAGCCCGGCTCGCGCCATTCGAAACCGGCCGCGATGAGGATTTCATGCAGCCCCTCGGCCTCGGCCTGTTCCTTCACGAGGCCGGAGCCCGGCACCACGATGGCATTCACGCTGTCGGCGACCTTGCGGCCCTCGGCGACCTGCGCGGCCGCGCGCAGGTCCTCGATGCGGCCATTGGTGCACGAGCCGATGAACACCTTGTCCACCGCCACGTCCTGCATCTTCGTGCCCGGCTTCAGATCCATGTATTCCAGCGAGCGTTCCCAGGCCTGGCGCTGGTTGTCGTCGCGCGCATCGTGATCGGGATCGGGAACCGCGCCGGTGATCGGCACGACGTTTTCCGGGCTCGTGCCCCAGGTGACCTGCGGCGGGATGTCCGGCGCGGACAGGCGCACTTCCTTGTCGTACTTCGCGCCCGGATCGCTCGGCAGGGTCCGCCAGTAGGCTTCCGCCGCTTCCCACGCCGCGCCCTTCGGCGCCATGGGGCGGCCCTTCAGAAACTCGTAGGCCTTGTCGTCCGGCGCCACCAAGCCAGCGCGCGCGCCACCCTCGATGGACATGTTGCACATGGTCATGCGCCCCTCCATCGACAGGGCCCGTACGGCGTCGCCCGCATACTCGATCACGGAGCCGGTGCCGCCGGCGGTGCCGATGGCACCGATGATGGCGAGGATCATGTCCTTCGCGGTCACACCCAGAGACAGATCGCCATCGACGGATACGAGGAAGTTCTTGGCCGGGCGCTGCAGCAGCGTCTGGGTGGCGAGCACATGCTCGACCTCGGACGTGCCGATGCCGAAGGCCAGTGCGCCGAACGCGCCATGGGTCGCCGTGTGGCTGTCGCCGCACACGATGGTCGTGCCCGGCAGGGTGAAGCCCTGCTCCGGTCCGATGATGTGCACGATGCCCTGGCGGATGTCGTCCATGTCGAAGAGTTCGATGCCGAACTCCTCGCAGTTCCGGGTCAGGGTCTCGACCTGGATGCGCGATTCCTCGTCGTCGATCCCGCCGCTGCGGTCGGTGGTCGGCACGTTGTGGTCGGCGACCGCGAGCGTGGCGTCGGGACGGCGCACCTTGCGCCCGTTCATGCGCAGGCCCTCGAAGGCCTGCGGGCTCGTCACCTCATGGACGAGGTGACGGTCGATATAGATGAGGCAGGTGCCATCTTCCTGCACATCGACCAGATGCGATTCCCAGATTTTGTCGAACAGAGTCTTCGGCTGCGACATTGTCATGTCCTTCTGAACTTCTTCCCGAAAAGCAAAACGCCCCGTGAACCTGTCTCCGGGGCGCTGCTCGTGAACGTCGGCCCGTCTGCCGGAGCCGTTCCGTTATTCGCTTTTGGCTTCAGCCTCGGTGTTTTCCTCGGCCGCCGCTTCCACCGCGGTTTCCACCGGCGGCGCAACATTGTCCTCAGGCCGCTCGGCCTTGCCCGTCTCCGGCACCACGACATCGCCCTTGCGGGTCATGCCGCGGCCCGTCGTACGCTCGGAAATACGCGCGCGCTTGCCGGTACGGCCGCGCAGGTAATAGAGCTTCGCCCGGCGCACCTTGCCCCGGCGCACGACCTCGATCGAGTCGATGCGCGGGCCGAACAGCGGGAACACACGCTCTACGCCTTCGCCGAAGGAAATCTTGCGCACGGTGAAGGACGAGTTGATCCCGTCATTCTTCACGGCGATGCACACACCTTCATAGGCCTGGATACGCTCGCGCTCGCCTTCGACGACGCGCACGTTGACGCGCACCGTGTCGCCCGGACCGAATTCCGGGGTCTCGCGCGCGGCCTGCAGCTTGGCAAGCTGGTCGGCTTCGAACTTCTGAAGCGTGTTCATCGCTCTTGTCCTTCTTCTTCCATCTCCGCGTAACGCCGCCACAAATCCGGACGCCGCTCGCGCGTAACCTGTTCCGCCTGTTCTTTACGCCACTGCGCCACACGACCGTGATGGCCGGAAGTCAGGACGTCGGGCACCAGACGCTCAATGCCCTGCCGGTCTTCCCAACGCGCCGGCCGCGTATAGTGCGGGTATTCGAGCAACCCGCTTTCGAAACTCTCTTCCGACAGCGAATCCGCCTGACCCAGAACCCCGGGCAGCAGCCGGACAACCGCGTCGAGCAACACCAGCGCTGCGGGCTCTCCTCCGGAAAGCACATAGTCGCCGACGCTGATTTCCTCGACCTGCCAGGCATCCAGTACCCGCTGATCGACGCCTTCGTAGCGGCCACAAAGCAGTATCACGCCGGGGCCGTCCGCCAGTTCCCGGACACGTGCCTGTTCCAGGGGACGACCGCGGGGCGTGAGATAGATGATCGGCCGCTGGCCGTCAACTGCGTTTACAGCCTCAAAAAGCGCGGAATCCACGATATCCGGCCGCATCACCATTCCCGGACCGCCGCCGAACGGCTCGTCATCGACGCTGTTGTGCCGGTCGGTCGCGTGAGCCCGGATATCGCGGGCGTCCAGCCCCCAGATGCCCCGCTCCAGCGCGCGGCCGTGCAACGACATACCCAGCGGCCCCGGAAACATCTCCGGAAACAGCGTCAGCACGCTCGCGGACCACGTTGCGGGTTCAGTCATCTCGGCTCTCTTCTCCGCCTGAGCGCAGGAGTTGCGCCGGATCGGCCACCAGCCGTCCCGCCGTGATGTCCACCACCGGTACGGCGGCGCGGGTGAACGGGACCGTCGCCAGGCGCCCGTCCGTGCCCTCGATTTCCAGGACGTCGCCGCCCCCGAAATCATAGAGCGCACGCACCGTGCCCAGTGGCATGCCGTCCGGTGTCTCGACCGGGAGACCGATCAGGTCGGTGTGGTAGAACTCGTCTTCTTGCACCGCCGGAAGACGCTCGCGCGGGACGAACAGTTCGAGCCCGCGCAACGCCTCTGCGCCGGAACGGTCGTCGATTCCCTCGACATGCACCAGCAGCTGGCCCTTGCCGGCGCGGTTGCGCACCTCAAGGGTGAAGGAACGCGACCCGTCCGCGCTTTCGACCGGGCCGTAGGTCCCGATATCCTCGGGCCGTTCAGTGAACGGCCTGACGCGGACCAGCCCGTGCAGGCCGTGAGCCCCCGTGACGACGCCGACGCAGATCCGGCTGTTCGAATGTCCGCCGGCTTCGTCCATGGCCCTGTCCCCGAAATCGCGAGACGGGGAATCGAAGTCCGGTTACTCGGACTTCTCTTCCTCTTCACCGGCTTCCTCAGCGGGGGCTTCCTCGGCCGGAGCCTCCTCAGCGGGAGCCTCCTCAGCGGGAGCCTCGTCCGCGGGCGCTTCCTCGGCAGCCACCTCTTCAGCCGGGGCTTCCTCGGCCGGAGCTTCTTCCGCCGGAGCCTCGGCTTCCGCCGCAGCCGCCGCGCGCTCCTGCGCCTTCGCCTTCGGCAGGTGCTTCTTGGACTGCTCGCGGATGACCGGAGCGTCCATCAGGCCCGCATTGGCGAAGAACTTCTGGACCCGTTCGGACGGCTTGGCGCCGACGCCGATCCAGTGCTTCGCGCGCTCTTCGTCGAACTGGACCCGGTTGGGGTCGTCCTTCGAGAGCATCGGGTTGTAGTGGCCGATGCGCTCGACGAAACGGCCGTCGCGCGAACGCGCCTTGTCGGCTACGACGATACGGTAGAACGGGCGCTTCTTCGCGCCGCCACGCGCCAGTCGAATGGTAAGTGCCATGGTTTACTTCCTTTTCTTCAGATAACCGTGTGTAGGGTTGTTGTTCGTGGTTCAGCGGGGCGGCAGGTGCACGGCCTCGATCTTGTGACCGTCGGGATCGAGCACGAAGGCCCCGTAATAGGTGTCGCGGTATTCCGGACGCAGCCCCGGCGTGCCGTCATCAGTGGCACCGGCGGCCATCGCCGCGCTGTAGAACGCATCGACCTCGTCCCGGGATTCCGCGCGGAAGGCAACATGCCGGCCGTCATCGGGCACGGCTGCAATGCTGTCGCGGGCGTTGATCCAGAAGACCCCGCCGCCGTTCGGCGAAGCCCAGGACACCGTGCCCTGCTTTTCCATGTAGCGCGCGCAACCCAGCGCACCCAGCACCGCATCGTAGAACGCCGCGGAGCACGCAAGGTCGGACACACCGATGGACAGGTGGTGAAACATGACGGTCGCTAGCGCCCCATGCCCGGGGGCAGCATGCCGGGCGGCAGACCGCCACCCATGCCGGGCATTCCGCCGCCGCCCATCGGGGGCATCCTGCCGCCCATCTTCTTCATCTTCTTCATCATGGTCTGCATCTGCTGGTACTGCTTCAGCAGCTTGTTGATCTCCTGCACCGAAGTGCCGGACCCGGCCGCGATACGCACCTTGCGCGACGCCTTGACCGTGGCGGGCTTCGCCCGCTCCAGCGGTGTCATCGACAGGATAATGGCTTCCTGACGCTTGATGAGGCTGTCGTCGAGATTGTGCTCGGCCATCTGTTTCTTGAGCTTGCCGACGCCCGGCAGCATCGACATCACGCCGCCGAGGCCGCCCATCTTCTTGAGCTGGCGCAGCTGATCGAGCAGGTCGTTCAGGTCGAACTCGCCCTTGGCCATACGGCGGGCGATCTTCTCGGCCTCTTCCTCCTCGACCAGTTCGCTGGCGCGTTCGACCAGCGAGACCACATCGCCCA
>Ga0181578_10002464_pt1 | contig 17291 bp, 14 predicted proteins | sample 071ome_21_FD_148659 | JGI IMG/M metagenome (GOLD analysis project Ga0181578, IMG submission 148659) | Coastal salt marsh microbial communities from the Groves Creek Marsh, Skidaway Island, Georgia - 071401CT metaG (spades assembly) | ecosystem: Environmental > Aquatic > Marine > Intertidal zone... | reverse complement strand
ATGAGTACGACGTTCGTGATGGGCTTCGGGCGACCAAAATCCGTGTCCTGGAGCGCCCGGCGGGCCAGGCGAACCTGGGAGACAATCTCCGCCGCCGTGAGGTTTCGATTGAAGCCCTGCTTCCCCGTGGCACAGAAGCTGCAATCGAGGGCGCAGCCCACCTGGGAGGAAATACACAGCGTGCCCCGGTCTTTCTCCGGGATGAACACCGTTTCAATGCGCTGGCCGTCGGCCAGGGCGAAGAGCCACTTCCGCGTGCCGTCCTGCGACTGGTGATCCTGCACCACCTCGGGCATGACCAGGGTGGCTTCCGCCTCGAGCCGGGCCCGGAGGGCCCGGGAGAGATCGGTCATGGTGGCGAAGTCATCCGCGTCGCGGTGATGAAGCCATTTCATCACCTGCACGGCGCGGAAGGGCTTCTCTCCGACGCTCGCGAAGTAGGCCTCGAGGGACGCCTTGCTCATGCCCAGGAGCGCCACCGGCGCCGCCGCGGCGTCGCCGGTGAGATCCCTTAGAGCGAGCTCTTCCGCCATGACCGGAGGCGTCCGCTTAGGCGCGGGCGCAGACGTCCAGCGCGCTGAAGAAGTAGGCCACTTCCCGAGCCGCGGAGGTCGTGGAGTCGGAGCCATGCACCGCGTTGGCGTCAATGGACTCGGCGAAATCGGCGCGAATGGTGCCCGGCGCCGCTTCCTTCGGGTTCGTGGCGCCCATCAGCTCGCGATTCTTGGCCACCGCATTTTCCCCTTCGAGCACCTGCACCATCACGGGGCCGCTGGTCATGAAGGCCACGAGATCTTTAAAGAAGGGGCGCTCGGCGTGCTCGGCGTAGAAGCCCCCGGCTTGGGCGTCAGACAGGTGCATCATGCGGGCAGCCACGATCTTCAGCCCCGCTTCTTCGAACCGCGCATAGATGGCGCCGATTGCGTTCTTCGCAACGGCGTCGGGCTTGATGATCGAAAGGGTGCGCTCAACGGCCATGGGTGCTCTCCAAGGGAAATCATGAGGGCCCCCTTGGCCCTCAAAAGTGGCGCAAAATTATACGGACTTTAGGAACTTACAGCTACAGGAGAACGCAGGGAAGCGACCCGCTCGCCGAGCCAAGCGCCGGCGCCCTCGGCTTCCGCCGCGGTGGTGAAGCGGCCAAAGGAAAAGCGCAGGGCAGCGAAGGCTAGGGCTCGGGGGACACCAAGGGCCGTCAGCACGAAGGAGGGCTCCACGGAAACGCTGTTGCACGCCGACCCGCTGGAGCAGGCGAGCTCGCTGGCAACGGCCATCTGCAGGGTCTCGCCGTCGACGCCGTCGAAGGTCAAATTGAGAATACCCGGCATGGACGGCGCCCCGGCGCCCAGGGCGTGCACCCCGGGCAAGGCGCCCAGCCCCCGAAGGAACGCCTCTCGGCAGGCCTCAAGATGAACCAGCTCCGCGGCCAAGGCACCATCGGCGTAGCACGCCGCAGCCGCCCCGAAGCCCACGATCTGATGGGTCGGCAAGGTGCCGGAGCGCAGGCCCCGCTCGTGCCCGCCCCCATGCATTTGCGCCACCGGCGGCGGGTTCAAGCCTCGGTTTACGTACAGCGCTCCAATGCCCTTTGGCCCGTAAATCTTGTGCCCCGAGAAGGACATGAGATCTACCGGGAGGGTTGCTAGGTTAAGGGTCATCTTGCCCAGGGCCTGGGCCCCGTCTACATGAAAGGGCACGCCGGCATCCCGGCACAGGGCGCCCAGGGCCGCGAGATCGTTCTTGACCCCAAGCTCGTTATGCACCGCCATGAGAGAGACCAGGATCGTATCCGGACGCAGGGCCGCGGCCAGCGTTTCCGGGGCCACGACGCCGCTGGGCTCGGGCTCAAGCCAGCTCACCTCGAAGCCCTGCGCCTCGAGCACCTTGAAGCAGTCCACCACCGCCTTGTGCTCGATGGGGGAGGTGATGAGGTGGCGACCGCGCCCGGCCAAGGCCTCGGCCATGCCCTTGATGGCCAGGTTATTGGCTTCCGTAGCCCCGGAGGTGAACACCAGTTCGCGCACATCGCAGCCGAGCAGGGTAGCAAGCTGGCTCCGCCCTAGCTCCACGGCCTCCTCCGCATCCCAGCCAAAGCGATGGGTTCGGGAGGCGGGATTGGCGAACACCCCATCCAGGGTCAGGTGCTGCCCCATAACCTCCGCCACCCGCGGATCCACGGGGGTGGTGGCGGCGTAATCGAGATAGAGGGGCGTCATAAAGGGACCGGCGGCCTAGAGCTGCATGGCGGCAATCAGCGCATCCCCTTCGCGCTGGCCCGCCCGCTGGCGCTCAGCCACGTCCTGCACGGCCTCCCGCGCCACCAGGGACGCCAGGGTGTGCTGGCTAAGGAACTGCTCGATGCGGGCCGAGAGGTCGGTCCATAGATCGTGGGTGAGGCATTGCTGCCCATCCTGGCAACGCCCACTGCCGCCACAGCGCGTGGCGTCCAGCTGCTCGTCCACGGCGGCGATGATGCGGGCAATGGAGATGGCCTCCAGGGGCTCGGACAGGCGATAGCCGCCCCCGGGACCGCGCACGCTTGCCACCAGCCCGCCCCGTCGAAGGCGGGCGAAAAGCTGCTCGAGATAGGCCAGGGAGATGCCCTGACGCTCCGCTATATCCCCGAGGGGCACGGGCTTCGGCGCGGCATTCAAGGCCAAATCCAGCATCGCCGTGACGGCGTAGCGCCCTCGTGTGGTTAGTCGCATGCCCAATCCCTTAACGCGTTACCGTGCAATAACTTACGTCCTTAGGGCGCCCTGTCAACTGCTCTTCCCCCGACGCCCCTTGTCGCCCCCGGCAAGGACCCGCTCCAGGCCTGTGAAGACGCCTCGAAGAATGTTCACCTCCACCTGATCCAGGCGAGTGCGGAAGAAGAGCCGACGCAGGCGCAAGCGCACCTGCCCCGGCTCCCGGTCCGCGAGGAAGCCCGAGTGATCCACCATGCGATCTAAATGCCCCATGAAGTGCTCCAGCGCTTCCGCGCTAGCCCAGGGTCGATCCCAGGGGGGCTCCGGGGGGCGCACCCCTTCCAGCCAAGCCATGCGCAGTTCGTAGGCCACGAGCTGCACCGCCATGGACAAATTCAGACTGGGATAGGCCGGATCGGTTTCCACCATCATGTGGTGCTGACACCGGGCAAGCTCATCATTGGTTAGGCCACTGGCCTCGCGTCCAAACACAAAAGCCACCGCGGCGCCCTCCCCCGTTTGAAGCTCCTCATGAGCCAGGGTGGCACCGCTCCGCGCCGTCACCATGGGCCACGGCACCCGCCGGCTTCGAGCTGAGGTGCCAATCACGAGGGTCGCATCGTCAATGGCCTCCGCGAGGGAGGACACCACCGTGGCCCCATCCACCAGCTCCACCGCTGAGGCGGCGCGAAAGCGGGCCTCCGGATCGGGGAAGCGCTGGGGATTCACCAGCACGAGGTTACCCAGACCCATATTCTTGAGCGCCCGGGCCGCGGCCCCAATGTTCCCGGGATGGGAGGGTTCGACTAGCACAAAGCGCAGCCGCGCCCGGAGGGCCGGGTCAAAGGGGGGGCTTTGGAACTCATCGCTCACGGGCGTTCTCCCTGATTGAATGCGAGCGCGGAACGCGGGCTTCTGCTAGCATCCGTCGCCTATTTTTTGCACCGCCCTGCGGCGCACCCTGCGCAAGGACCCACGCCATGCAACCCTTGGCCAATATGGCGCTACGCGCCGCCCGAAAAGCGGGGCAGATTATCGTCCGCGCGCTGGATCGCGTCGACCGCGTCAATGCCGAACAGAAGGGCAAGAACGACTGGGTCTCGGACATCGACCGGGCCGCGGAAGCGGCCATCATCGAAACCTTGCTGACGGCCTACCCCGATCACGGCTTCCTCGGCGAGGAATCGGGGCATCGGGAAGGGCATGACGGGCACACCACCTGGATCATCGACCCGCTAGACGGCACCACCAACTTCCTCCGGGGCATTCCCCATTTCGCCATCTCCATCGCCTGCCGGCAGCATGGCCGCCTGGAGCACGCAGTGGTCTTCGATCCCCTTCGAGATGAAGCTTTCGTGGCCTCCCGAGGCTATGGCGCCCAGCTCAACGGCAAGCGCCTCCGGGTCACCCGCCTTCCGAGCCTCGACGGCGCCATCATCGGCACGGGCATTCCCTACCGTCAAAAGGCGGCCCATCTTCAGACCTACCTGGGCATGGTCGGGGCCGTCACGCAAGACGCCGCGGACCTTCGCCGCGCCGGCTCCGCAGCGCTTGATCTCGCCTACGTCGCCGCTGGGCGCTTCGATGGCTACTGGGAACTGGGCCTGAAGCCCTGGGACATCGCTGCCGGCGCCTTGCTGGTCACGGAGGCCGGAGGCCTGGTGGGCGATCTGTCCGGCGGCAATCAGTTCATGCAGCAGGGGCACATCGTTTGCGGTGCGCCAAAGGTCTTTAAGGGCCTGCTTCAGAAGATCGCGCCCCACCTCACGGACGAGCTCCGCGGGGGCTGAGCCCTTCCCCCAAGGTGCTTCATAGCAGGCGCCCTACAGCAGGGCGTCCTGGTCCTGCCCTTCCTTTTCCGGCACCAGAAGATCCTTCTGCTCTACCCCCATGAGCAGCAGGGCGTTGGCCGCGACGTAAATGGACGAGTAGGTACCCACGAGCACCCCCACCACCAGCGCCTCAGCAAAGCCCTCAATCATCGAGCCCCCAAAGAGGAGCAGGGCGATGAGCACCAGCAAGGTCGTGAGGGACGTCACCAAGGTACGCCCGAAGGACTGGCTGATCGCCTGATTGATCACCGCGATGGGCTCGGCCCGCCGCAGAGCCCGGAAATTCTCCCGGATACGGTCGGCGACCACGATGGTGTCGTTCAAGGAATAGCCGATCACCGCCAGCACGGCGGCGAGGGACGGCAAATCGAAGGACCAGCGAAACAGGGAGAACGCGCCCAGGGTGATGATCACGTCATGCACGAGGGCAATCACAGCGCTGAGGGCGAACTTCCCGGTGAAGCGAAACATGATGTACACCATCACCAGGGACAGGGCGGCAAGCATGGCCAGCCCGCCCTGTTCCCGGAGCTCTTCTCCCACCGCGGGGCCCACAAACTCACTTCGTCGCAAGGCCACCTGGTCGCCGTAGTCGGCGCGCAGGGCTTCGAGGATCACATCCCCCACGGTGGCCGTCTCCCCCACCACATCCGGGGGCACGCGAACGAGCACGTCCCGCGCTGTGCCAAAGTTCTGCACCACAAGGTCCCCGTAGCCCTGGGCCTCAAGACCCAGGCGCACGGCCTGAGGATCGGCGGGCTCAGGGAAATGCACCTCCACCAAGGTGCCTCCGGTGAAGTCGAGGCCGAAGTTCAAACCCCTCACCCCCAGAAGCGCCAGGGACGCCACGACGAGCAGCGTGGACAAAATCAGGGTGAGCTGGCGCCAGCGCATAAAATCGACGGCCAGCTTCGTCTCCCAGAAGACCTGGGGCGCACTTTCGCCACTGCGGCGACGAGAGCCGGGGGTTGGATCTGCCATGATCGCTCCTAGATCGCCAGCCGCGCGACGCGGCGGCCCCCGTACAGGGCGTTAATCAGCGCCCGGGTCAGGACGATGGCCGTAAACATGGACGTCACGATGCCGATGGCCAAAGTCACCGCAAAGCCCTTCACGGGCCCGGAGCCAATGGCGTACAGCACGATGGCCACGAGGAAGGTGGTGAGGTTGGCATCGAAAATGGTGATAAAGGCTCGGTCAAAGCCCGCGTGGATTGCCTGCTGGGGCGAGCGGCTGGCCAGCTCTTCCCGAATACGGGAGAAGATCAGCACGTTCGCGTCCACCGCCATGCCCACGGTCAATACGATGCCCGCGATGCCCGGGAGGGTCAGCGTGGCGCCAAGGAGGGACATCACCGCCGTCAGAAGCACCAAGTTCACCGCCAGGGCCACGTTCGCCGCCAGGCCAAAGAGCCGGTAGTAAACCAGCATGAACAGCAGCACGAGTGCGAAACCCACGGCCACGGACAACATGCCCGCGCGGATGTTGTCCTCCCCAAGGGAAGCCCCGACGGTGCGCTCCTCTACGATATACATGGGAGCAGCGAGAGCGCCGGCCCGAAGCAGAAGCGCCAGGTCCGAGGCTTCCCGCTGGGAAATGCCCGTAATGCGGAACCGATTACCCAGGGCCGCCTGAATGGTGGCCACGCTAATGAGGCGCTGGGTCTCGTAGGGAATTTGCCGAGCCACCGTTTCCCCATCAATTTCCACGTAGCGCGTCCGCGTGCGCGTCTCCTTGAAGAGGATGGCCATGGAGCGCCCGATGTTGCCCCGGGTCGCCTCGTTCATCCGTTGCCCGCCGCGTCCATCCAAGGTGATGTTCACCTGAGGCATGGAGGTTTCCGGATCAAAGCCCGCTTGCGCGTTGGAGACCCGGTCACCGGACACAATCAGCGCCCTTTCGAGATCGATCGCCCGGAACTCGTAGTCGTAGGTTTCGACGTCCGAGCGCGGCGCGTCGGGCTCCGCCACGAGGCGAAACTCAAGGTTCGCCACCTTGCCGATAATGTCCTTGGCCCGGGTGGAGTCTTGAATCCCCGGAAGGTCGAGCACGATGCGATTGCGCCCAAGGCGCTGCACCAGGGGCTCGGAGACCCCAAGCTCGTTGACCCGATTGCGCAGGCTGACGAGGTTTTGGTCAATCGCGTAGTCCTCGATGTCCTTCACCACCTCCGGGCGCAGGGTCAGCTGGAGCGCGGGGGCATCGTCAATGAGCTCCGCCGTGACCGTGAACTCGAGCACACGATCGGCGAGGAGGCGCCGAGCCTCGTCGCGATCGGCTTCATCGCGGAAACGGATGGTCATGCGGCGGGCGCTTTGCTCCGTTTGCACGGGGCGCAGATAGCGGAGCCGCTCAGTGCGGAACAGGGTGCGCACCTCGTCTTCAAAGGCGCGAAGGCGATCGGCGACGGCCCGCTCCATGTCCACCTCGAGGAGAAAGTGGACCCCCCCGGAGAGATCAAGACCGAAATTCATGCGCTGGGCGCCCAAATCTTCCAGCCACGCAGGGGTGGTGGAGGCCAGGTTAAGGGCCACGATGAAATTGTCGCCGAAGCCGCCACGAACCAGGGCTTCCTTGACCACTTCCTGGGCCCGGAGCTGGGCATCGTTGCTCTCAAAGCGCAGGAGCGCCGCGCGGCCTTCCAGGGTCGCGCCGAAACTCGCCAGCCCCGCTTCGGCGAGGGCCGCCTGGGCCGCGGCGAAGGCCTCGGACAGGGGCTGCTCCGCCTCCTCCCGGGGGGAAAGCTGAAGGGCATAGTCCGGCGGATAAAGATTGGGAATGGCGTAGATAACGCCGAACACCAGGGCAAGGAGGAGCGCGATGCGCTTGCCCCACCCCGTGCGGTTCAGTTGCTCCGGGGCGCGGCGCCGCGGGGCTGCGCCGCCCAGAAAGGCGCCGGGGGCTCCGGCGCGGGGCCCTTCGCTCATCAGCCCCCCTCGGCGTCGAGCTGCTTCAGCGTGCCCTTCGGCAGGGTGCCAATGACCGCGGCCTTCTGAAAGCGCAGGGTGGTGGGGCCCACCTTCACCTGCACAAAGTCGTCCTCGACCTTGGCAATGACGCCCACCAAGCCCGCCTGGGTGACCACCTCGTCACCCTTATTCAGCGCCGCCATGAGCGCCGCCTGCGCCTTCTCCCGCTTACGCTGGGGCCGGATCAGGAAGAAGTAGAAAAATACGATAAGGAAGGCGAGCCATACCCAACCCCACCAATCCGGTTGCGCCTGAGCGCCAGCCTCGGCGGCCTGAGCCGGGGAAATCAACCAATTCATGCCACGCTCCAAGGGTCTGCGGCCGCTTCAGGCCGCTCAAGATTCCAGCGCTCATAGAGCTCTCTCACGAGGGTCGGCAATGTACCGGAGCGGATAGCCCCTCGCAATTGCGCCATGAGCGTCAGGTAGTAGGTGATGTTGTGAATCGTCCCCAGCTGCGCCCCCAGCATTTCGCCGCAGCGATCCAGGTGATGAAGATAGGCCCGGGAGAAGTTCTGGCAGGTATAGCAGGCACAGGCGTCGTCGAGGGGGCTGTCATCGCGGCGATGGCGCGCATTACGAATCCGAACCACCCCATGGTGGGTAAACAGATGGCCGTTGCGAGCGTTCCGCGTCGGCATGACGCAATCAAACATATCCACGCCCCGCACCACCCCTTCCACCAAATCCGAAGGCGTGCCGACGCCCATCAGGTAACGCGGCGCGGCCTCGGGCATTTGGGGCATGAGCTGTTCCAGCACCCCGAGCATGGCAGGCTTCGGTTCCCCTACGGACAGCCCGCCAATGGCATAGCCATCGAAGCCCAGGGCCTGCAGACCGTCCAGGGAAGCCCGGCGCAGCGCGGGATACATGCCCCCCTGAACGATGCCAAAGAGCACATTGGGGCTATCGCCATGGGCCGCCTTGGACCGGGCGGCCCAGCGAAGAGACAGTTCCATGGAAACGCGCGCCTCGTCCTCCGTGGCGGGAAAGGGCGTGCACTCGTCAAAGCACATCACCACATCGGAGTTCAGCGCGCGCTGCACCTCCATGGATCGCTCCGGCGTCAGCTCGATGCGCCGACCGTCCACGGGGGACTGGAAGGTCACCCCGCTTTCCCGCACCTTGCGCAGAGCCCCCAAGCTCCACACCTGGAAGCCGCCAGAATCGGTGAGGATGGGCCCATCGTAGCCCATGAAGCCGTGGAGTCCGCCCAGCTCGGCGATAATGTCCTCCCCGGGGCGTAGCATCAGGTGAAAGGTGTTACCCAGAATGATCTGGGCACCCGCGGCGTCGAGGTCCCGGGGCGTCAGGGCCTTCACCGTGCCGTAGGTGCCCACGGGCATAAAGATGGGGGTTTCTACCACTCCATGAACCAGATGCAAGCGCCCGGCCCGGGCCGCTCCATCCTGCGCCAGCAGTTCAAATTTCATGCCCCTGCCTCCGATGCCGGCGCCCGCCATAGCAGCATGGCGTCCCCATAGGAAAAGAACCGATAGCCCTCGGCCACGGCCGTATCATAGGCCTGGCGAACCGCTTCCCAGCCCGCGAAGGCCGACACGAGCATCAGAAGCGTGGACTGGGGCAGGTGAAAGTTGGTCATCAGCCCGTCCACCACCCGAAAGGGAAAGGGGGGATAGATGAAGATGTCCGTTTCCCCGGCGTGGGGGGCGAGGCCCTCGGGACGCCGGGCGGCGGTCTCCAAAACCCGCACCACCGTGGTGCCCACGGCGATCACCCGCCCCCCTCGCGCCTGGGCGGCCTCGATCGCGTCCACGGCCTCCCGTGGCAGCACATAGCGTTCCTCGTGCATACGATGGGCCGTAACGTCTTCCACGCGCACCGGGGAAAAGGTACCCGCCCCCACGTGCAGGGTGACGGTGGTCTGCGCAATGCCCGCCGCCGCCAGTGCTTCCAGCAACGCATCGGTGAAGTGGAGCCCCGCCGTGGGCGCCGCCACGGCGCCCGGGTGCCGCGCATACACCGTTTGATAGCGCGCTTGGTCATCTAGGTCCGCCGATCGTTCGATATAGGGCGGCAAGGGCATCTCCCCCACGGTCTCGAAGAAGGGCAACACCTCCTGCTCCGCGGGGAAGGCTAGCTCAAAGAGCGCCTCCCGCCGGCCGAGTACGGATACGGGGAGCGCCTCGGGCCCCAGGAAGAGTTTGCCGCCGGCCTTCGGGGCCTTCGATGCCCGGATCTGCACAAGCGCTCGATGATTGTCGAGGGCGCGCTCGAGGAGCACTTCAATCTGCCCCCCCGTGGCCTTTTGGCCAAACACCCGGGCGGGAATGACGCGGGTATCGTTAAACACGAGGAGATCACCGGCACGAAGCAGCCGAGGCAAGGTCGTCACCTGGCAATGCTCCAGGGGCGCGACGCCTCCGGGGAGGTGGAGTAAGCGGCTTTGGCCTCGCTCCGCCGGGGGATGCTGAGCAATCAGCGCCGGCGGCAGGTCATAGTCAAAATCGGAGGTTTTCACGGTGCGCTCCAGCGGACTTACGGGCCCGGGGGCGCGGAGTGTAGCAATTAATCGGCACCGACCAAGGTAATCCGGCCAAGACCTTCGGCGGGGAAGCGATCAGCGGTCACCTGCCCCGCGAGATTGTTCATCAGGTAGCTATCTAACGCCTGCCGCAGATCAACCCCTACAAAGGCGCCGTCGAGCTCGGGCAGCTGTAGGCCGTAGCGGCCCTCAAAGAGAGCATTGGTCACCGCCACGTTAAGCGCCGGCGCCGAGGCGAGGATGGCGCCCTCTTCCACCAGCACCACGCCGCTGGGCGTGGCGAGGCGGCGTACCCGCGCCCCCGCGATCGCCACCGTTCCGTCTTCCGCCAGCACCTGAGCCTGCTGGGTCAGATCGGCCTCGAGCTCGAGGTTCGACAGCTGCAGAAAAGCGTCACTGCCCGGCTCGGCGAGGCCCCGCTCCAGCAGCGCCTTGAGGGAAACGGGGGAAACCTGATTGAACACCGCTAAGGTGCGCTCGCTGGACACCAGATCGAAGAGCGCCCCCCGGGTCAGCGCCCCCGGAGGCAGCACCTCGTCGGAAGTAAAGCTGCCCGCATCCAGAATCCCCACCTGGGGCGACGGCGCCCCGGCGTTAAAGGCCGTGCTCCGGGCTGCGGCGAAGGCCCCGTCGGCCACGAGATCCCCGAAATTCGTTTCCCCAGCACGCAGAGCCGCCGCCCCGGCGTCCAAGGCGACCCCTAGGGTCGCCGCTGTCGCGTCTTCCAGCACCGCCAGATCGCTCGCGAGCAGATCCAGCACGGACGTTTGGAGCGTGTTGTCCGCTTCGACCCCATCCTCCGCGGGAGCGCCCAGAATGCGCAGGGGACCGCTGGGCGCCAGCGCTTGGGTAAAGACCCCGAAGCTGTCTAGCTCGGCCTGAAGGCGTCCCAGATAGCGATAGCGATCAGCCGTAGCCACCAGGGCCAGGGGCGCACCGGCGGCATCCGTGCCCAAGGTGGGGTAAGGTCCGGCCACCGTGTCCCCGGGCACTAAAAGATCGTTCTCCGAGGCCAGCACGGCTGGCGTCGCTGACAAAAGCAGATCAACGCCGGAGAGGCTCGCCCCCAAGGCTAAATCAGCTTCAAGGCTTCCCTGGTCCACGAGGAGCAGCACCACGGATGCACCGGCCAGCGCGGCCTCGTCTATGCGTGCCTGCAGCGTCGCCACGAGCGTGGCCTGGTCCGGGAGGCGCAGCTGGCGCGTGGCCGTCCGCCGATCGAGGTTAGGATCCACCGCCCCCAGCACCAGCACACGCCGCCCCGCGGCCCGGGTCAGGAGCGCATTGGCCAGGCGCCCTTCCGTGCGTAGGCGCTGCCAGCTCTGCTCAAAGGTGCCGTCAATGACGGAATTCACCACGGGCACGGTGGGCTCGAGATCATTGGCGAACACGGCGAAGAGAGACGGCGACAGGGAAAGGTCCCGGGACCCCACGCCGATAAAGTCGTAGCCCACCTGCTCCACGGCCCGCACGTCATAGAACTCCGCGCCCGTTTCCAGGCTCACGGCCAGCGCCTTACCCGGGGCGATCTGATTACCCGCGCTCACGGTCAGCACCGCACCGGGAGCCGCGTCCTGAGCGGCGCGGAGCGCGGTGACAAAGCGGCCAATCCCCCCCACGGGCTGAGCATCAGAGGACAGATCCCCCGCATCCAGCAGGGCCGACGCCCCCCCAGCGTGATGCAGCAGGGTGAGGGCCAGGGATGGGAAGGTGGCGCGGAAGGCCTCGGCATGGGGGCCGGAGGCAGCCAGCGCCGTCGCCAGGGCCTCGGCCCGTTCCGCGAGGGGCTCAAGATCCGCCACCCCGTCGGCGAAGAGATCAAGCATGACCGCTTCCGTATCCACGGTCAGGGCGTCGCCCCGAAGCACCTGGAAGGCGGCATCCATTCCCTCGGCCAGGCGCGCCAAATCCGCCCCCGGCGCATCCAGCAAGGCCAGCCCCTCCGCCTCCGCGGGCGCCGTAAGACGACCATCCAAGCGATCAAAAACCAGCTTTCGCGCTACCAGCGTGCTTAAGGGGGACAGATCCAGCCCCAGCCGATCGTCTCCCTCCTGCGCGCCGGTCAAATCCACGTAGCGCTCAAGGTAGAGGCCCGAGGACGGCGACAGGGCACAGCGCAGGCGCCCCTCAAAGGTGGGCGGAACGAGCAGGAGAAAGGCACCATCGCTGTCCACGGTGGCTGCATGTTGCACTTGTTCATCAAGAGTTACGGCCACGCACCGACCGCCGGAGAGCGCAGGCTCGGCCCCCAGGCTCGCCGTGCCCCGAAGAGCCACCGTACTCCGCGTAACCAAGCGGCCGTCGTTGCTTTCCCCGAGGGCGCCGCCTCCACCACAGCCCCACAGGGCTCCACAGAGACCGATCATGCCCACCAGGTGCCACGCCACCCCGTTCCTCAAGGCTCTTCTCCCTTGTTTCCTGCCGCCTTAGCAGGGCGCCATGAGACACCGCCAGCACGCTCCCGTCCAGTGGTGCTGACCCAGGCTGCGCGTTGGCGGGGGGATCGAAGCTAGGTATGATCGCGCTCCCACGCCGGAGTGGTGGAATTGGTAGACGCGCCGGATTCAAAATCCGGTCCCCGCAAGGGGGTGTGGGTTCAAGTCCCACCTCCGGCACCATCTTCCCCCTTAAGGAGCCTCGCCAGCCGTGCCTGCTGCGACATTGAACCTTGAGGAATTGCCCCCCGCAGGCCTCCTACGGCGCCTGATGGCCATGATCTACGACGGCCTCCTGGTGCTGGCCATCGTGCTCACCACCACGGGCCTGGCCAATCTCTTTGCGCCCCGCCCAGAGCTGGCCCCGGACGCCACCACGGCCTCCCTCGAGGGAATGCAAACGGTCACCGGCCCGCTCCTATCTAGCGCACTCTTTATCGAAATTTTCGTTTTTTTTGCCTTCTTCTGGGTGCGCTACGGGCGAACCCTGGGCATGCAGGCCTGGCGCCTTCGGGTGCAGGACGCGGAGGGCCACAACATCACCTTGCTTGCGGCCCTCAAACGCTACCTCGTGGCCTACCCGTCGCTGCTCGCCTTCGGCCTTGGCTATTGGGTCATGCTGCTCGATCCCATGAAGCGCAGCTGGAGCGATCGCGCCTCTGGCACGCGCGTGGTGCTTCACCACCCCTCCTAGCGCTGCTTCCCCCGCCCAGCTCCGCTAGACTGACCCTTTCCCAGCGGCCACGGAAGAAGGCATCTCCATGAAAATCGCATTCAAATCCGGTGATCCGGCAAAGCTCCCCTGCGACCTCCTCTTGGTTCCCGTCTTTGGCGCGGCCCTCAAGGGCCGGGCCCTCGATCTTGATGCGGCCCTGGGCGGCCTTGCGGGCCGCTGCCTCACCCAGGGAGATCTCGGCACCAGCGCCGGGGCCACCCTGCTGCTGCCCATCGCCGGGGGGCTGAAGGCCTCCCGAGTCCTGCTCTTTCAGTGCGGTGGGGACGGCGCCATGGAAGGGCTGCGGGAAGGGCTGGCCGCGGCCTTTAGCGCCGCCTGCAAAAGCCCCGCAAAGTCCCTGGCGTGCCTGCTTAGCGACGGCACCGCGGCGGGCCTTGACGCCGCCGCGCTGACGGAGGAAACGGTGCTCGCCGCGCACTATGCGCGCTATCGCTTCCATCGTTACCTGAAAACGGCCAAGCCCGTGGCGGCAGCAAGCCTTGTGCTGCTGCAGAGCGGTCGGGCTGGCGCCGCCCAGCAGAAGGCCCTCACCCGGGCCGAAGCCCTTGCCCGGGGCATCGCCCTGACCCGTACCCTCGGCGACGAGCCCGGGAACGTTTGCCATCCCACCTACCTTGCCAAGGAAGCGCAGCGTATCGCTAAGGCCCACAGCACGGTAAAGGTTGAGGTGCTGTCGGAAGCGGAGATGAAGCGCCTGGGCATGGGCGCCTTCCTCGCGGTCTCCGCGGGCTCGGCGCAGCCCGGCAAGCTCATCGTGCTGCGCTACAGCGGCGGTGCCCGGAACGCCGCACCCCATGTGCTCGTGGGTAAGGGCATCACCTTCGACACCGGCGGCATTAGCTTGAAGCCCGGCCCCGGCATGGACGAAATGAAGTACGACATGTGCGGCGCCGCGAGCGTCCTCGGCACCCTCTCCGCCGCGGCCGAAGCCAAGCTGCCCGTGAACGTCATTGGCGTGATTGCCGCGGCCGAGAACATGCCCTCGGGGGTGGCCACGCGCCCCGGGGACATCGTCAAAACCCTGAGCGGGCAAACGGTGGAAATCCTGAACACGGACGCCGAAGGCCGGCTCGTGCTGTGCGACGCCCTAACCTACGCCGAGCGCTTTAAGCCCGCCTCCGTTGTAGACATCGCCACCCTTACCGGGGCCGCCGTCATCGCCCTGGGCAGCCCCGCCACGGCGCTCTACGCCAACAACGACGACCTCGCCGCCGCCCTCCTTGAGGCCGGGGAAGGCACCGGCGACCGCGCCTGGCGCATGCCCCTCTGGGAGGCCTACCAAAAGCAGCTGAAGTCCAACTTCGCCGATATGGCGAACATTGGGGGCCGGGAAGCGGGCAGCGTCACCGCTGCGTGCTTCCTCGCGCGCTTTACCAAGGCCTATCCCTGGGCGCACCTCGACATCGCCGGTTCGGCCTGGCGTACCGGCGCCGACAAGGGCGCTACGGGGCGCCCGGTGCGCCTCCTTATGCGCTACCTCGAGGCGCAATGCGCCTAAGGGTTCGACGCCAGGGGCCGCGGCGATGACCCGCATCGACTTTTACGTCCTGCCGGCGCTGCGTCTCGACGCTCGGGAACAGTTCGCGGCCCGGCTGGCGGCGAAGGCCGTGCGGGCCGGGCAACGGGCCCTGCTGCTTTGCGACGACGAAGCCGCCCGGGCCCGGCTCGCAGAGCGGCTCTGGGGGCTTCCAGGGGCCTTCATGCCTTCCGCCCCACTCCGGGCGCCGGAAGCCAGCGCGGCGCCGATCCTGCTCGCGCTGGAAAGCGAACTGGATGCCCTTGGCACCGCCCCCTTCCCCGTGCATGAGTGGTTGATCAACCTGCGCCTTGAACGGAGCGCTCATTTCGCCGCCTTCGACCGCGTCGCCGAAATCATTTGCCAAGATGACGCCGTACGCGAAGCCGGTCGGGCCCACTACCGCTTTTACCGGGAACGGGGCTACCCCCTGCACCATCACGACCTAAAGGACCGGGAGGCGTAACGTCCCGGCCCGCTTTGCGGTAGCATTCGCGGCTTCTTTTGCCTTCGCCGGGAAGCTCCACGTCCATGGAAAAGACCTACCAGCCCGAGGCCCTGGAAGCCGATCTCTACGCCCACTGGGAACAGGCCGGCTACTTCGCCCCCAGCGGTGAGGGCACGCCCTACTGCATCATGATTCCCCCGCCGAACGTGACCGGCAGCCTTCACATGGGCCATGCCTTCCAGGACACGCTCATGGATGCGCTCGTGCGCTACCAGCGAATGGCAGGGCACAACACCCTGTGGCAGGTGGGCTGCGATCATGCCGGCATCGCCACCCAGATGGTGGTGGAGCGCCAGCTCGAAGCCACCCAGGAATCCCGCGCCGAGCTCGGTCGGGAGGCCTTCGTTAAGCGGGTCTGGGAATGGAAGGAAAGCTCCGGCGGGCAAATCACCCAGCAGCTTCGGCGCATGGGTGCTTCCGTGGATTGGAGCCGGGAGCGTTTCACCATGGATCCGGGCTTCTCCGCCGCGGTGCAGGAAGTCTTTCTTCGGCTTTACGAGGAAGGACTCATCTACCGGGGCAAGCGGCTCGTCAACTGGGACCCGGTCCTGAAAACGGCCCTCTCCGATCTTGAGGTGGAAAATCGCGAAGAGAAGGGGTCCCTTTGGCATCTGCGCTATCCCCTCGAGGGCGGCGTAAAAAGCGCTGACGGCGCGCCCTATCTAGTGGTGGCCACCACCCGGCCGGAAACCCTCCTGGGGGACGCCGCGGTGGCCGTGCACCCCGAGGACCCCCGGTACCAGCACCTCATCGGCGCCCGGGTCACCCTTCCTCTCACGGGGCGGTCCCTCCCGATTATCGCAGACGACTACGTCGACCCAGCCTTCGGCACGGGCTGCGTGAAAATCACCCCCGCCCACGACTTCAACGACTACGCCGTGGGCCAGCGCCATGATCTGCCCTTGCTTAATATCTTCACGGAAGACGCCCGCATCAACGACAGCGCCCCGGAGGCCTTCCGGGGCCTGAGCCGGGAAGCCGCACGAAAGGCCATCCTCGAGGCCTTCGAGACCGAGGGCCTCCTTCACGAGGTGAAGGATCACACCCTCATGGTGCCCCACGGCGATCGCTCCGGGGCGGTCATCGAACCCTACCTTACGGATCAATGGTTCGTCGCCATGGAAACTCTGGCCAAGCCGGCCATCGAGGCCGTGGAGACCGGCGCCGTCCGCTTCGTGCCTAAGCAGTACGAAAACGTCTACTTCTCCTGGATGCGGGACATCCAGGACTGGTGCATCAGCCGCCAGCTTTGGTGGGGGCACCGCATCCCGGCCTGGTACGACGAGGCAGGCCAGGTCTATGTCGGCCGTAGCGAAGCAGCCGTGCGCGAAGCCCATGGCCTCGGCGCAGCGGTCGCCCTCCGCCAGGACCCGGACGTACTCGAGACCTGGTTCTCCTCCGCCCTCTGGACCTTTGGGACCCTGGGCTGGCCCGAGGACACGGAGGCCCTACGCACCTTCCATCCGACGGATGTGCTGGTGACGGGGCATGACATTATCTTTTTCTGGGTCGCCCGAATGATCATGATGACCCTCAAGTTCACCGGTGAGGTGCCCTTCAAAACCGTCTACATTCACGGCCTGGTGCGGGATGCGGAGGGGCAGAAGATGTCCAAGTCCAAGGGCAATGGCTTGGACCCCCTGGATCTCATCGACGGCATCGAGCTTGAAGCCCTGGTGCAAAAGCGGACCTCGGGGATGATGCAGCCCCAGCTGGCCAAGAAAATTGAGAAGGCCACGCGCCGGGACTTCCCCGAGGGCATTCCAGCCTTTGGAACGGATGCCCTGCGCTTTACCTTCTGCGCCCTCGCCTCCACGGGCCGGGACGTGCGCTTCGACCTGGCCCGCATTTCGGGCTACCGAAACTTCTGCAACAAGCTCTGGAACGCCGCGAGCTACGTATTAAGCAACACGGAGAGCGACGAGCTGAGCGGCGGAGAACTGTCCCTTGCCGATCGCTGGATTCGTTCCCGTCTTCAGGGCCTCATCGAAGACGTGCACTTCGCCTTCGAAACCTTCCGCTTCGACGTCATGGCCCAGAAGCTTTATGACTTTACCTGGCACGAGTACTGCGACTGGTACCTCGAACTCACCAAGCCCG
>Ga0181578_10002463_pt1 | contig 17302 bp, 19 predicted proteins | sample 071ome_21_FD_148659 | JGI IMG/M metagenome (GOLD analysis project Ga0181578, IMG submission 148659) | Coastal salt marsh microbial communities from the Groves Creek Marsh, Skidaway Island, Georgia - 071401CT metaG (spades assembly) | ecosystem: Environmental > Aquatic > Marine > Intertidal zone... | reverse complement strand
CTACAACTATAGGGGCGATCGGCCTAGAGAACTTACGCGGGCCTTTATCGAGGACGGATTCCAGGATTTCGACCGAGGAGAAAAACTGAATATCTTCTACGTGGCCATGACCGAATGGCAAAAAGGACTCTGCGAGAACGTGGTTTTCCTGAAGCCAAAAAAGATGCCCAATATCCTCGGCGCCTATCTGGCCGATAAAGGGCTTAGACAATATCGATGCGCGGAAACGGAAAAGTACCCGCACGTCACCTTCTTCTTTAACGATTACACGGAAGAACCATTCGAAGGCGAGGACCGGGGTCTAGCCAACAGCCCGAAAGTGAACACCTACGACCTCGCTCCTGAAATGTCGGCCGAAGAAGTCAAGGAGCTCACCAAAGCAGCCATCCTATCCGGCAAATACGCCTTCATCCTCGTAAATTTCGCCAATCCCGATATGGTTGGCCACACTGGCAATATCGAGGCCGTCAAAACCGCCTGCGCCAAGGTGGACCAATGCCTCGGCGAACTCCTGAATGCTATCGATCAAGTTGACGGAGCTGCCATCGTTACGGCAGACCACGGGAACAGCGATCAAATGTGGGATCCCACCGTCAATGGTCCCCATACCGCCCACACGCTCAACCCAGTGGAATTAGTCGTCTACGGGAAAGGATGCGAAAATCTCGATCTCGCCCAAGAGGACAGACGGCTAGCCGATATCGCCCCCACGGTTCTAGACTTGATGGGACTCGACAAGCCTTCCGAAATGACGGGTCGCAGTTTGATTGTGCGCTGAACAAAGCTGGCGACCCTATTGTCGAGTCGCCAACCAACATCGCGAATCAAGGACCGATTCCGTATTCGTTGTAAGCATAGTCGGGAATCACGACCTCGTAGCGAGCCTGCAGAAACTCAGCCAGATCGATCATTTGCTCGACCGTCATCTCCTTGGAGAAGTCAGTCATCACGGAATTACCCTCGGCGTCCATGTACTTGTCCCGATATTGGGGGCTGACTACATGGGAGGGGTTGATGATCGAAGTGACGAGCTGGCCGTAGGTCTTGACCCGAGTAGTCTCGCCGCCAAGCGCAACGTGAATCTGCCGCGGCTCGGTCATCTCGGGCATCAAGTCCTCATCAACGACCGAATGGCAGTTGATGCAACCGAGTTCGACAAAGGCCGTCTTGCCCTTCCAGATACTTCCTTCAGGGAGCCGGAATCCCACCGGCGATTTTTCGCTCATCACGCAGCCCGCGAAAAGAAGAATCGCGGCCATTCCAGCAATGAGGCTCATGGACTTTACTAAACGTGGGGCATTCATATTAATACATCTCCTTTCGATGTTTTTAGATTATTAGTCGTTCTTATCACTGGCAAGCCAATTGAGAAGGTTTCCGCCTAAGAATTCTTAATCTAATACCGACTGCCTAAAAGAATGATCAAAGGTAATAAAACATCGTCTCTGGAGCAACCGACTGAGAAAAGTGCCCAAACTTGACGAAGACTCCGCTGAAGCGGCTGACCCGGCCTATTTTTATCTTGATGAAAAGATTCATAGATCTAAAAACAGGCTCATGCCAGCTTCCCCTAACATCATCGCAGAACACCTCTTCGTCGTCCTCCACAAAGCGAGCAAAGCCGTCAGCCTTTTCGATCAAAGAAGCATAAAGGAACTCGGATTCGCCAACCACTCGGACTTCGCCGTCCTGGAATACCTGAAAACGAAGGGACCCCAACCGGTAAACACTATCGGGCGCTCCATAATGCTTACCAGCGGATCCATAACCACCGCAGTCGATCGCATTGAGATACGTGGCCTGGTTAAACGATTACCTTGCCCGGAGGATCGGCGCGTAACCCGAGTCGAGCTAACGCCCAAAGGCCACCAACTCATCGACGCAGCTTTCGAATTGCATGCCGCCAATCTCGAGCGCCTCTTCAATGTTCTGAATCGAAACGAAAGGCTGGAGTTCTTGAGACTGGTCAAAAAGGTTGGCAAAGCGGCCGAAGCTCTCAATCTGTAGAGTCAAAAGGGAAAGGATTTTCCAGATTTATATCTTGATATAAAGATATATTATGCATTTAGTTGGTCCCATGCAAAATCAACCAACTACCCATAACTTACATATTTCTGTTTGGAGCCCGGATCGTCAAGGAAGCGGGTCCTTCGACGGCGGCAAGATCACCGAAATCAAGCCAATTCCCTTTCCTCAAGAGAGGGGCGGCTCTGATCGTATCGGGCCTTTGTTCTACTGGGCTTGGGCATCCGCCCGGGGGGACGGCGTAATCGGAATGCATCCTCATCAAGGATTTGAAATCATATCCTACGTAATGGAAGGCAGCGTAGGACACACGGATACTGCGGGAAATAATCGCAGGGTCTACGCTGGCGGCATTCAAGCGATGCAAACGGGTTCGGGGATCTCGCACCAGGAGGAGATGCACGGCGAGCGTACCGAGTTTTTACAAATATGGTTCGAACCCGACATGCGTGCAGCTCTCGGCCAACGGCCCCGCTATCTAGATTTCGAAGGTAGCCAGATTCCACGCGAAGAACTTAGCGACGGCGTCGTCGCAAAGCATATCGTCGGTCCAAATGGAGCCTTACGGATTCAAGCGCCTGCGGTCTGGGACGAAATTTGGATCCCCGAAGGAGTTAAGTACACCATACCCATAGGCAACGGCGAGGTTGTCGCATTTTTGATCACGGAAGGAGCCGTAGTTGTGGAGGCGAACGGAGAACAGAGTCGCCTCGAAGAACGCCACTTCGCCACTGCGCAGAGCGCGGCCTCAAGCAATCTGACTCTGGTTTCCGACGGCCCGGTAAAACTAACGACCATAAAAGTGCCCCAGGACCCTGGCTACTCTCTAATCAACCTCTAACCCTAAGAAAATCAAAATGACTCCCAGAGTAGCCAACAATAAGCCAAAGCCAGTCGACTTGAAGGCTGGCCAAGAGTACTACTTCTGCACCTGCGGTAAATCCGCCAAACAGCCGCTCTGCGACGGAACGCATACGCAGGTTCCCGACGATCAGATCGGCGAGGAGTTTGCGTTGGATTCCCCAGCCGATCCGAGAGCCATGCCTGCGCCTGAAGAACATACGGTGGCTTTCATTCATCAACTTGCCACTGAGGGCTTGAGCAAGCCTGGCCATCATGGACCGATGAGCGCTATGGGGCGTTCCACGCAAGTACCTACCCGGCTGTAATAATATCCAGGTGATGGTATCGCAGCTTGCGAGCAAGCCTTTGATGGAGGATGTCGCCGTGGGCACCGAGCTTGTTGTTGGTCCGGAAGCAAAGCGACCGCTCGAGCTAGAAATAACGCTTTTCGTAAGCGACATGAGCTTTGGAGCCCTTTCGGAGGAAGCTAAGATTTCGATGACGAAAGGGGCTGACCTAGCCGACACCGGCATTCGTTCTGGCGAGCGTGGCATGCTCCCCGCCGAACAAGAAGCCATCCGCCGTTACTTCTAGGAATTTGCATCAGCAAAATTCGGATACGACGAGGCGCTTCTCGAAAAAGTGCAGGCCTTCCATTTCAAATGTGGCCAAGGAGCTAAAACTGGCACCTGAGGCCACCTACCTGGCAACAAAAACAAGGGCCTTATATCCCAAGTCCGCGGCATTCCGATGGGAAAGCCAGCCGTTACTCCTCCAACTTTTTCGGACCTGAGTAGCGCTGAGGACTTCAAGCGTTTCGGAGATCGTGTGCGGGAATTGATCGGCGATATCCCGATTGGATTCAAGCGAAGCGCCCAACACGTTGGGCGCGACATAGATTTCGCCCTGGCAGCTGGAGCTGACTAAATCATTCTAGACGGTCGTGGTGGCGGAACTGGAGCTGCTCCTTTGATATTTCGCGATCACATATCCGCGCCCACCATTCCCGCTCTCGCCCGGGCTAGACACTTTCTCAACAAAAACGGCACCAGTGGAAGAGTAACCCTGATTATCACGGTTGGTCTCCGCACCCATACGGATTTCGCCAAGGCTTTAGCTATCGGCGCGGATGGAGTGGCTGTATCCAATTCAGCCATGCAGGCGATAGGCTGCGTTGCCGCTCGTATATAGCAACACCAACCTCTGCCCTGCCGGTATTGCAACCCAGAAACCCGAGTTGCGCAAAAAGCTCGACATCGACGCCGCGGCTCAACGAATGGCGTCCTTTTTCGAGGCGACCGTAGAATTGATGCAAGTCATGGCTCGGGCCCGCGGCCACAACCACCTGAATCAATTTAACAAGGACGATCTCGCCAGTTGGGATAAAGACCCGGCTGAACTAGCGGGTATCGAATGGTCGGGGATCAAGGCAGACCGATAAACTGAGGAGGCCAAGCGAATTCGAGCCCTGTTCTCGCCCGCTACGCCATTGGATCTAGAGACCTGCTAAGGCTTCGTAATCGCCCATAAGAGGATTGCGATCGCCAAAAGAGCCGCGGCCATGATTAGGCGTTTCCAAAGGGGCTTTTCGGACTTCTTCATAGTTATTCGAGCTTCATCTCCAAATACCTCATCAGGTAGATCCAAACCATCGTAGGCTGTGTCTTCGCTCCATCCAGAGTCCGGGCAACTGCCGCAGCTCTTGCAAGAGGCGGCGTTGCCCAGCACCGCTTCGCCGCACACGGGACAGTCTCCTGGAGGGATAAAAACGCTCATTCGATCACTAGAACACCAAACCTCAAACGTGGCAACGGCTATGGGAGTCTAATCGGCCGATCCGACTACGCCTATCTCTGGATCAGCAGTACAACTCGTGCAAAAGGTTCAGGATTTGGCGAAGATCCTCGCGCTCAACGCGGTAGTAAATATTGAGCCCATCTCTCCGGGACTCAACGAATCGGTCCGCCCTCAGCTTAGACAAGTGTTGGGAAAGAGCGGACTGACTCAAATCGAGGCAGCTCAGCAACTCGCTCACATTCATCTCGCCGTTCTCGCCCAACAGGCAAAGCACTTCCAGCCGTCGCTCATTACCCAAGGTAGCCAATAGCCGAGCCACCTTTTCTAGTTTATCAGGAGGCGGTAGAAACCTAGCCTTAGGACCCGCCTTCACTTTCGGACTACTGCTCATCATTTATATTAGTTTTTTCTAAATTAGTATTTACTATATTAGTAGTTTCTTAATTATTTTCGGAAATCAATCAAAATCGTTATGAATATTGATAAAGCAGTAATGATGTTCGCGGGTTGCGTCGTTTTGGCGAGCGTGGCCCTCACGCAGTGGGTTAATCCAGCCTGGATGTGGCTAACCGTATTCGCCGGACTGAACATGATTCAGTCTTCGTTTAGCGGCTTCTGTCCGATTGTTTACGTTTTTCGGAAACTGGGCGTGGCAGAAGGCACGGCGTTGACTTGCCACAGCAAGAAAGAGAAATGATTTCGCTCACTTCAATAGGGGTTCAGCGTCCGAAATGGATAGCAGGGTTGAGCCTCGGAGTAACCGGAGTTGCCCTAGCGCTCGCCGCTTTGCCCAGCATCTGGCCGGAATCGTTTCCGCGACTCAATGGTCTCCGAGTAGATACGGACCCGGAAAATATGCTCTCGCCGGACAATCCGGCTCGAAGCTTCCACCGTTTCTCTAAAGCCGAATTTCTGCTCTACGACCAGATCGTGTTGGGGATCGTAAACGAGACCCATCCGCAAGGCGTTTACAATAAAGACACTTTAGACGACGTATTCGAGCTGACCGAATACGCAAAATCGATCGAGGGCGTCGTCGCCGAAAAGATCGTAGCGCCTTCCACCATAGACAATATCGAACAAGCCGGATTAGGAGCAGTTTCCTTCAACTGGTTTATGGATACGCCTCCTAGCTCTGATGGAGACGCGCTAGCGGTTCGAGAGCGACCTTCTTTTTATCAACGACCTGTTTCCAAAAGACTGGCAGTCGTTCATTCTAGGTCGGGATGAGGAGTACCTGAAAGCCCCTAGCGATACCATCAGAACCAGCGCCTACAGCAAGTGGATGAATTTCGATTTCGTCTACACTCCCGAATTCGATCCTGATCGATTTATCACTGGGGAACGTATATCCTATTTTTATCGATCGAACAGCAGTTTGGCCGGGAAAAGCCAAATCATTCGTCCCGACTATCCCGATGACGAGACCATCGCGATAAGAGCCCACCGATTGTGGGCGAGCGCAGAACTTTCTATCTATTACAATAATGGCCGCTGGACGCAACCGCTTGGATTTAACCCCGACACCGATCAAGCTATATTTCCAAGGCTAGAAACTTTCGGAGCCAGTTGGAGAAAGCCTTTTGCGGGAGGGATTCTGAATATCGCAGCAGGTCAATATGGAAGTCTGGACGATCCGCATGGAGATAATCCGAATATCCAGAATTCCCAGACAAGAGGGCTCATCGGATACGAGAAAGAGTTAGCCAAAAATCTTACCGGCTCTTTCCAGTATTACATCGAGCAAACCCGCGACTACTCCGCGATCGGAATTAGCAACGGACTTCCTGATCGTACCCGAGAAGTTCTTACCGCCCGTTTAACAAAGCTGATGATGATGCAGGATCTTCGTCTCTCTTTATTCGTTTTCTATTCTCCGAGCGATCAAGATGGATACGCTCGACCCACCCTAAACTACTCATTCAATGATGAGTGGAAAGCGAGTTTCGGAGGCAATTTATTTTTTGGCGAAACGCAGCGTACCTTCTTCGGGCAACTAGAGAACAATTCCAACGCCTATTTATCGATTCAACGGCATTTTTAGGTAGGGATTTTATGCCACTTACGAAAAGGAATCTAGCTCCGGAATCGCGGCATAAAGCCGCTCCTAATGATATAGATGCTTAAGACTGTTTAATGGTAGGGCTCGCTAAAGCCCTTCGTCCTCCTACTTCAGTTTCTTTACCGAGAGCCGCCTGAACTGGAAGGCATGTTCGTCGCCATGCCCCGCGAAGCCGAGATGCCCCTTGGCTAGCATTTTGCCTGGATGCTTCCGGTCGGCCATGTATTCGGTGATTTCGCCGAGGTCCGTATCCAAAATTTTGACTCCATTTAGTTCCACTTGTATCGTCGATCCCTCGACCCTGACCTCCTGGTAATTCCATTCTCCCGATTCGCGCAAGTAGCCTCGGTGGGCTCCTGCCATTCCGTACGCGCTGCCATGGGCTTGGCGGGGATCTATAATTTCCGCGTAGCGTTCATGACCATCGTCAAGAATCTGCAATTCGCACATCGCGTCATAAGCGGGATTGCCGACGCCCAACGATCTTATAGCTAGACCGTTGTTAGCCCCAGGGGTCATGGTGAATTCAAAGCGGAAAACGAAGTCCGTGAACATCTCCTTGGTGTAGATATGGCCGCCATCAGTCCATTTCAAAATTCCGTTCGCCACCCGCTTCCCATTCATGTCGCCAAACCATCCATCGAGATTGCGCCCGTTGAAGATTGGCTCGAAACCGGTGCCAAATTCGTCGCCGCGAAGATAGCGATTAGCCTCCTCAGGCTCCAATTCACGCACGTACACGTTGCGCCAGCGGATCTCTCCCCCATGAGTTTGCAAGTGAATAGGGCCCTTCTTCGGCATAGGCTTAGACTTATCGTAGAAGGGGTGGAACTCGGCACCGTCGACCACCAAATTGTCATTCAGCCAAACCCATATACGGCTCCCAACATGTCGCGCCTTGATGGAATTCCACTCTCCAAAAGGCTTATCCGCGTGGACCAATGGATGCTTGCCATTGGTATCCGCATCTTCCTTGGGATTGTTGTAAAGACCGCCTGAGCCCCGGTCCGCTCCGTTATTCCATTTGCCACCAGCCTCTGTTGTATCCCATATTTGGATCTGCGGCGATCCTCGCAAATAGACACCACTATCCGCCAAGGCCACCGTCTTATACTCCAGCATCAGCTCGATATCGCCAAAATCTTTGACCGTTGTGGCATAAGGACCTTCTCCATCGTTCACCAGCTCGCCATTTTCCACTTTCCAATGCTTCAAAAAATCCGATTGCTGGGCCTTGATGGCAGCCTCGCGATCGTCAGCTTTTCTCGATTGATGGGGATTATCCCCGTACCATTCTGAAAGGTCTTCGCCATTAAACAAAGCTACGAAACCTTCGGGCGGATTCACGCCGATTGCGGCATGTAGTGAGTATTTGATTACGATCGCTGCGGCAACTAATTTTTTCATGGCAATTGTATAGTCTTTCCAGTTCTGAAACTTTCGTCCGCAGCCAAAACAATACGGCTAGCGTGACAAGCGGCCTCCAAAAGCTCGCTTACATCAAGATCATCATTGAGGGCTTGGAGAAAGAACTCCTGCTCTCGCTGAAACAAGGCATCATGCCCCGGCTCGGTCTCCATCGATAGAAATTCATCCTCCTTCACAAACGAGCCATCGCTATCGAGCTCGCCGTGATGGACCTGGAGCTGCTGAGTGACGGCGTGGGACGCGATATCAGCGCTTCGCCCTGGGCCCGCCGCTTCTTTAGCCACGATGGATAAGCTGCCTTTGGGACCGACAACGTCTTTTACGAAAAACGCGTTCTCGCTCATCATGGGTCCCCAGCCAGCTTCGTACCAGCCCACGGAACCATCATCAAAGGTTACTTGGAGCTGGCCGTAATTGATTTTACCCTCCGGGAGGTCATCCGTTAATCGAGCTCCAATCCCTGATACCCGCACAGGCTTGGCTCCCGTCATTTGGCACATAACATCCACATAGTGTACGCCGCAATCAACGATTGGCGATATCGAGGAGAGCAATTGCCGATGTGTCTGCCATTGGGCGCCTGAAGACTGCTGGTTTAAGTTCATGCGCATGACCAAAGGCTTGCCCAGTTGTCGGGCCTTTTCCACAAAAGTAACCCAACTCGGATGATGCCGCAGCACATAGCCAACAACCAGTTTGCGATTGGCAGACTTTGCTAGCTCAACTAGTTCCTCCGCTTCCTCGACAGTCTCGGCGATCGGTTTTTCTAGGAATACATGGCAACCCGCCTTGAGAGCCGCCTTTGTATAATCATAGTGCGTATCCGGATAGGTTGAAATGCAAACCGCATCCGGTTTCGTCGCTTCAAGGGCCACATAGTAATCGTCGAATTCCGGATAAGCCTCCTCCAATTCCTCCATTACCGCTTTACGTGATTCCGGGCTGCGCGTGCAAATACCGGCTATTTCGAATCCGTCTAACCTATGATAAGCAAGTATGTGGGATCGGCCTGTATTTCCGGCTCCCACGCAAAGGACTCTGTGACTTCTATTTGATGCCATCGATTCTATTCTGGCTTTGGCCGATCTTTAACTAGAACGAACGGTATTTCCGACTTAAATACTGGTTAGCCTCGGAAAGATTGGTGATCTTCATACTCTTTGGATTCCAATTGAGCTTCCGCCCTGGATATCGACCGGCGACAACACCCAACTGCAGGGCTTCGCAGAGCGGTCCCCCGAATGAAAAAGGCGATCCCGGCTGGCCCTTGCCTAGGCAAGCATCCACCCATTGGCCATGATGGTCTATGGGATCGAGCTCTGGTCTAGGTACGCTGCGGATAAGTTCCCTAGGGAAGGTCTGAGGACCGCTCATGTGCGGCATCATCAAGGTTCCTTTTTCCCCTATCATTACGCAGCCTTGGCTCGGCAGTTTAATCGCTCCATCTTCGTTGAAGCCTTCGATTCTACTGGGCGGGGCGCTATCGCCATCATACCAGACCCATTTCAGCGACCGCGTAGTGTAGCGCGTCGACGGGAAAAGGTATTCAGCCTTAACGCTCAAGGGGTGGCCAAAACCGTTCGGCGGTCGACACTCGCTAAGGACCCATTTGGGAGCTCCCAGCTCTAGAGCCCGGTAAGGCGTATCGAAAATATGCACACCCATATCGCCGAGAGTGCCCGTACCAAAATCCAGCAATCGTCGCCACTGCCCCGGATGAAAGACATCTTCCCGATACAGGCGTTCATCCGCAACCCCCAGCCAAAGCCCCCAATCGAGCGAAGCGGGAGCACGACTCGAGCTCGCTAGAATCGCCTCATCCCGCCCCCACTTCTTATTTGACCAAACATGAACCTCGCTCACTTTGCCAATGAGTCCGCTGCGTACATACTCAACGGTCATTCGCTGGGCAATCGTCGCGCTAACCTGTATCCCTAATTGGGTTACCAGATCTTTTTTTTCGGCCAGCAACCGCAACTCCCGATTTTCGACAACATTGTGAGCCAAGGGTTTCTCGCAATAAACGTGCTTGCCGGCTTCCATAGCCAGCGTCGAGATCGGAGCATGCATGTGGTCCGGCGTGCAAACGAGAACCGCATCGATGCGATCGGCCATGGCATCCATCATTTTCCGGTAGTCGGAAAATGTGGCGGCTCCGGGGACTTCCGCTTTCGCTTCAGCTAGGTAAGCGCTATCGACATCGCAAAGAGCTACGATGTCCATGTTCGGCAAGCGCATCAAGGCGCTGCGGTTTCCCTTTCCCCGATTGCCTACGCCGATTTGCGCTATCTGCAACCTTCCATTGGGAGAGGACGCTAGGGCCCGACCGGGTAGTATGGAAAAGGCGGCTACGGTGCCTAATCCTGCCAGGAAGTTTCTCCGATTAATCGATGTATTCATTTTTCTAAAATTTCAATGCCGCTTACCTGAATCACGATCTCTTTGACTAAGATAGCGGCCGATCTCCGAGCGGCCGTTTCCAAATTCGACTTCAAGCATCGCTCTTAGCGGAATCCGGTTCCTTGAAGAAAATGGCGAAAACCACGATGACCACCGCGGCCATAGCGGCGGGAATCATCCAGACCTTTTCCCAATCGTGCACAATATCGCCATTAGGAAGCGTCGTTTCGTACAATTTCACACAGTATCCAGAAATCCAAGTTCCGATAAGCAAGCCCAATCCGTAAGTGATGAGAGCGATGAATCCCTGAGCGCTGGCTTGAATCTTCTTTGGGGCTACATTGTCAACGTGGATGTGTCCCGTAACAAAGAAGAAGTCGTAGCAGATACCATGGAGGATGATTCCGGCATAGAGCATGCCTATCAAGGTGTCCGCATCGCCTTTAGCGAAGAGAACATAACGAAGAGCCCAGGCTATCATCCCGAAAAGCAACATCTTCTTTACTCCCAATCGCACCAAGCAGAATGGCATGATCACCATGAAAAGGATCTCCGACATTTGGCCGAAGGTCATGCTTCTCACAGGATTGGGCATTCCCACTTCGTTCAGGAACAGATTCGTGAAGTTATAGTAGAATGCCAATGGAATGCAGATCAAAAGGGAGCCGAGAACGAATATCGCGAATGAGCGATCCTTCATCAGGCTCAGAGCATCCAGATTCAGGATATCGCGAAGAGTGGCCTTCTCTCCCGCTGATTTCGGCGGAGTCTTGGGCAGGAAAAAGGCGTAAACACCCAACAATCCAGAAGCCGCCGCTGCGATCTTCATGGGTACGGAAGTGTCTTCAATGCCGAACATGCCGACGAAAAAGCCAGCGGCGATCCAGCCGATGGTGCCCAGCACGCGGATGCCTGGAAACTGCTTAGCGGTATCCTCCATTTGAGAAAACGAAATGGAGTTAACGAGAGCCAGGGTAGGATTGTAGCATAGGGCGTATGCGAACAGCATCCAAAACAGCCCAGAGGCATCGGTGACCGAAGCGCTCAAATAAAGAATCGCTCCACCCAACAAGTGGCATACCCCTAGTACTCGTTCGGAATTGAAAAAGCGATCAGCTACCATTCCGACGAAGAACGGGGCGATCAAGGCACCCCAGGGCATTGTGCTGTAAGCCGCCCCTATCTGAACGCCATCGAAAGCCCTACCATTGAGGTACGTTCCTAGGGTTACAAACCAAGCTCCCCAGATGAAGAACTGGAGAAACATCATTGCCGAAAGCTGTATTCGAATGGAGGTAGACATAATTTAAGCGTTAGGGGATCAACGGGAAAGCCGAGATCATGCAGGTTTTTCAGACGCTGTCTAGATCGTATCTAGGGACGCAAGAGATAGCGTGCCATAGCCCGCTAACTATCAAATTCAGCAAAGACGAAGCATCCCTCTTTGTTCCACAAATTACTTTGCAAAAAGACCGACTTCAGGTAGCAACGAGCTTTAGCTCACGTCAATTCGAGCTTCCATTACAAACGCAGGTTGGAGCCCAAGCCTAAGCCAAGGCTTTTTCCAGGGCTTGGTCGATGTCAGCAAGGATATCATCGATGTGCTCGATACCGACCGACAAACGGACGAGCTCGGGCGTAATGCCCCCAGCCTGCTGAGCCTCCGCGGAAAGCTGACTATGCGTAGTGGTCGCCGGATGGATAGCCAAGCTCTTGGCATCACCCACATTGGCCAAATGACTGAAGAGCTCGAGTGAATCGATAAACCTGGAACCGGCTTCGGCGCCACCCTTAATCCCGAAAATCACCATGGCTCCGCCCTTTCCATCGAGATACTTGTCAGCCAAAGCGCCGCTCTTCTCGTCGTTGAGACCCGGATACCGGACCCATTCTACACCGGCTTTACCGTCGAGGTGCTCAGCAACAGCCTTGGCATTCGAGCAATGGCGTTCCATACGCAGCGGCAAGGTTTCAATACCTTGCAAAAAGATCCAAGCGTTGTCCGGAGCCAGACAGGCCCCCAAGTTCCGCAAAGGCACCGTCCGCATTCTCAAAATAAAGGCTAGTGGAGCTAGCGGCTCCGGCAGATCGTGCCCCCATCGGAGACCATGATAGGAAGCGTCTGGCTCATCATAGAGCGGAAATTTTCCGTTGGCCCAGTTAAACTTGCCGGAATCAACGACCACGCCCCCAATTCCCGTGCCGTGCCCTCCGAACCATTTAGTCAAAGAATGGACTACGATGTCGGCACCAAACTCTATTGGACGCGTCAAGTAGGGCGTGGAGAAGGTGGAATCGACGATGAGCGGCAAGCCATTGTCGTGAGCGATCGTGGCGATCGCTTCCAGATCGGCAATTTCGACACCGGGGTTGCTCACTGTCTCGCAAAAAAACGCTTTGGTGTTCTCGTCGATCGCCGCGGCGAAATTGGCGGGGTCGTTGGGGTCGACAAACTTAACATTGATTCCCAAATCGGGGAGGATGTCATTGAACTGCGTGTAAGTGCCACCGTAGAGATTGTTGGCCGAAACGATGTTGTCGCCGGCCTTGGCCAAGTTAATAATAGAGTAAAATATGGCGCTGGTTCCGGAAGACAGGGCTAGGGCGGCTGCTCCGCCCTCCAACTGGGCCACCCGTTGCTCGAGAACATCCTGGGTCGGATTCATGATCCGCGAGTAGATGTTCCCCAATTCCCTCAAGGCGAAGAGATTGGCCGCGTGCTCAGTGTCGTTGAAAACATAAGAGGAAGTGCGGTAGACGGGGACCGCTCGGGAATTGGTAGTCGGATCCGGCGCTTGACCGGCATGGAGGCATTTCGTTTCGAGTTTCATATGGGAGGGAGTGGTTAGAGATTGGCTGGACATAGCCCAAGCGAAAATTGTAAAGAACAGTCTTAAAGGCTGCTTAGCAGTTTTCCAGCGGAAAACTGCCGAGCCCCACATTCATAAAAACATTGACCAAATAAAGCGGGCTGAAGCCAGGCGACTTTCCAGCCTCTGATGGAACCGATGCGCCCATCCATGTACATCGCCCTCATCTCAGATTTCGAGAGCCGTCATAGAGCTCAAATTCAAAGAGCCTGCATTCGATAGGCCCGTTGTAAAATTCGACCTTTCGTGAGGCTTTAAGACCGATCCGCTTTCCCAGTGACCGATTGCCCGTGAAAACATAACCCCAGTATCCCGGACACTGCTTCTTAAAAAAGTCCCCTATGGCTTGATAAACGGGAAGAAGCTTTCGTTCCTCCCCCATCCGGTCGCCGTATTCCGGATTCAAGATAACGACACCCTGAGGCTCGGGCATCTCGGTTTCCCGAAAATCGCAGACGCCGAACCGAATCAAATTCGCCACACCGGCGAGTTCGGCGTTTCGTCGAGCGGCTTCGATCGCTTCGGGATCCCGATCTGTAGCAATTATCGTAGCCGAATCGACTGCATCACTATCAACGTCCAACTCTTTCTTGATCGCCTCGAATTCCTCAGATTGATAGCCTTCCAAGTGCATGAATCCGAAATTATCCCGAAATCGCCCTGCAGGTCTTCCCAAGGCCCATAGAGCCGCTTCGATGGCCAAGGTGCCGCTGCCGCACATAGGATTGACCAGCGGGATACCCGGACGCCAGCGGGTAGCCTTCAAAACCGAAGCCGCAAGGTTTTCCCTCATGGGCGCCTTGCCGGGACTGACGCGATAGCCGCGATTGCTCAGCGGCACTCCTGAAGTATCCAAATATATATTAACTTCCTCGTCTCTCCAATATAGAAAAAGCTTGGCTTTATCGGAATCGTTCCCGGTGTCTGGGCGGGTCCCTTTCTTTTCTCTGATTCGGTCGACCAAGGCGTCTTTCAAACGCAATCCCGCAAATTTCGTATTCCGAATGGTATCGTTTCTTACCGAGGAACCAATGGAGACATAGCCATCAGCCGGAATGTAGGATTCCCAGGGAATTTCGACCGCTCGGTTGTACAGCTGCTGACCATCTGCTGCCTTAAAATCCGCGATTTTCCAGAGCACTCTGAGTCCTGTTCGCAACTGCAGGTTAAGACGCATGCAATCAGCAGCCGATCCGCTCGTAAAAACCCCAGCCGTGGCTTCTCGAACGACTGGATAACCCAAACTCTCAAGCTCCTGCCTCAGATAGACGGCGCAAGCTTTCGGGCAAGTGACTAGTATGTCGCTAACGGCCAAGGGATTCCGCCAAGGTGCGGCACGCGTTAATAGAATGCAGTTTTGAAATAGCTTTTTGCCCGAGAATCGGTAGATCAGCGCATGGCCGAAAAGTCCACGGATCTTAGCATCTGAGACTGAACGCCATTCTTGATCAGAAGCCCGCCATTCGCGCGCTCTTTGGATCTTGCGGCAGCCGCTTTCCATTCAGGATCCGCTCGAAAGCCAGCCCAAGCCTTCTCATGGGCCTTGGCATCTTTGTAGGCTAAGAGATAGACTAAGGTGTTTCCGTGACCTTCCTGATCCGGCATAGGATGCCAGTAGGCTACATTGGTCATTCCGTGCTTTTCGAAAATCCGAATGGTGTCGTTGGCAAATCGGTAGTCTAGATGAGAGAGTTTTCCTTCTGCAGCCGTGTAGGTTCGCAATTCGAATAACCGAGGTTTCTTCGATTTCTTGATTCGCAACTCGGGCGAGTAATCCGTGAGGGAGAGGAACGAGCTCTCAACTTTCGCTACGAGCTTTCCGTTCACCTTCGAAGCTTCGAATGCCGCCTTCCAATCCGGATCTGAACCGAAACCTTTCCAGGACGCTTTTCTCGCCTCTCGGCTCGGGTAGGATAGGAAGTAAACGAGGATGTTGTCCGGGTTCTCTTCTGGCACAAAATAACCGACGTTTTCCATTCCATGTTTTTCGAACAGAGCCACCGTGTGATCACGGAACCGAGTTAATAGATCCTCCAGCTTGCCCTCATTGGCGTAATAGGTCCGCATTTCGAAAACGGGGCCATCTTCGGCAACAAGCGATGCTAGCGCTAATAAAAGAGTAAACGGTAGTGTTAAGGTACGAGCTAATTTCATAGAGAATAGTTCCCGATCGGGAGTAGGGATTGGAAAAGTCTATACGAACTAGAGAATGAATAATTATTCGGCTTCACCAAGCCATAAATGCTCTGCTAACGCAAATAGGGAACGGTGACCGGACCTTCCGGCAGTACGGCAATTGGAGCGTCCTTCCCAATTCGATCCAACTCGTTTCTCAAGGCCTCGTTTATTGAATCGACGGGCTTCAAATGGGCTCGGCGCAGTGCGTGCGAATCTATCGAAGACTGAATCTCCACTCGGGCCTTCTGGCCTATCATCGCCTGCAACTGAACTTGCCACTGATCGAATACCGAAAACCCAGGCTCATGGATCGCTTCCAGCAAAGCTTCGGGCGTATCGTAATCGAAGAGCAGTTTTCGATAGTTGCCATGTTCGGGGAATCCGTCACGGCATTCGGAAGCTACTAGAATGAGTCCCCCTTTCTCCACGATTTGAGCTGCTGCAGACATGCCCTTAACGGTCTGGTAGAGATTTTGGTCCAACGGAAAGCCATTGTTGCTAGTCACCACGATTGGAAACGGAGCCTCGCAACCTACCATAGCGCTTTCCTTGACGTAAGCGCAGCCCGACTCGTGAGCCTCAATTGGATGGCCACAAAAGAAACGGGTAATCTCTCGATCTCGGTTCAGCGTTACGTTGATCAAAAAATCTGCTTCCCGAAGTTTTCCCCCCGCCCGAACGTGCTCTTGAGTAGGATTGTTATGCAAATTGCCCCAAGTACTCAAGGGATCGCCAATCACTCCCGCGCTATGATATTGCATGATAGCATCGATCCCTGCCACCCCAGGAAAGGCGGCCTTGTAGCCTCCCGAGAATCCCGCCATGAAATGCGGCTCGATAAATCCCAGCAAAATGCGGCGATCCGCTTCCACGTAATCACGATTCATAAGTACAGGATACCCAAATTCGGAATCCCCAACATGAACTAGCCTTGATGGATCATGAGCGTCGTGATTCACAACGCGGTAGTTTTCCAAGATCTCGCAGCCCACCATTCGCTCGAGTTCTTTTCGAGTATTTCCCCGGTGCGAGCCCGTGCCATTGATGATGACGATGTTTTCGCTGGGAACGAAAGAGAGGTACTCAAAAAGCCATGGCAAAACACGATCGCTCGGAAACGGGCGAGTAGCGTCAGGAATACATACCGCTACTTGATCGCCACGCTGAATGATATCCGCCAAGGAAGCAGAACCTGTTGGCCACGAACAAGCTGACAGGAAACTCGAACGTTCATCTGGTAGACCTTCAACGAACAGCGGCTCGACAATCGTCGCATTTACGTTCTCGAGCTCCAGCACAATGTGGCTCTCTCCGTAAGGTATGTGAATAGACATACCTCAAAGATCTACCGATGCGATCACCTTCTGGAAATAAAAAAGCCTGCCCTAAATGGGCAGGCTGAAAGTATTTAGAAACCAGTAAACAACCGCGGCTTATTCATCCTCGGGCTTGTACTTTTCATGCCCGTGTTTACGAGCGTCGTTGATTTTGCCCACAATTTCCTCCGCTTTGGAATTGTCTCCCGCTTTCAATGCAGCCTCCAGATCGCCAATCAGCGCTACCGTATTCTTCATAGCCTTTTGGTAGCCGGCCATAAAATTCTTTTTTTCCGCTCCAGACATCTCTTTGGCGAGGATGGGCGTCATGTCGACCGACTTCTGAGCGGCCTTTTTGACTTTCGCCACATGTTCGAGGGTGG
>Ga0181578_10002462_pt1 | contig 17304 bp, 20 predicted proteins | sample 071ome_21_FD_148659 | JGI IMG/M metagenome (GOLD analysis project Ga0181578, IMG submission 148659) | Coastal salt marsh microbial communities from the Groves Creek Marsh, Skidaway Island, Georgia - 071401CT metaG (spades assembly) | ecosystem: Environmental > Aquatic > Marine > Intertidal zone... | reverse complement strand
TCTAGTCCATGGTGCTAGGTGTGGTGTGATTATGCCGTCCTGATGATTACTCATGCTGGGAACAATGAGGTGTTTGAATTGCCATGTCTCGTGCTTTGGCATGACCATGTATTTGAGATCTGTGAAGAATTCTTTTGCTATCTTGTCTAGGTATTGGCTGGGATTAGGCAACACAAAGATATATTTCGTAAACATTGTGGACCATCTCTTTTCTATCAATCTGAATTTTGATATCATGTCTATCCAAACGTGCCATGGGTTGTTGGCGCTCTCCTCGTCTATGGGTAACCACACATAGGTGTATGTCTCGTTGAACTGTTTGGTCACAGGCGGCAGGTTGATATCTACGGTATCACCCCATTCCTTCCATAATTTGTGCGACTTGTCGGGTCTATGTTTTCTCAGGTGTGTGAGTCGCCAGACGTGGTCAGTCACCATGTGTCCTTCGTTTGTGATCAATACTGGACAAGTGTTAACTTTGCAATCAAAAAATTCTGCCACAAAAGTAGGCAATGAAGTGAACTCCGACTCTGCGTTTTTGTGGTAAGCAACTGAATAATCATATCCACTGTCTATTGTAGGAAAACGATTTAAGAAATATTGAACAGAATTTATATTCTTTACTATTGGCATACGGAAATAACTAGTATATAATTATCGTATGCAGGTTTCCAATATGTTCATAAACGGTTGTTCTTTTTTGACCACGCGACCACGAGACGGTGTACACACACATTGTGGTATAGAACTGGCAGAATTGTTGAATCTGAAAATTGATACCAATCTGGCAAACGGGGGAAGAGGATCAAAAAGGTTGGCATGGACAACTCGCGTCTGGTGTGAAAAATTTCCCGAAAAGGCTTCACAATGTTTTTTCTTGATAGGCTCAAGCGGTGGTAATAGATTCGACTATCCAACCAATGACGGGTATAAAGCTCATAAATTCCCATCGATGAAAACCACTTGGAAAACATGGGATCCAAACAGAGATAACAATACTAAATCTTTTATGAGATACCTTTTTAATTCAGGAGCCGATCTTGATCAAATGACGCAGATAGAATCAATACTTGCATTAGTTGACTTACAGGATTTTTTCCATAGGAAAAAATATCCTTATGTCTTTTACAACACATTATCCGATGCAGAAATATCAAATCCCGACGTAAAACTTTTGTTTGATACGATAGACACCAAAAGATTTTTTAGGCCCGAGACTAGCCACTTGGATTACACAGTGGAACACAAACAACATTGTAAACCAGGAGACCCCCATCCTAACGCACAAGGCCATAAAGAATGGGCTGGTTACCTTAAGGAATTTATAGATGCTAACAATTTACTCTCCATTAAGTAATCCAAAGAGCAAAGCGTGGGAAGTGTTTAGAGGTGTAGAAAAATCCTGGCCCGACCAAGTTATTAAGTTGGATAATGCAAAAGAGAACGATCCGGTTAGTAACAGCATGTTTTGGGGGTTTGTTGGTAACAACAGAGAAATGGTTAAAAAACTGGAAGCACGTAATCATACATACTGGTTTACTGATACTCCTTACTTTGGAAGATTTGATAACAACAATCTCAAACCAGACAATCATTATTGGCGTATTTGTAAGAACGCTATCCATTCGGATTTTATAAAAGATTGTAAATCTGATAGGTTTGATAAGTTTGGAATAAAAATTAAAGCACCATCATTTTCAGGAAAACATGTGCTTGTTTGCCCAAGTTCGGCCGGAATAAATTCATATCTCGAGCAACCGCAGTGGACAAACGAAACCATAGAACAGATTAAAAGGTACACAGACAGACCTATCCGACTTCGACACAAGCCTAGGGGAAGGGGCACATCAGGACCAAGTGAGGCCAAGGTGCCCCTGTCCGAGGATCTCAAAGATGCCTGGTGTGTGGTTACTAGTTGTAGTATCGCGGCGGTAGAGGCCGTGTGTCATGGTATTCCCGTGTTCTGCCATGAAAAAAGTTTTGCCACCGCGGTTGGAAGTACCGAGTTGGCCGACATTGAAAATCCTTATTATTGTGGACCGGAACCATGGCTTTATAGTCTGGCATATCAACAGTTCACCCCTGAAGAATATGAAAACGGCACTGCAATGGAGGTGTTAATGGACAAAGGAATATTATGAAAATTGAAAAAGTAAACGGCTTCTGGGTTCCTAGTAATGACATACACATAAACGATTGGAAACAAGGTAAGCCATTTACTCAAAATAAATGTCTATTGAAGTTTATTGATTATTGTGCATCGCAACAAAAAAAATTTAGAACCGTGTTAGATGTTGGTGCGTGGTGCGGGACGTGGTCAAAGGCTATAGAACCATTTGCGAGAAAGGTTGTTGCGTTCGAACCAGACAGCACCCATTTCATCTGTTTACAGAGAAATTGCACAATTAATTGTGATCCCAGACAGGAAGCGGTTGGATCCGAATCAAAAAATATATCTCTCACAAAAGACGATTTCACACAGGCCAAAAGAATCGATAAAGAGGGCACGATACGAATGGTTACGCTGGACAGTTTTAATTTTACTGACGTTGATCTTATAAAGATAGATGTAGAAGGGTATGAGATGCAAGTTATCAAAGGTGCCGAAGATACACTGAAAACAACACAATACCTCATGATCGAATTGAACAACAACACAAAAAAATACGGTAGTAATAATATCGAAGTTGAAAAATACATAGGATCGTTAGGTTTTAAAGTGCTTATGGATCATTGGCCAGATAAAGTTTTTTACAGGTCATGATACAAATTAAATATCAAAAATGAAAATTTTTATAACAGGTGTCGCTGGTTTTTTAGGATCACATTTAGCAGATTTGATGATCTCACAAGGTCATAAAGTTGCCGGAAATGACAACATGATAGGCGGTTACACAGACAATGTCCCACAAGATGTTGAATTTCATCAAGTAGACTGTTGCGATTTAGAAAACATGACCAAAGCAATGGAAGATTGCGATATCGTGTATCATACGGCCGCTACTGCCTATGAGGGTCTTTCTGTATTTTCGCCCGTTTTAGTTACAAAGAACATTTTTGAAGCATCGGTGACAACGATCACAGCCGCTATCAGGAACAAAGTAAAACGTATTGTGTATTGTTCAAGCATGGCAAGATATGGTCATCATGATGAACTCCCATACAAAGAAAGTTATGAATGCCGTCCACAGGACCCATATGGAATTGCAAAAAAAGCCGGTGAGGATGTACTACGAAATTTATGTGAAACACATGGAGTTGAGTACGTGATTGCAGTACCTCATAATATAGTTGGTCCGAGACAAAAATATGATGACCCTTTCAGAAATGTGATGTCGATCATGTTGAACAGAATGTTACAAGGTAAACAACCTATCATTTATGGAGATGGTGAACAGCAAAGGTGTTTCAGTTATATAGATGATTGCCTTTACTGCCTCAATGCCCTAGCATTTCAAGACAACGTTGTTGGGGAGGTGGTCAACATAGGGCCAGACGAGGAGCCCGTGTCAATAAATGAACTGGCCGAGGCCTGTGCTAACGAAACAGGATTGAACTTAGATCCTATCCATCATAAAGACAGACCAAAAGAAGTGAAACTCGCTGTTTGTTCATCTGACAAGGCAAGAAAGTTATTGGGATATAAAACGGCAACAAACATGAGACAGTCTGTTAAGAAGACCGCTGATTACATCAGGACACGAGGAATAAAAAAATTCCAGTACCACTTACCTTTGGAAATTGTAAATGACATCACACCAGATACCTGGAAAAATAAATTGATATGATTTCATTTTGCTGTCCATCTAGGGGTAGGCCCGAACTTGCAAAAAGGTTAATCGATACCGCAACCAAAACGCAAAAAGGAAACACCGAATTTCTTTTTTATCTAAATGACGATGATCCGAAGTTAGAAGAATATAAAGACTTGTTAGATGACAAGCATTATACAGTTGGACCAAATCAATCAACTTGTTACAGTTGGAATCTCATGTGTGAAAAAGCATCTAATGACATAGTGATGCTGATGGGAGATGACGTGCAGGTACAAACACAAAACTGGGATCAGATTATTTCAGACCAATTTGATAATTTCAAAGATAAAATTTTAATGGTCGTGCCCAGTGACGGAAGGGTAAAAGGTAATAAAGATTATAGTGACAAAATAGCATTGTGGCCCGACAAGCCTTTACCGGCGGCACATTTTGCTGTCCACAAGAACTGGACAAATACTTTGGGTTATTTGGCCCCGGTCTTTTTCTGGCATTGGCACGTTGATTCCTACACACAGAAAGTTGCTAGGAAATTGAACAGATGCTTGTATCTTCCCACAGTGGAGTTCAAAGCCAAAAAGATAATGAATGATAATGCGGCTAGACAAATAAGATCAAATTTCAATATTGCTAATCGAGATGAGTTTGTATGGACAAAAGTCCGGGATAGACATTTGAATGCAGATGTTGACGCTTTAAGAACTTTTATTGAATCTTTTTAATATATTATCCCAAACACTTTCTTTGAGATCTAACTGTATAAAAGGTCTCCTTATGTATTGACGCTTTTGATTTTTTAGGATTTCAATATCTTTTGATCTTGTTATTATGAATGTGTTTTGAAAATATCTTATTTTTTTACCAGCAATCAAAATATCTTCGCCGCCACTTTGATCATTTCTCTCTTTGAAGAACCAAGCACATATTAAATTTTTTTTTAAATTTATTTCGCTTATGTCGTTGTAGAATTGGAAACCTGTCTTGTATTTTTTATCAAAGTCTTGCCAAACTCGATGAGTAAGATTGTTTTGATTTTCATATAATTTGTCATATTCAACAGTATCTACCAACGTTGATGCATAAACGTAGGGCACAGGATTTTTAAAAAAATGATTTGGTTTGAGTTTCTCCCAATTCATTATGCACTGAATAAATTGATTAGTTCTTTCTTCCAGTCGTCTGCATACTCGCAGTCACGATAGCCATCAAACCATGGCCCTCCTTCTGTGTAATGGAGTATTTTTGGTGTGCCATCGGCTGGTTCTTTATACCAACCAACAAGCCAGTTGTATTCCATGGGCAATGATCCAATTTCGTTATCATCTAACCAACTGAACCTGTGTAGGAACTTGGCAGATTCTTGATTTAGTAAATCGGGTGTTAAAATTTTGTTCTTAGGGTGTTCACAGTTCCAGAGTACCATGCTTGACCAGTTCTTCCTTGGATACACTGTCTGTACTTGTCCGTCCATTTTCGTAGTTTCTTTTGGAGCGTAATCATGTTGTACACAGACCACCGCCTTACTGTTGTCGCAGTATTTGATCAATTCATGCGACGAAATCTTCCATAGAAAATCACAGTCGCAGAATACTGCCCATCCTTTGAAATCATTCATATACGGAACAAAAAATCTTGTGAACGTGAATTCTGTAGAGGCTAGTTTGTCAACGGGACGTGTGTAAAGGCCTTGGTCTCGCATCTGTTTTTGTTTCAAAGGAATTACTTCTGCAGACGGATCTCTTCTCTTGATACTGTGCTCACAAACTTGGTAAGCAATATCTTCCCTGCTGTCGTGTCCTACGTAGATCTTCATTTTCTTCCTGAAAGTATTTGGTGTATCTCTTTCCAATTACTTACACGTATAACGTCAGGATGATCAAAGTCTTGATTGTATGGGTGGTCTATTAATATAGGCTTTAAACCGTATTTGAGCCCGGCTACAGCGTTATGAGGCTTGTCCTCGACCCAATACAGTCCGGTGTTGTGAAACTCCGCTAATGCACTGTCTTTGTCCGCCCCTGTTCCGAGAATATGGTAATTTGTGAATATGTGTTCGCCAAAAAGTTCGCCTAATCTTTTCTTACGAAGTTGTTGTGCTGGTATGTCTGAAGTCTGTGAAGTTATGGGAATAAACGTCCAGCCTTCGGCCGCCAATAGTTTTACCCATGTCTGTGATTCCAGCATTGGACGTTGTGTACCCATCCATGCACTGCGATTGAATTCTCTTATCTCTCTCCGGATCTGAGATTTTGTTAAGCCAAATCTTTCTGCCATTTCGTATGTGTTTTCTTTGTTTGGCAACAATCTGTACGGATGATATCTTGCACCTTTGTCATCAAACAGTGTTCGTTGCAACATCCATTTAGTGAAATGGTGTTCCCATTCCAATAAAACACCATCTACGTCTGTAAGTATGATTCTATTTGATGTCTGCATCTTCCATTCCTGCCACTCTCAGTTTAACAATGTTTGTGATCTGCCATTGTTTCTGATCCAGTCCTTTAGTGATGCCTAGCCATTGGTTTCTCATCAAAGCAAAGTCGTTTATAATCTTGTCCATGTCCACTACATCATCCTCGCCGTCGACATATTTTTCTGCATCTCTGCTTGATAACGCTCTGTTGTAATTTTCTAAATATTTCCTAAACGTTTTTGATCTCAATCTTCTCAACTCTATGTTTAGATATTCTAGTATTGCCTCTAACTGCTGTAATTGGCCAAATCTTTCTTCAACTATGCCCGGTAGTGCCGCACTGGCTTTCTCTAGATTGCCATATATCTTGCACTGTTTCTTCGCTTCTATTAGTTCCTTGTCAAAATGTGCTATGCAGTCTGGTATCTTGCTTAGGTTCCTGCTGACTTCGTTATACCAATTAATCATCTTCGCCGTATCCGTCTGACTCTTCGTCTTCCTCGAACACAGTGTTGATTGCTTCTTCTAGTTTTGGATCGTATTCAGCAGACGCTTTTATCTCATCGTGTTCAACACCGATGTCCTCTAGGCTTTTTATGAAATCGATTGCCATATCTAATTTTTGTCTTTCAGGTACGTAGTGTACCACAGAATCCCACAACCTTTCAATGTCTTCGTGTGTAAAGTCGATCATTACTCTTTAGTTTCCTCTTTTATTTCTTCTGGCTGTTCAACTGGTGCTCCTTCTTTGAACTCTGCCATAATCATATCTAATTTATCTCCAACCCATGCTTTCCTAAAGTCTATGTGTTCTTTACCTGCTTTATCAATATACTTCAATCTGTTTCCTGTCTGTACTAGCAAACCTTTTTTCTCAAACAAGTCCACCAGTCCACTGTATGGATCCATACCAGTGTCATAAGGAATCTTCACTTGCACACCTTCGAAAGGTTTTGCATACCTGGTCTTCATGACTTTACAGGCCGCTCTTATACCTCTTACGTCTGTTACCTTGTTACCTTTTTCATCTTCTTTAAGTTTAAGTTTCTTCATTGCAACAACTATACTTGATGCATAGATAAATCCCTGCCCGCCCGATATCTTGTCATCCGGATCAAACATGTCCTGTGATGCGTATGTGTGGTTGGTCGCTATCAGCCCAACGTTCCAACTACCAAACATGTTAACACAGTTCCTCACGAGTGCTGTCAAGGCCTTAGGTTTTCTACCTAGGTCACCTTTCATGTCTCCCGCTTCGAACTGGTTCACGTCTGTTGGTGTTAACATCATTCCCAAACTGTCTATGACGAATAAAACCTTTGGTGCGCCCTCTTTGTTATCAGCGTGTTGTTCCTTGTAACCTTTCATGAATTCAGATATGGTCTTGGCCACATCGTCTACCATAGACATACTCAATTTTAAGAGTTTTTCTTCCGAAGTGTCAACACCCAGCGCCTGCAACCATGTCTCATCGAGTGCGTTCTCTGTGTCGATCAAGATCACAAAGATTCCCTGTTCCTGTGCGTTCTTGATTATGTTTCCTGATGCTATGTATGATTTACCCGCACCTGACTCACCGGCAAGTACTGTGACCTTGCCTAGAGGAATTCCTTTGTTAAAGTCGCTGGTCATCAGATAGTTCAGCGCATAGTTTCCTGTTGATATCCAATCTGTGGGGTCGCTGAATCCTATGCCCAGACCCTGTATTGATTTTGTTATGCTCTTTCTAAATTTGGTTGCGTCAAACACTTTTGTCATTGTTATCGTCCTATAGTAAGATCCAAATGATCACTAATACTACCAACACCCATGCCGGTATCTGTTTGTATAAGATCCATTCGATCGCTTTCTTAATATTGTTCATGCTCTTATTATATTACACAAGGCCCTGACAGTCAATATCAAGGCCTTGGTAAAATGTCAGATTATTTTGCTTGTCTTGATCTAATCAACTTCAAGATGTCTTCCGCTCTCTTGGCACTGTCGCCCGCCGGTGCCGCCGTTGCCGGAGCCGCCTCAGGTTGTGGTGCTGGTGCAGATTCAGTAACTGGAGCCGCTGTTGGGGCCGCTTCTGCCACTGGTGTTGCCACTGGAGCCGATGCTGTTGGTACTGCCACTTGTGGTTTACCTTGATAAGCCACGCCCGCTGGTCTGAAGTACTGTCCATACTGCTCAAGATCATAAGCCTCACCTTCAACAGATTTCTCAAATAATTCTTTGATTATCTTTACCTCTGCTTCGGTTGGTTCTTTTGGTCTGAAATCACCTAGGTTATGTAACCCATGTGTGTCGATCGCGGCTCTCTCGGCCTCGTCCAACGGTCTTTCTCTTCTTGACCATTTTGATGTTGAGTAGTCTGCATAACCACCTTTTGTTGTCTTAGTAATCCTGAAGTCTACACCCTTCAAGTAATCAGTTGGCATTTCTTCCATCTCTGGATCCATAAGTGCCCCTCTGATAATGTTGAAGATCTGAGGTCCAATGATGAATCTTCTGATTGGATTCTCAGGTGTTGAGTCTTCTGTTAGTGGATTCGTTGTGACAAAACCTTGGAAAATGTAACTTTTCTTTTTCCAGTATTTTCTGCCCATGTCTTCCATGCTCTTGTCTTTGAACCACGGTCTCACCTCTGTGAGTACTGGACAAGTTTTCCCATACATTTCCATGCACGGTACTTGCACTGTCACTGGTCTCGAATCAGTCTGACCTTTGATACCTGCGAACGGTAACTTGATCATGTTCCTTTCAGTCCAGAAGAATGTGTTGGTCTCGTCCTTGTCCGGTAAGAACCTAACCACTGCTTCAGAACCTTCTGAGATATTCCAGTGTGGGTAGATGGCGTTGTCTCCGCCTGTGTTGGAAGTGGAGCGATTCACTTCTTGAGATTTTAACTTCGCTCTTATTTCAGCCAATGATGCCATAATGTAAGCCTCCTTTATTGTGCCTATGTTGTTGTTTGCCTAAATGTATATTAGACATATACTGAATAATATACAGTGTTATTTATCTAAAGTCTACTACTATTATTGGTAATATTATAGTTTAAATGGTATGAAATGATTTATTTCTAAGGGATCGTCGACAGAATCAATAGGCACAACATCAAAAGCGATAGTTATTCTGGGTCTATCCTCTTCATTCCACAATGAACTTCTATGTCTATCGTTATCGCTTTTACCCACAACTAAAAGACCTTCATTGCTGACTACTGTGATAATTTTATCTGTATTTGGAATTTGATATTCTGTGTAACTATTCCCTACTTGTACACAGTAAAATCCATGCCATACTTTTTTATCAGCAGGCCAATGTTTGTGCCAGTCAACTTTTTCTCCTTTTCTAAAAACGTTTAGCCAAGATTTTATCACATAGGCCCTATCATCCAACAACGGAGTTACATTCTTTACTATTTCGTGATAGAGCACAGACACTTGTCTGTTTGGAAAGGTTAAAAAATTATATTTCCTATGATTGGCAGTTGTAAACGTACCGTACCATCCGGTATTTTCTAAATGTGCTAGTTTACTTTTTAATAATTTTTCTACTTCTAAACTATATGAAGCGAGTTGCTGATTGTCTATGGAATTTAACTTCACAGAATAAAGGTAGTCTTTACTATGTACTTGCATAGTATTCTATAAAAGATACCTTATTGGTAAAATGCGAGGTTTTTTATACGACCGATCTGTGAGTCGTATGCCTGTTCTTCTTCTGAATAGAAGTCTTCCAACTGTAGGCCAGCAAGTTCTATGGCATCCTTCAGAGTGTACTCCTGGTCACCCACTTTAAACTTGTCGCCTGCTTTCATGCCTGCGGCCTTGGCTTTCTGTACTGCCTGTGCAAATTGGTTACCCTCGAATTTGCCTGCGTGTGCACCGCCCGACATCTTCTCGTAGTGCTCCGCGGCCTCTTCGGGAGTCAATCCCAATTCGTCTGCTTTGCTCATGAATTCGTCTCGGGTCATGCTCTGAGCCATGTCTGCTATCTTGTCGCCCATGCCTTCTGTCTTGTCTGAGTATTTTGGATCACCTGCCTTCATTTTTTGATACGCTGGAGAGTTCACCATCTTGTCTGCCTTACTCACAGGCATTCTACCCATCAATTCGTCATAGTTTTTACTTAGGTAACCTGTCGCAATTTTTTCGTCTGATGAGGTAAACGCTGACTTGCCATCTTTGTCTAGCACGTCATAGATCATTTTTCCGTCATCACCTCTGTACATTGACACATAAGGTTTCTGTTCAGTTATGTTGTCAACCCAACTTTCAAATGCTTCTGTTTCTTTGGCTTTACCTTTTAGATCTTTCTTGGGTGCGAACGCTCCTGGATCCATTCTCACCTCTTTGCCGTAGTCTGGATCTGATTGCATTTTCTTGTAGTCGTCGATGTATCTCTTCGCTAACTGCACAGCAATCTTTTTGTTCTTGATGTAGTCTGGAGTTGGTTTGAACGTTGCTGAATTTTCTTGTTCCATCTCGTCTGCCACTCTTGAAGCGAAGTTCGCCACTCTGTCTTCCTCGCCCGACTTTGTCAAAAGTCTTGATGCGATGTCTGATAATATAGAACTTAACATTGTGTTTTTGTTTGTGAATTTTGTTGTTTTCAACATCTTGTCTGCTGTGTCATCTTTTCTTAGCACTAACTTTTTATCTGGATCTGTTAAGAAACTCAGTACAACCGCACCATGGTCCACGGGTGGTTGTATAGGTGCGTCAATTGGTTCATCGCCTGGGTCTAATTCATTTACTGGTTGTGTTTTGTTTTTCTCCAATTCACTCATGACCCTACTAATCAGAGGAATAGCGTCTTCCACGCGGCTATCGAGGTTTGTCATAGTGAACTTCTCTCTTAATTTGTTAACAGTCTCATCATCTAAGATTTGATCTTCTGCTTTCTTGTAACTCTTGCAACTTGATTCATAATGAGATTGTTTGCTAAGATTTCTCATGTACTCTCTTAGGTTTTCTAATTGTAATTTTGTGTTTTCAATTATGTCGCCTGCGTTGTCGTTCAATTGATCTTTGTTAGAGACATATCTTTGGAAAGAATTTAATTTTGCGATATCTTCTGACGTTTGGATTATGTGTTGACCAAATTCATCATGTGGTCTACCGCCGTTAGCAACGTGTCTCATCATTGCTCTCGCACCTGCTAGGTGTGTCATTGGATACTTGAATCTTTCACCGTCTTCATTTTCTATGTACAATGATTGTATCTGTCTTGATCTCGCACCCGGCACAGTCTCGTCAACCTTGCCTTTGTGTCTGATTATTAATTTTGTTTTGTCTAGATTCTCATATGAACGTTTTGATGTGCCTGTTAGGCCTTCGTTCACGCCTGCTAATTTTGTGATTCTTGCTAGTTCTTCTGACATTTCATCAGTATTTACCGTTTTGTTCGTATCTGCAAGATTTTCGTAATCCTGCTTCGTTAGGTTGTTTTTAGTGATATCTCTCACATCGAATCTCAGACTATGCTCAACTGCAAAGTCTTTGAGCTCTTTGAGGAAAGCGTACCATTCGTCCCTGCTGTCCTCGTCGATTTTATTCACAAGATCCCTGTTGTAGTACACTTTCATGTTCTCACCATCTGCTAGACTGATACTCACAGAACCAAAAGTGTCCGCGTCTTCCTGGAATTCAAATTCAAAAAATACCGCATTGCTTGGATCTGCTGTGGCGGCACCATTTTCGTCGCCTAAACGTATGTTGGCGAACTGTGATCTTATCTTATTGAATAAATCTTGCGAATTTTTAGGGTTCATATAGTGTATTTATTATCCTGTGAATGATCCAAATATTGGCATTGGGGTGATTTCGCTGGTCCGATCTGTCCATTTTTCGAATATTTTAGGATCAAAGTCTGCCAGCACCTTCATCATACGTGTCATTAACAAACACGCACTGACAAGGTCATCATGTTGTCCTGGTTTTGCTTTGTAACTCAAACCCGTGGCAACGAAGTCCTTCATTTCTGATATCAATAATTGTGAGTTTATCTTCATCTTGTCGTTCTCGACCAGTTCTTTGAATTTTGTACAGGCATCGATCTTGTGTTTCGCCGTGGTGTTGAACCCTCGTCTGAACTTACGTCTGTGCCCTTTTCTGATAGGCTCAGATAGGAACATACCCATGATATTTTCCTCCCCTATGTCCATCACCCGCATAAGTGCGGCCTCACCTATTGTGTTGTTTTCCATGGAGTAGAAAATCTGTGGAGAGGCTGTTGCATCCTGTTCCATTATGGTGTCATGTATGTGTTTGTTGATTCCTTGAAGGATACGTATCTGCTGATTCATTGGAGTCTGGTTATGATGCCATTCTCCCACCTGTTCAAAAGTTGGGAGTTCAAAAATCTGTATTGCGGCATAGTCACCCCCTGTTCCCATGCTTGGATCCAAACTAACCATATAGGTGTGTCCGGGTGTTGGACGCTTAAACCAACGCACCTGTCCTGTAGTCTCTACCGGTGGAACACCTTCCATGTCGGCCAAAACAATACTTGATATCAACGTTTCGTCAAAGATCAAGAACTCGCACTCGTGTTCCCTTCTGAATCTTTCTTCCCCTATTCTGGCACGCTCCGCATCCGCCCATGCTTCATTTCTGTCTGGGTGTTCTGACCAGTGAGCCTTCATAGCATAGAAACCGTTGGTTCCTATTATCTTGTCATTTCCGTATTCGTCAAATCGCTTGTTGGCTTCTTTCCAGATCATTGCGAACTGGTCTTCGTCACTGTTTGGTGTAGATGTTATCATGCACTTACCACCTGTGCTCAATGTGGGTGACAGCGAAGTCCAGAATTCCTTTGCCTTCTCTGGTGGTTGCACGAACGCAAACTCATCACAATATATTAGTGTAAGTGACATACCCCTACCTGTGTTTTCTGTCGTTGTTGTGGCCATTATCTTAGATCCATTGTCAAATTCTATGCTGTTTCTGTTGTACTGTGTTACACCGGCCTTGATCCAACTTGGCAACATCTCATATGCGTAACGAACCCTTGACATGATGTCTGACGCTCCTGCGTATTTGTGTGCCGCAATCAGAATTTGTGAATCCGGCCTGAACATAGCATACCATATCAGATAACCCGAAGCACAAGTTGTTTTGCCTGTCTGTCTGGGTAGCATTGCTATTGAAAATCTGTGATCGTTGTAACTATTGATCAGCCTTTCCTGGTACGGGAATGGTTCAAAACGCATTGAGCCCTTAACTGGATGTTGTATCTTCATGAATTCCTTCATAAAGTAAAGTGGGCCGCTCTTAGGGTCCATACACTTCTCAAGTTTTTGCACTTGCTCTTTGGTGTATTTGTGTTTCTTATTGGCCTTTTTAATTTGGTCGCTATCTAATGATACATACGCCATAGTGTAGTATTTAAGGCTTTATAGGTGCTAGGAAAAGACTTATTTTTTCTCTTTGTCTTTGATGGCTTTCTTCATTGGTTCTTCTTTGTTGCCATCTTTGTCCATATCTAAGAAGTCCGGCTTTGCTTTTTTGGCCTCTGTCTGATATGCTGTTTTAAAACTTTCGTACTGTGTTCTAAGACTGTTCGCCAGTTCTTCTTCAGTGATCTTGTCTTCTGCCGCCATTGGGTTATCTCCATCAGCAACTTTAGGATAAGTTTTCTTTTGTCTGTTAAGACCGCCTGAGTGTTTGTTTACCAAACTGTCTATGTCTTGAACTTTTTCTTCAGGTTCGTTAGCGAATGTTTCTTCCTGTTTTTCATCTTCGGGTTTAGTTACAATGTCTCTCATTCTAGCCATGTCCATGGATCCTGCCGCATCGTCTGTGTCCATTTCTGGTTCATCTGCACCGATCATTTTTGCATCTACTGGTTGCACACCTGCTAGTTTCAAGATCTGCATCATCATGCCTGCTTCTTCGGGACTGTCTGTTGATATCTTGATTGCTTCGTTCACAGTTTCTTTTGTAATTTCTTTTTTACTCTCGGTTGCTTCGTCATAACCATTATAGGCATGCCAAAAATCTGCCATTGCACTTCCGTATTTTTCAATGAATTCTTCTTTAGACATTTTTTCAGCATCGTCTTCCATCTGTCTCTTAACAGCACCCTCATCTACTTTTGGGTTTGTTCTTTCAACATTCTCTACTGCATCTTTCACCAATTCGGGTTTTTTCTCTGCGATTTCTTTTAACTTTGTTAACACATCTATCATTTCCATAACTTATTTCCTTTTTGGGTCTGGGTGCGGGTTAGTTGATTTTGATAAAGGACTTGGTGAGCCTGTTTCTTCGTTGCTCTGTACTTCTTGCGTTTTGTTGTCTTTGCCCACTTCCATATTGAGTGCATTGGCTTCTCTGTCTTTTAATAGTTCTTTAAGAAGACCCATGTTTGCTTTTGTGCTGTGGTAGTCTTCTGCGTTTACTTTAGGAGCATCTTTGTACTCGATGTCGTGAAGTTTATTGGCATATTCAGATTTTTTAGCAACTTCCATGTCGTTCTGATATTCTTCTGTTGGCTCTCCTGGTTTCCTCACAACAATGTGTGTTGCTGGAATCCTCAAAATGTCTGAAAGATATTCTTGCATGACCCTAGGCGATTCTGGATAATTCGTTGTGACATCAAAAATAGTAACAGATTCGTTGCTTAATCTTGGAAAGTCCAATGGCAAAGTCATAATAGGTGTGCTTTTGCCTGCTGACATTTTAGCAAGATCAAATTTTTGTAGTGCTGTTTCTAAAGCATTTTTGTCGATGTCTTTAGGTTCACCAGCAATCTTTATTTTGTAGTCATATGACTTGGTTGATTCTGTTAGGTAGTCTTTGAACGTGCTCATATGCAATATTTAGTCTTTTTTGAGTAGTTTCTTCATCAATTCGTTACGATCAGATATCACAAATCCGTCGCTTTCTTCTATAGCGGGCCCATCTTTATTACCCTGATCTAACTTCTGCTTTTTGAGTTGTAATTCGATCATTTTCAGTTTCTTGTCGATCTTGCCGCTTTTAGCATCTATGGCGTTCCTAAGGAAGTTTCCAGCCACTTCAAAGATCCTGCCTGAGTATCTGGAGTCCACGTTCATGCCTAGATCCATTAGATTCTTGTAACTCTCTTCGGCTTCAATTGCCAGTTTGTCTAATTCTAGATCTGACAGTTCACCCAAGCCTTTTACCTGGGGCAACGCCGCCGCAACCTTGTCAAATTCCGCATAACTTTTTTGCAAGTTTTTCTGTGTTTGTGGATCAAGATTCTTTGTTGAAGGATTTACGTTGGTTTCTTTGATTTTTCTATCTTTTTCTTTCTTGTCTACCTCTTTGAATGCCTCTTTTACGTTTGGTAAATTAAGAATGTCCTCTAATTTTTTTGTCATATCATGTATTTACAGTATTTAAAAAACTGTTTGCAAATTTTCCCGTCCTTTTGTTGCACCATTCTATACAAACAGGGTGGGTGAAAGGGTGTCCGTTAAGGCTATCCGGTATCAGTTTTTGGAAAACGTCAGAACTTATAATTTGTTCAAAACTATTTTTGTGCAGACTAATATTGGCAGTGTCCTTGACAATTTTTCCAAACATCAATTTTTCTATATTTTTACCTGCCTGTACAGAACCGATCATACAGCAAGGGTAAACATTTCCATCGCTGTGTATGTATATCTCTTTACGGTGACTCCATATGCATTCAACTTTTCCCGGATCTCTCTTTAGGAATAATTTTTTCCAATGCTTTTCTCCGTGGCTAGAATCTAGTTCTTCACGCAATAATTTTTGCTTGGTGCTTTTTTCTAAATCATATAGATGTTCATTGTTTTCAAAAACTTTAAATTTCGAATCAACATCAAATCTTTCTGAATACATGAATTTGATAGATTCAAAGCCCAATGATTCTGATAAAGATTTTGCTTTTTCTATTTGATGTTCGTTATGTTTGAAAACAATGTATTGCCATAGAGCCTTCCCTCCGTTACCTATAAAAGATTCCGCATTCTCCATGATTTTTTTGTATGACGTGTTTCTACGATAAAGATGATGGGTATCATCTAACCCATCTATGCAAAATACCACTTCAACGTTTTTCCTGGTGCCCAGTCGTCCCCACCAATCTTTATTCCTTAGAGATGCATTTGTGCTGATGTGAATTTTTTGATTTGAAAAAAAATCTACAATATTATCCAGTTCCGGATGCATCAACGGATCGCCAAAATTGCCTCTAAACGAAATTCTCTTTAGAGCTTTCATATGATTTAGTGGTAACCTCTTTATCGTGTCAAAAGGCAGGTGTGTTACATTTAAATCCTTGTGTACATTACCTTGCATGTCATAGCGTGGGCACTGAGGACATTTGGAGTTACAATGACTGCTTAATTCGAAATCGATCAGCTCTATAGTTTCTAATGAATACATCAAAATTACTTACGTTTGCTATTATGAAACAACTGTTCTTCTGAAACCACACGGAATTTGATGCGTCTTTGTTTGGCATATGCATTAGCCGCCTCCCATTTGGCCATGTTGATTATGACTTGTTTTTTCTTTGCCTGACTTCTTCCCGCGGCCTCCATTGTGGTCTGACTCATGGGTTTGACTTCTATCATTTCAGCATGTTTCCGACCTTCCTTGTCTTGGTACACGATAAAGAAATCAGGCACGTAGACTGTGTACTTCCCGGTGAATGGGTGTCTGTATGGGATCTTTATTGATTCACTTGCCCATTGGTACACGTTTGGGTGTTCGTCGCACAATCGCATGAAGGCATGTTCCCAACTGCTTCTGTAAGTAGGGGTTTTGGTACCAACATACTTGTTTCCGTTCTTGGGCGAGAACTTCCCCTTAGCGAATCTCGGTAACATTTGTGCTCTCCAGTAAAAATCTTAGATCGAAATCCTTCTTCAAACGTATCACAAGTGCTTTCCTGATTTTATTTTCCTTTATGCCTGCAGGCGAATGCCAACACCAAGATTTAAATAAGGCCCAGTTTCTATTATGTGTAACATGCGATGATACAATTTTTTTGTTTTCATCATACAAAGTTGTGTATCCACTGGCATCATCCAACATGTACATAAAAGTCCATGGATAACTGTCTCTGTGCGGATTATCATTCGTAGTCGATCTAAGGAACTGCACCAACACCCGCGAATTTACCATAATT
>Ga0181578_10002456_pt1 | contig 17319 bp, 18 predicted proteins | sample 071ome_21_FD_148659 | JGI IMG/M metagenome (GOLD analysis project Ga0181578, IMG submission 148659) | Coastal salt marsh microbial communities from the Groves Creek Marsh, Skidaway Island, Georgia - 071401CT metaG (spades assembly) | ecosystem: Environmental > Aquatic > Marine > Intertidal zone... | reverse complement strand
TTCATGGCGACGATTTCGGGGCGGGCCAGGGCGGTAATGTCCATCACGTTCAGCCTGCCGTCTCGAGCCGGCATGCCACGGCCATGCGATGGGCGTCCAGACCCTCCGCTTCGGCCAGCGCCATGGTGGCCCCAGCCGCCGCGCTCAGCCCCTGCTCACTGGCCTGTTGCACCGTCATGCGCCGCTGAAAGTCGACCATGGAGAGCCCGCTGAACGCGTGCGCGTGCCCGTAGGTGGGCAGCACGTGATTGGTGCCGGAGGAGTAATCGCCCAGCGATTCGGGAGTGAAGGGGCCGAGAAAAATCGATCCGGCCGTTGTGATTCGCCCGGCCAGAGACTCAGCGGCCGTGCCATTCAGGATCAGATGCTCCGGCGCGTAATCCTCGCTGATGGCCAAAGCCTGGGTCATGTCGTCCACCCGAATCAGGCGGGCATGCTCGAGTGACTGCTCCAGCACTGAGGCCCGGGGCAGCGCCCGGGTCAGCTCAGGAAGCATCTCAGCGATGTCGTTGAGCAGATCGGCTGAATCGCTGACCACGATGGACTGTGAATCGGGGCCGTGCTCGGCCTGTGAAAGAAGGTCATAGCACACCGCGCGCGGGTCGGCGCTCCCGTTGGCGATGATCATCACCTCCGACGGGCCGGCCGGCATATCCTGTGCGGCGCCGGCCGGGTCTGCAGCGGCCTGGCGCTTGGCCTCGGTGACCCAGGCATTGCCGGGCCCGAACAGCTTGCGGCAGGCGGGTACACGTTCCGTACCATAGGCCATGGCGGCGATGGCCTGAGCTCCGCCCATCCGGTAAATGTGCCTGACGCCGCAGAAACGCGCTGCATACAGAATGGCCGGGTCGATTTCGCCGTTGTGGTCAGGCGGGCTGCAAAGGATGACTTGCGGGCACCCTGCCAGCCGCGCGGGAATGGCCAGCATGAGCACGGTTGAAATCAGGGGCGCGCTGCCGCCGGGAATATACAGCCCAACACTGGAAATCGGAACGTAACGGGCTTCGCAAACCAGGCCCGGCGCGGTTTCGACCCGTATGTCTGAAGGCCGCCCCGCCTCGTGAAAAGACTCGATTCTGCCAGCGGCTTCCGCGATGGCCTCTCGCAGGTCGGCGCTCAGACGCGCTCCGGCTTCGGAGATCATGACCTCCGGCACCAGGGGGTCTTCAACAAGACAGCCATCCAGTTCACGTGTCAGGTCGCGCAGCGCCTCGTCTCCCTGGTCGCGAATCCGGGCGATGATGCCGGCCACGGTGGCTTCCATCGCGCCGGTGTCCATGACCGGGCGCGACAGCGCGTTGCCGCGCTCCTGTGCATTCAGTGATGACCAGTTGATTCTTTCCATCGTTTGCCTCAGGCCAGCATTTTCTCCACGGGCAGCACCAGGATGGCGGAGGCGCCCGCGCCTTTAAGCGCTTCGAGGTGCTCCCAGAATACGCCTTCACGGCATACCGCGTGCACGGCCACCCGGTCGGGCGTGCCCTCCAGTTCCATCAGCGTGGGGTGCTCTGCGCCGGGCAGGATTTCCGCGATGCGCTCCAGTGCCGCGCGCGGTGCGTGCAGCATGACGTACTTGCTCTCCTGCGCTTGCAGCACGCCGTCGATGCGTGCCAGCAGACGATCGAGCAAAGGTTGCTTGTCTTCGGGCAAGGCCTGGCCCGTGCCATACAGGGCGGCTGTGCTCTCGAACAGCACTTCGACTTCCTTCAGGTGATTGGCCCGCAGCGTGGTGCCCGTGGAGACCAGGTCGGCGATGGCGTCTGCCGTCCCCAGGCCCGGGGCAATCTCGACCGACCCCGCTAGCTCCACAATCCTGGCCTCGATGCCTTGCCTGGAGAGCAGTTCGCGGGTCAGCGCGGGGTAAGTGGTGGCGACCCGTTTCCCGTCGAGGCCGCCGGCGCCGGAAATGCCTGATGATTCCGGGACCGCCAGCGACAGGCGGCAGTGGCCGAAATCGAGCTTGCGGAGCGAACTCAGACCGGTGCCGCCATTGCGGTCCAGCATGACCTCGTTGGCCACGTTCTCGCCCACGATACCCAGCTCGCAGACGCCGCCCATGATCATGCGGGGAATGTCATCGTCACGGACCAGCAGCAGGTCGACCGGGAAATCCTTGCCGTACCAGAACAGCTTGTCCTTGCTGCGCGCAAATCGAAGGCCGCAGCCCTGCAACAGCGCCAGTGATTTTTCCGACAGGCGGCCTGATTTCTGAATGGCGACGCGTAATCTACTCATGGTTTGTCCTTTTGCATTCTTTCCAGCGCGATCTGATATCCGCCCTCGCCTTGGCTCATGAACCGGGCGACACGCCCGACCGTGGTGACGCTCACGCCGGTGATGTCGCTGATATCCCGATAGCTGCGCCCCTCGGTCAGCAGGTTGGCGACCCACCAGCGATCCACCATGGCCTCGAGCTCTGCGGGCGTGCACAGGTCGAGGAGGAACTGGCGCACCTCGGCCGGTGAATCGAGCGTCAACATGGCCTGGTACATCGAGCGGGCGGCGCTTTTCAGCTCTTTCAGCTGTTCGGGGCTGTGCTGCTTCATATCGGGTTTGTATTAGTGTATTAACGTGTTAATACGTTAGGTGGTATTGTAAAGCGTCTCTTGCCGATGGGCAAGTCATTTTGGTCGTTGCGGTGACTCCGCCTGGCAGTTGGGGGGCGCTGGGTGCTGCCCGCCGTCAGAGCGAGGCTTGGCCCAGCCATGTGCTGGTTGATCGGCCGGGTTGAAAGCCCGCGCCGATCAGGGCGATCGACGCGGGCCGTCCCGGTTTTAACGCGGTTTATTCAGGTTTGCTGAACTTCAGGGTCATGCGATGCGACTCGCCAATCGCCTTCATGGTCTCCCGCAGTTCGGGGTTGTCCCGGCTGGTCGCCAAAGTGGGTGGAAGGCGCCAGACGGTATCCTCCTCGCCGGGCCGATCCTTTTCATTGAAGTTGATATCCACCAGGCCGTTGAACACAAATCCGGCATCGGTGAATGTCTTGATGACAAAGTCATCCTTGAGGTAGCCGCGCGAACCGCTGGCAAATTCATCCGACATCTCGTCTCTTGCCTGGTGCTGCACCACGCCCACAATCCCGCCCGGCTTCAGGGCGTCAAAGGCGTCCTTGACGGCGGCGGTCAGGAACCCGCCCTGTGATTCGAATCGCGCCAGGTTGTGCAGCGCGCGGATCATCACCACGGCGTCGGCCGAACCTTGGGCTTCCTCCGGTAGCGATCCAAACTGGAAGGCGCCAATCTGGGCGGCATTATCCACGCCCCAGTCGTTGGCCTGGGCGGTCCAGTCGGCGACCCAGTTCTTCTTGGCCGCCAATTGCTCCTCGGTGAAAAAGCCGAACAGGGGAAACATGTCTGCCGAATAATCAGCACCGACCAACTTGCCCTCCGGGCCCAGGTAGGCCAGCAGAATTTTGCTGTACCAGCCGCCACCGGGCAGCGCTTCGACCACGGTCATGCCGGGTTCGATGCCGAAGAATTCCAGAGTCTCCTGTGGGTGTCGGTGTTCAAAGCGCGCTTTAACCCCCTCGGGCTGCGCTGCCAACACGTCGCTGAGTGCGGTTTCGGACATGGCGTTGCCGCTGGCCAGCAGGCCCGCCACCAGTGCAATGCAAAAGTGTGTGGTTTTATGGTTCATAGGTTGTCATCCTGGATGATGTCGCTCGCAGTGCGTGTGATATGGGGGTACCCCAACCGGTATACAAATACGTCCGGCAACGTAACTTTTGGCACGTTTTAAACCATCCGGGCTCTGCTAGCATCCAACACCATGAAAACAGGAATAACCTGTTCAGGAGTTATGAACCATGAAATTACTGAATACCCTGGTGATCGCGGGCTTGATGTCCGGTACTGCCCTGGCCGACTACACGCAGGAACTGAATTGGACCTTCGAACTTGAAAGGGGCGGGCGAATCAGCCTGGAAAACATCAACGGTAATGTCGAGGTGACGGGTCAGCCGGGCAATACGGTGGAGATCACGGCCCTCAAAAAGGCCGGCACCGAGGAATACCTGGAGCAACTCGAGATCATCATTGAAGACTCGCCCAGCGCGATCCACATTGAAACCGACCACCCGGACAGTGGCATTAAAGGCATGTTCAACTGGGGCCGTGACAGCAGCGGCAGCGTTCGATTCACCCTGCGCGTGCCCGAAACCGCCGATCTGGACGCCATCGAGTCGGTCAACGGCAACGTGACCATTTCGGGCGTGGGCGGGCTGGTACGGGCCGAGACCGTCAACGGTGATGTACAAGTCTCAAATCTCAGGGGCAATGCCAACTTGGAAACCGTGAACGGCGAAATCGATGCTTCTTTCGACAAATTCGCGGCGGGTCAAAAAGCCAACTGTGAGACGGTCAACGGGCGCGTCGTTGTTAACCTGCCCGAAGATGCCGACGTGTCGGTAACCGCTGAGACCATCAACGGCGGTATCGATGGCGGGGATTTTGGTCTCAAGGTCGACAAGGGTTTTGTCGGTCGCGACATGGAAGGCGATATCGGTAATGGCGGCGGCCGCCTGGCGCTGGGTACCGTCAATGGCGCCATCAAGGTACGCAAAAACTAACCCTCCAGAGCTACAAGCTCACTTAAGACCCGGCCATCGTGCCGGGTTTTTTGTGCGCGCGCTTAACGTCTGCTATGATATATCACAAAATATATGTGAGATGACGATGAACAAAAATGAATGGCATGGCGTGTTTCCGGCACTGACCACCAAATTTACGGAAGCAGATGATCTTGACTTTGATGCCATGGCCAGGCATCTCGAGTTTCAGCTGGAGGCGGGTGTGCATGGGGTGATCCTGCTGGGTTCGCTGGGAGAGAACCCGGCGCTGGACATGTCGGAAAAAGTGGAGATGGTCCGCTTTTTCGCCGACCAGGTGGGCGGTCGGGTACCTGTTGTTGCCTGCGTGGCGGAATCCGGCACGCGCAGAGCGTTGTCCTTCGTCACCCAGGCAGAGCAAGCGGGCGCCGATGGTTTCATGGTGTTGCCGCCGATGCGCTATGCCAGCGACCGTGAAGAAACCCTGGTCTGGTTCAGAACAATATGCGCTCACGCCAGCCGGCCCGTGATGGTTTACAACAACCCCATCGCCTACGGCACTGACCTGCTGCCCGAGGATTTTGCCGAGCTGGCGGATATCGAGTCGATTCATGCCATCAAGGAATCATCATCGGACACCCGCCGGATGGCGGACATCCGGCGCCTGACGGGCGAACGGTTCGCCTTATTCTGCGGTGTGGACGACATCGCCTTTGAATGTTTTGCCCTGGGCGCGGACGGGTGGGTTGCCGGGCTGGTGGTGGCCTTTCCTCAAGAAACCGTCCGTCTGTTCGAGCTGTGCGCGTCGAATCGCTGGGATGAAGCACGCAGCTTGTATGAGTGGTTTCTGCCCCTGCTGCACCTGGATGTGGGGAACAAGTTCGTGCAGCAAATCAAGCTGGTCGAGGAATTGCACGGTGTCGGCAGCGCACGGGTCCGCGCACCACGGTTGAGCCTCAATGAACGCGAGGCGCGCGAGGTGGAGCGGGTGTATCGGACAGCCATGGAAAGCCGGCCGAAGCTGTGACTGGGCGACCCAGGCCGCCGCGGGCCAGCCTGGCCGAGCAGGCCTATTCGGAGTTGGAGCGGCGGCTGGTAATGCTGGAGTTGCACCCGGGGCAGTTTTTGCAGGAAAAGAACCTGACCGAAACCCTGGGGCTGGGCCGAACGCCGGTGCGTGAGGCGGTTCAACGTCTGACGGAAACGGGCTTGCTGAAAATTTATCCGCGCAAGGGGATCCTGGTACAGCCCGTTCAGGCTGAGTCGCTGGGGCAGGTGCTGGAGACGCGCCGCGTTCTGGAGCGTTTACTGGTCGTCAAGGCCGCGGAGCGGGCGGATGAGCCGCAGAGGACGAGGCTCGAAAAGTTGGCTGGCGCTCTGGATTCGGCGTCGGATTCGGCGTCAGATTCGGCGTCGGATTCGGCGTCGGATTCGGCGTCAGATGCGGCGCATCTGCAGGCGGACACATTTTTTGAGCTGGATCATCAGCTCGACCGCCTGTTGGCAGAGGCCTGCCGCAATGTGTTTCTGGTCAGGTCGCTCGCCCCGCTGCATGCCCATTGCCGTCGGCTCTGGTTCCTGTTCCGAGCCGATGTGGACATGGGTGATGCCGCTAGGCTGCATGCGCATCTTGCCCGTTCAGTTTCCGTTGAAGATAAAACTGGCGCCATCAGGGCGCTCAATGGGATCATATCCGTCCTTGAAGGTCTTCACGCCAGGCTGGAAGCTCGCTCATGAATGCGCTTTCACAGCACTGCATCGTTATCGGCGCCGGAACGGTGGGGACCAGTTGCGCCTGGCACCTTCGCCGTGCGGGGTTTGCGGTGACGCTGGTAGATCCTGAGCTACCGGGGCAGTCGACCAGCTTCGGGAACTGCGGCTGTATTTCACCCAATCAGATCATTCCTTTTTCCTACCCCGGTGTGACCAGGGAGCTGCCGGGTTGGTTGTTCGACCGTCTGGGCCCGCTGGTGATCCGCTGGCAGCATTTGCCCACGCTGGCCCCCTGGTTCTGGCGTTTCTGGCGCGCGTCCAACTGGGACAATGTGCATCATATCGCGGAGAGCCAAACCCACCTGATGCGTCAGATCATCGAGGATTTTGCCGAAATCACGGATGCCACCGGAACCCGGGACCTGATTCAGGAAAAGGGGATGATCAACGTTTACGACACGGTGGATGAGTTCAAAAGCGCCCAGTGGAAGTACGAGCTCATGAGCCGGCACGATTTTGAGTGGGAAATCATCGGCCCCGATGAGCTCCGGATCATGGTGCCTGAGTTGCGCGTGGAAGGGGGCATGGCGCTTTATTACCCACAGTGGTGGCATACGGTAAACCCTGGCCTGCTGACCGGGCGAATCGCGGAGTCGGCGTTCGCCGACGGTGTTGAGTGGCTGCAGGATAAAGTCAGCAGGGTCAATCCGGGGCCCGTGGGTGTGACGGTATCCACGGAATCGGGACGCGAGCTCGAGGCCGACCAGCTGGTGGTGGCGGCGGGCGCGTGGTCTAACCGGATCGCGAAGCAGATTGAAGGCCGTACTGTGCCCATGACGGCGAAGCGCGGCTATCATCTGCACTTTACCGACCCCGGAATCGAGCTGGAATACCCGGTCACCTCCAGCACCCGTTTCTTCGTCATTACGCCCATGCATGACGGAGTCAGGATCGCGGGCACCGCAGAGTTCGCTTCGCTGGATGCCGAGCCCGACTATCGGCGCGCCCGGGTCCTGAAAGAGCATGGCAAACACTATCTTCCGAACCTGCAGGTAGAGGAGGCCAGCGAATGGATGGGTCGTCGCCCAATGATGGCGGATTCGCTGCCGGTCATGGGCCGCTCACCGCGCCATGAACGCGTGCTGTACGCGTTTGGGCACGGCCACTATGGTCTGGCCCAGGGCCCTACCACAGGCAAAATCATCGCCCGCCTCGCGCAGGGACAAGATCCCGGCACGGACCTGCAGCCCTATCGCTTCGACCGTTTCTGAGCATGAGTCAGCCAGTAGCCCGCAACTTTGACTGCATCGACGCGCACACCTGCGGCAATCCGGTCCGGGTGGTGGTTTCCGGGGGGCCGGACCTGCGGGGCGCCACCATGCTGGACAAACGGGAACATTTCCGGGCGGAGTTCGACTGGATTCGAACGGCCTTGATGTTCGAGCCGCGCGGCCACGCCATGATGTCCGGGAGCATCCTTTATCCCAGTGAACGAGAGGACTGCGATATTGGCGTGCTCTTCATCGAAACCTCCGGTTGTTTGCCCATGTGTGGTCACGGCATGATTGGCACCGTCACCGTGGCCGTGGAACGCGGCCTGGTGACACCCCGCGCACCCGGCGAGCTGCACCTGGAAACGCCCGCTGGAAAAGTATCGGTCACCTATCGGCAGGAGCAAGGCCGGGTCAAGTCGGTTTGTCTCACCAACATCCCTTCATTTCTCTATGCCAGCGGGCTCGAGGTGGACTGTCCGGAGCTGGGCGGCACCCTGAGCATGGACGTTGCCTACGGCGGTAACTTTTACGCGATTGTCGAGCCACAGCCCGGCTACCGGGATCTCGGGCAACTCTCGCCGGGCGACATTCTGCGGCTGAGCCCCCTGTTGCGGGCGCGGCTGAACGAGCGGTACCGCTTTGTGCATCCCCAGGACGAGCGAATCTCAGGCTGCAGCCACCTGCTGTGGGTAGGGGTTCCGACGAAGCCGGAAGCCGATGCCCGCAACGCGGTGTTTTACGGGGACGCGGCCATTGATCGCTCGCCCTGCGGCACGGGCACTTCATCCCGAATGGCGCAACTGGCGGCGCGGGGAGACCTGGCGGTAGGGGATCGCTTTGTCCACGAAAGCATCATCGGCAGCCTGTTCACCGGTCGGGTCGAGGCGGCGACCCGGGTGGGCGAATTCGAGGCCATTATTCCCAGCATCGAAGGCTGGGCCAGGATTTACGGCGAGAACCGGATCCTGGTGGATCCCGCTGACGACCCCTACTGGGCCGGCTTCCTGGTGACCTGATGCGGCTGCTGAATGCCGAAGAGGTCACCGGGCTGTTGCCGATGGATGAAGCCATTCGCTTGCTGAGCCAGGCATTCCCCATCATCAGTGCGGGGCAGTTCAGCCAGGCTCATCGCCAGCAGGTGGCGTTATCCGAGGGCACGGGGCTGATGATGGGCGCCGCTGCCCATGGTGTGGGTTTCGGATGCAAGGTGGTGAGTGTCGTGCCGGGCAACGCCGCGCGCGGGCTGGCGGGCGTAACGGGCCTGGTGCTCTTGATGGACGAGGTGACCGGTGAGCCTTTGGCCCTGCTCGAGGGCGCGCAGCTCACCGCTTTACGCACCGCGGCGCTCAACGGCTGCGCCATGGATCTGCTGGCGCGCGAGGATGCCCGCGTCGGATTGCTGGTCGGCTGCGGCACGCAGGCAACCGCGCAGGCCGAGGCCATGACGGCCGTTCGGGATCTGCGGGAGCTTCGGGTGCTGGGGCGCGAACCCTCCCGAACGGCTGCTTTTGTTGCCAGGCTTCAGAAACGGCTGTCATTGGATGTCCATGCGGTCAGTGACGCTGGGCAGGCCCTCGAGGATGTCGACCTGGTAACGGCGGCGACCAACAGCCTGACGCCTGTCCTGCCGGGTGAGCGGGTTCCCGATGGCTGCCATGTGAGCGGTATCGGCAGTTTTCGGCCGGACATGCAAGAGCTGGACCGCGCATTGATTGAGCGCGCCGATATATTCGTCGAGTCGCGCGAGAGCGCTATGGCAGAGGCAGGTGAATTGATCGCGGCGGCGGCGAAGGGTGTCTCCCGCCCACAGGACTGGAATGAGCTGGGTGAAGTCATGACAGGCGCCCGGTCGGGGCGGCAGGACGCCCAACAGGTGACTTTCTTCAAATCGGTTGGGCACGCGGTTTTCGACCTGGTCATCGCCAGGGCCTTGCTTGACCGGGCGGAGCTTGAAGGGGTGGGCAGCTCCTGGCAGCCCTGAGCAACTTGCCCGTCCTATAATGACCGCCCCGATACAGCCCTAACCATTGAGGAACTGCATGTGAAGCACATCATGACCGGCCTGTTTTTTCTGGGTTTCACGCTGTGCGTGTCCGCCGCCGAGGACAGCGCAGCGTTTAAGTCGCTGTACGAAAAAGAGTGGGCGTTCAGGCTGAAGGAGTACCCTCGGCTGGCCCGTGAAATGGGGGCAGAGGAGACGGCCCATCGGCTGACGCGCGTGGCCCGGGAAGACCAGGACCGCCGTTACGCCTTCTATACCGGGCTGGAGACGGAGCTCGAAGCGGTCTCCTGCGAACGGCTCGAGCGCGTGGAATGCATCAACTACCGGATTTTCCGGAACCAGGTCAGGCAGTTTATCGAGGATCATGAACATCGTGCTTACCTGATCCCTTTCAACAGCGACTGGGGTTTTTACATGTCGCTGGCGCGCCTGCCCCAGGAGACTGATTTCACCGATTTCGATAGCTACGCCGGCTACCTGGCCACGCTGGAAGAGCTGCCGCTGGTGATGGATCAGTACATCGGTCTCATGCGAGAAGGTCTGGCGGTTGGCATGACCCAACCCCGTGCCGTACTGGACGGCCGGGATGCGCCCATCAAGGCCCAGGTGGTGGGCTCAGCCGAGGAAAGCCCGTTTTTCCGTCCATTCATCGACCTGCCCGAGACGGATGACACGAAAGCGCGTGAGGCGCTGCTGGACAAGGCGCGCCGCGTGGTAATGGAGGGCGTGGTGCCTGCCTACGAGAGGCTGCTGGCCTTCTTTCACGAGGAGTACCTGCCGGGTGCCCGTACGACGCTGGGCGCCAGCGCCTTGCCGGGCGGGAAAGCGTTCTACCAATCGCAGATCAGGCGCTATGCCACGGTTGATCTCAGACCGGCGGAAATACACGACATTGGTTTGAGCGAAGTCAGGCGCATCCGGGCGGAGATGCAGGAGATCATCGAGCAGCTCGGTTTCGACGGTAGCTTTGCCGATTTCATCCAATTCCTGCGGACTGATCCGCAGTTTTATGCGACCACGGCGAAACAGTTGCTGGCGGAAGCCTCCTATGTGACCAAAAAAGTGGACGGACGCCTGCCCCAGTTTTTCGGCCGCCTGCCGCGTCAGCCCTATGGGGTGGCGCCGGTGCCGGAGGATATTGCGCCGTTTTATACCGCCGGGCGCTATGCAGGCGCTCCGCAGGATGCCTTGCGCGGTGGTTACTACTGGGTCAATACCTATGATCTGAAAAGCCGGCCGCTTTATGCCCTGCCCGCGCTGTCTCTGCACGAGGCCGCGCCAGGCCACCACCTGCAGGCAGCGCTCGCGCTGGAGCAGGATGAACAGCCTAATTTCCGGCGTTATGACTATATCTCTGCCTACGGCGAGGGCTGGGCCTTGTACGCGGAAAAGCTGGGCGTGGAGATGGAGATCTACGAAACGCCCTACGAAGATTTCGGCCGGCTGACCTATGAGATGTGGCGGGCCTGCCGCCTGGTTATCGATACTGGCATTCACGCGATGGGCTGGAGCCGCGAGCAGGCGCAGGAGTACCTGGCCGGGAATACCGCGCTGTCCATTCACGAGGTGACCACCGAGGTTGACCGTTATATTTCCTGGCCCGCGCAGGCGTTGAGTTACAAACTGGGTGAATACACCATCTGGCAACTACGGCGCTCGGCCGAGTCCCGGCTGGGCCCTGACTTTGACTTGCGCGCTTTTCATGACTTCATCCTGGCGCTGGGTTCTGTGCCCCTGGATATCCTGCAGGACGAAGTCGGTCGCTGGACGCAGGATCAGGCCAGTGTTTTGAAGATCGAAGATGGAGAAAACACATGAAAAAGATGCTTGCATCGATATTGCTGAGCCTCGCGGCCAACGCTTTGGCCGCCCCGGCGCCTGAGGGCGCCGAGGTCTATTTCATCACCCCGCGGGATGGGGACGTTGTCAGCAACCCGGTGGTTGTGCGCTTCGGGCTGGTGAACATGGGTGTCGCGCCGGCGGGGCAGGCTGTGCCCAACACGGGCCATCATCACATGCTGGTGGATCTGGATGAACTGCCCACGCTGGAACTGCCGCTGCCCAAGAACAACAACGTTATCCACTTCGGTGGCGGTCAGACCGAGACCACGCTGGAACTTGCGCCGGGTAAACATACCCTGCAACTGCTGCTGGGCGACCACGCGCACATTCCTCACCAGCCCCCCGTCATTTCCGACAAAATCACGGTGACCGTTCAGTAGATCACCCGGCTTTTTACGCGTATCGCAGTGCGCCAGGCTATCGCCCACCGGCGCCGGGCGTGGTCATACCAAGGGAGAAAACGGAAGAACCAGAAAACGGCCGGAAAGCCGCTTAGACCAACATTGGAACTGGACGCGTTAATGCGCACCGGTCAAAGATCTGTTCACCCTCTGGCGGGTAGGCGAAAAAACCGCTCGGCGTTTTGGGTGGTTGCCTCAGCCAGGGCCTTGGGGTGCTCGCCCCGAACGGCGGCCAGCGTACCCAGGATCCATGGCAGCCAGCGGGGCTCGTTACGATGCGACTTCACTCGCGGCCTGAGGTTACGCGGCTTAAGATACGGCGCATCGGTTTCGATCATCAGCCGGTCCTGGGGAATCTCACCCAGGTATTCCTTCATATGCGTTCCGCGGCGTTCATCGCAGATCCAGCCGGTGATGCCGATATAGCAGTCCAGGTCCAGGTAGGCACGCAGTTCTTCCTGGCTGCCGGTAAAACAATGCACGACGGCGTCGGCCAGTTGATCACGCACGCCCTTTAAGATGGCATGGAAATCGTCATGCGCATCACGCAGGTGCAGGAATATCGGTTTGCCGCTGTCGATGGCCATCTGCAGTTGCGACTCAAAGGCTTCGCGCTGGGCATCACGGGGTGAAAAGTCCCGAAAGTAATCCAGCCCCGCTTCGCCGGCGGCGACGACCCTGGCGTCTTCCAGCAACGCTCGTAATGTCCGGTCGGTGTCCTCATCGTAATCTGCCGCATGATGCGGGTGGACCCCTGCGGTCGCGAACAGCACTTCGGGGTGCAGCTCGGCAAGCTCGCGGGCATGCACGCTGCCCTCACGGCTGGCGCCGGTGACGACCATGCGCGAGACGCCCGCCTCTCTCGCCCGTGCAATCACATCCTCGCGATCACGGTCGAAGGAGTCATGCGTCAGGTTGGCGCCGATATCGATCAGGTCCATGGGCAGTCAGGTAGAATGGCGAAACGGCCATTTTACCTGACCGACAGCGTCATTCAGAGCACCCCTATGAGCAGCACCGCACCCATGCCCGCGCCATCGAAATGGAATGCCTACTGGCGGCTCATGCGCTTCGACCGGCCCATTGGCATCCTGCTGTTGCTGTGGCCTACCTTGTGGGCGCTGTGGATCGCCGGCGCCGGTTCGCCCCATGTGAAAAACGTTCTGATTTTCGTCGCCGGTGTGATCATCATGCGGGCCGCGGGATGCATCATGAATGATGTGGCGGATCGAGATTTCGACCCGCATGTGGAGCGCACCCGCGCCCGCCCGCTGGCCGCCGGTGAGCTGACGGTCAGGGAGGCGATGGTGCTGTTCGCCTTGCTGATGCTGGCGGCTTTTGGCCTGGTGCTGCTCACCAACGCGTTGACGGTGAAGCTGGCATTTGTGGGGGCCGCGCTGGCGGCCAGCTATCCCTTCTTCAAGCGTTTCACACATCTGCCCCAGGTCGTGCTGGGTGTGGCTTTTGGTTGGAGCATGATCATGGCTTTTGCCGCGGAGACCGGAGCCGTGCCCGGGGTGGCCTGGTGGTTGCTGGCCATCAACACGGTTTGGTCGGTCATTTACGACACGCTCTATGCCATGGTTGACCGTGAAGACGACCTGGCCATCGGCGTGAAATCAACAGCCATCCTGTTCGGCCAGCACGACCTGACGGCGTTGCGAATGCTGAAGGTGTGCATGGTCGCCATGTTGATGGCGCTGGGCTTTGCCATGGACTTTACCTGGCCCTGGTATCTCGGTGTGGCGGCGGCCGCGGGCCTGTTCATCCGGCAGCAGATTCGGGTGCGTGACCGCTCCGAGAAGGCGTGCTTCAGCGCGTTCCTCAACAACAACTGGGTGGGTCTGGCGGTGTTTGCCGGCCTGCTGGGGCACTACGCGTGGTTGGCTTATGGCTGAAATCGCCTTTCCCGCGCTGCGCACCTACCTGGCCCGGCCGCGTTACGGAGACGGTCCGGCCTTCATCAATGCCATGCAAAACAGCAAAGGGCTGCACCATCCCTGGGTAGCCGCGCCCTGCGACATGGCCGCCTGGCGCCGCTATATCCAGCGCCTGGAGCGCGACAACGAGGAAGGTTTCCTGGTGCGGCGCGTGGGTGACCGCTCGATCTGCGGGGTCGTCAATCTGAACGTGATTACCTACGAGGCCTTATGTAGCGCGTATCTCAGTTACTACGCGGTGGAGGCGCATGCTGGGCGTGGCTATATGAAGGAGGGTCTGCAGCAGCTGATCGAGATGGCCTTCCAGCGACTGGGCCTGCACCGGCTCGAGGCCAACATCCAGCCGGACAACCTGCGATCCATTCGGCTGGTAGAGAGCCTGGGGTTTGAATGCGAGGGTTATTCACCCCGCTATCTCATGGTCAACGGCAAGTGGCGCGATCACGAGCGCTGGGCGCTTCTTTCCGACAACACCTAGTGTTGACTCAAGCTCAGTCTCAGAGCGTAATACTGATCTATCGCACCCTTTTCCCAGGGCCGCCAACGGGCGTCACAACACGTTCGTTGATGTTCACGATTTTGCGGTAACATGGCGCAGCATCGCCCTGAGCCATGGAAGCCTGTCTTGTTGTATCCAAATTATTGTTATGTCCCCGGCCGGTCAGCCAGGCCTGGGTCAACTGACCGGGGGCTGTCGTAATGGTCGGCATTTTCAGCGTTAGAGGCTGGCGCTCCGCTTTACTGATGCTGTGTGTTGTCACCCTGGTCTGGTTGCTGATCATCGCAGGGCTGGGCTTGCTGAGCGGCGGCGCCGGCATCTGGGCGCGCATGCTGGCCCTGGAGCCGGGTATGGCTGAATCGGTTCTGGGCAATTTCCCTGAAGTGATTGTGGGCGTGCTCGGTATCACCATCACCGTGGTCTCCATTACGCTGCAGCTGGCCGCAACCCGATATACCCACCGGGTCACCGAAATGTTTTTCCACGACAGGGGTAACCTGGCCGTTTTGGCGTTCTATGTCGTAGCCTCCGTGCATTGTGTTATTGCCGCCATATTGGTGCGTAACGGCATCGCTCCGCAGCTGCTGCTGACCAGTACTTTGCTTATCGTAGTGGTGACGGTGCTGTTGCTGGTGCCCTATTTCATCTACGTCTTTGCGTTTCTTGATCCGGCCCGTCTTGTGACGCATCTCAAGCATGAGGCGGTCAGCATATTTCTACACTCCAGGGCCGAGCAGGATCTCCGCCAGCTCCGTCAGTCGCAGCTGGCGTTCAGAGGCGCGGTCGAGCAACTTTCCGACGTGGCCCTGCACGCGTTGTCACAACAGGACCGGGGGATTGCGTCGATGACCAGTGATGCCCTCAGGGACATTGCGACCACCTATGTCGGCCATAAATCCGGCATGGTAGAAGAGTGGTTCAAGATCAAAGGTCAGGCCAGCCAATGTGCGGAATTGGAAATCCTGTCCGAGGAAAGCGTGGAACGGCTGGAGCACAGTCGCAGCTGGCTGGAATGGATGGTCTTGCGACAGATGTTCACCATCTACCAGGCATCACTCAACCGCATGCGTGATGTGGTCCGGCTGGTTTCGATCAACTTGCGCCAGGTCTCAGAACTCGCGCTGCGAGAAAAAGACGAGGCCGTTATAGACTTGTGCATCCGCTATTTCAACAGCTTTCTGCGCTCCGCCATCAACCGCAAAGATGTCCGCAGTGCTTACAACGTTTTGGACCAGTACCGTAATTTTTCCGAATCCGCGCTCGAGGGCGGAGCGGAGCGGGTGGTGGACGGGGTCACCCAGCACCTGGCCTACTATGGCCGGCTGGCCAATCACAGCGGTTTGCCCTTCATCACGGAAACGGCCGCGTTCGACTTGGCCTCATTGTGTGAGTTGGCCTATTTACGGGCTTATGACGGCCATGAGTCGATTCTCGAACGTTTGCTGAAAGTCGATGAGCAACCCGAGTCGAAAGCCGAGGAGAATTCCTTACGCGGTGTTCGCAAGGCTCAGATCAAGCTTGCGTGCTTTTACCTCAGCGCGGGGGGCGATGACCTGGCCCGCATCATCGCGCACGATATGGCCGATGAGGATCTCGAGCGCCTGAAAAGATTGCGTGGAGAACTTTTGGCTGCGGTCGAACCCGAATTCTGGGAGGTGGTCGACAGGGGCAGGAATTTCGATTACCTGCCGCCGGAACAGCGTGAGCAGATCGAAAATTTTTATCGCATGCTGTCCATTTCCGGTGACGACCCAGCGCCGGCCGATCAATAGTCAGCCTGAGCTTGCCGGGTGCACGAGCTGATCGCGATCGGGCCCGCTCAGGGTCTCTTGTGTTCGAGAAACCAGTCGTACAGATCCTCGCCCGCATATACCTGTATCCATACCAGGTGACCGGCATCTTCGTGCACCGTATAGCGAAGAGTTCGATGCCCGGCGGCATTGATGGCTTCGGCCATCGTTGCAACCCAGCCCTCGGGCACGGTGGTGTCACGCCCACCAGCAAACATCCAGATCGGTAAATTACGCTCGGCGAGCAGAGGGGCGGCCGCCGGGTTGCCGGCCCCCGCAATGGGCGCGATCGCCGCCCAGCGCTCTGGGTAGGCCTCTACCATTTCGAAGGCGCCCCAGCCACCCAGGCTAAGGCCCGTAAGATAGACGCGGTCGGGATCTCCCTGGAATTCCGTAATGACACGGTCGACCATGGACATGACTTCATCCGCAATCTTCCACCAGCCGTCTTCCAGTCGAGACTGGTAGGGGCCGCGCCCGGCGCCGATATCGATCTGGCTTTCAAAAGGCCCGGTCGGCCGATGGTCCGAGGGCCGCTCTGGAATCACGCCTTCCAGGCGCTGGGGTTTGGGCACGCCCACTGAATACCTCAGTCGGTCCTCCTGCTCAAACAGCGGAAGTTGCGGCCCGATCATGACGAAAGGCAAATCTCTTTGTTGCACCCAGGCTTCGCCCAACGGACCATGCAGCATGACATAGTCCAGCCGCTCCAGACCGTCGCCGACTTCGCCGCTGCCATGCAGGAAAAGCAGCAGCGGCCAGCGATGCTCTGGATCATCGCGAAAACCTCGTGGCAGATACACCAGGAATTCCCGTTCCTTGCCGGTGGCATCGCTCACATACGGCAGGCGCAACAGCTCAGGCTCGGACGGTGGTCTGCTCATGTTCACGCTGCAGGCGGCGTTGAGGCTGAGTAAAGCGGCCAGGAGCAGACGGAAGATCATACTCGGCATCAACGCGTCACCCCATCCAGAAACCCTTGCGATGCGATACCCCCAGCACTTTTTTGCAGTGGTCGCAGAAATAAAGAAAACGGACCCCGAATTTTGCCTTGATCCGGGTGGCCTTGATCTGACCTATGGGCTTTTCGCAATGGGGGCACAACGGTTTTTCGCGATCGGTCTCGATGAATTCCATGAGCTCGCTCCATGGGGGGTTAGAACATTGTAACCGCGGCCAAACGGGGGGGGCAGGGAATTTATGCGCGCGTATCAGGCGCGTGCTTCGTACCACGGTCGGGTCCGGTTGACGATCCAGACCACGGACAGCATCACCGGGACTTCCACCAGCACACCCACCACGGTAGCCA
>Ga0181578_10002439_pt1 | contig 17376 bp, 29 predicted proteins | sample 071ome_21_FD_148659 | JGI IMG/M metagenome (GOLD analysis project Ga0181578, IMG submission 148659) | Coastal salt marsh microbial communities from the Groves Creek Marsh, Skidaway Island, Georgia - 071401CT metaG (spades assembly) | ecosystem: Environmental > Aquatic > Marine > Intertidal zone... | reverse complement strand
GGGCGACAACATCACGATGGAAGTGAACCTGATTGCGCCGATCGCGATGGATGAGGGCCTGCGCTTCGCCATCCGCGAAGGTGGCCGCACCGTCGGCGCCGGCGTCGTCACCTCCATCATCGAGTAAGGCAGATATGAATTCGGCGGCTCCCCATGGGGCCGCCGATCATCTTGACGGGATACCGCAATGGACAGTCAACACATCCGGATCCGGCTGAAAGCCTTCGATCATCGCGTCCTCGACCAGTCGGCGAGCGAGATCGTGGGTACGGCCAAGCGAACCGGCGCGGAAGTGCGCGGACCTATCCCGCTGCCCACGCGTATCGAGAAGTTCACGGTGCTGCGTTCGCCGCACGTCGATAAGAAGTCGCGTGAACAGTTCGAGATTCGCACGCACAAGCGTTTGCTCGACATCATCGACCCCACGCCGCAGACGGTGGACGCGCTCATGAAGCTCGACCTCGCGGCCGGTGTCGATGTGGAAATCAAGCTGTAAGGGGCCGAAATGCGTACTGGCGTCATTGCACAAAAGCTGGGCATGACCCGTGTCTTCGACGACACGGGCAATCATGTGCCGGTCACGGTGCTGAAACTCGACGGCTGCGACGTCGTCGATCAGCGGACCGTGGATCGTGACGGTTACACCGCGCTGCAGGTCGGCGCGGGTGCGGCCAAGACCAAGCGCGTGAGCAAGGCCATGCGCGGGCACTTCGCCAAGGCGAAGGTGGAGCCGCGCCGTAAGCTCGTGGAGTTCCGCGTGGCCCACGACGCGCTCGTCGATGTTGGTACGCGCCTGTCGGCCGACCATTTCGTCTCGGGTCAGTTCGTCGATGTGACGGGCACCTCGATCGGTAAGGGTTTCGCCGGCGCCATGAAGCGCCACAACTTCGGCGGTCTGCGCGCCTCGCACGGTGTGTCCATTTCCCACCGCAGCCACGGTTCGACCGGCCAGTGCCAGTTCCCGGGCAAGGTGTTCAAGGGCAAGAAGATGGCCGGCCATATGGGCGCCGAGCGCGTGACCACGCAGAACCTGCGTGTCGTAACCATCGACGGTGAGGAAGGCCTCATTCTGGTCGAAGGCGCGGTGCCGGGCTCCAAGGGCGGCTACGTCCTGGTGCGCGATGCGGTGAAGAAGGTGCTTCCCGAGGATGCGCCGTACCCGACCGTGCAGGCTGAATCCGAAGCTCCGGTCGAGGAAGAGGTTGTCGAAGAGGTGGCCGCCGAGGACGCACCGGCTGAAGAGGCTGTTGCGGACGAGGCTCCTGTGGATGAAGTCCCGGCGGAAGACGCGGCTGGCGACGAAGAGTCGAAGGACTGATCCGATGAAGTGCAAAGTCGTCAATCTGGACAACAAGGACGCCGGCGAGATCGATCTCGACGATAACGTCTTCGGTGCGCCGCTCCGCAAGGACCTGCTCGCGCGGATGGTGAACTATCAGCTCGCCAAGCGCCGTCAGGGCACGCACAAGACCAAGACCCGCGGAGAGATCAGCGGCTCGTCCGCCAAGCCGTGGCGCCAGAAGGGTACCGGACGCGCACGTTCCGGTGACCGCAAGGCAGGTCACTGGCGGGGCGGTCAGACCACCTTCGGCCCGCTTCCGCGCGATCATTCGACCGAGCTGCCCAAGCGGGTTCGCAAGCTGGCTCTGAGGACAGCGCTGTCCGCGAAGCAGGCCGACGGCAAGCTCGTGGTTCTCGATGCGGCGTCGGCGTCCGAGCCGAAGACCAAGGCCGTGGCGGCTCAGCTCAAGGCGATGGGCCTGTCCTCCGCGCTGATCGTGGACGGCACCGAGATCGACCGCAACTTCCAACTCGCCGCGCGCAACATTGCCGGGATCGACGTCCTGCCGCAGCAGGGCGCCAATGTCTTCGACATTCTGCGCCGCGATACCCTGGTTCTGACGAAGCAGGCCGTCGAGCAGCTTCAGGAGCGTCTGCGATGAGCAGCAACAGCAAACCGCGCGGCCGTATCACGGTGTCTGCGGAGCGGATGTACGACATCGTCCGCTCACCGGTGATCACCGAAAAGGCGACGATGGTCTCCGAGCACAACCAGGTTGTGTTCCGGGTTCCGGTCGATGCGACCAAGCCGGAGATCCGCGCTGCCGTCGAAGGTCTGTTCAACGTCAAGGTCGTTGGCGTGAACACGATCCTGCAGAAGGGCAAGACCAAGCGTTGGAAGGGCCGTCCAGGCCGTCGCAACGACGTGAAGAAGGCCGTGGTTCGTCTCGCCGACGGCGATTCCATCGACATCACGACCGGCGTGTAGGGGTTCGTAATGGCACTTAAACAGTACAAGTCGATCACCCCGGGTCAGCGCGGCCTGGTCCTCGTGGACCGGTCCGAACTGTGGAAGGGCGGCCCTGAAAAGTCGCTCACCGAGGGCCTGACGAAGAAGGGTGGCCGCAACAACACGGGCCGCATCACCGCGCGCCGTCGTGGCGGCGGTCACAAGCGCCTTTATCGCCAGGTCGATTTCAAGCGTCAGAAGTACGATGTCCCCGCGACGGTCGAGCGGATCGAGTACGATCCCAACCGCACCGCGTTCATCGCGCTGATCGCCTATGAAGACGGTGAAAAGAGCTACATCCTCGCGCCGCAGCGCCTGAATGTCGGCGATGTCGTCATCGCCGCCGAGCGCGCCGACGTGAAGCCGGGCAACGCCATGCCGCTGCGCTCGATCCCGATCGGCACGATCGTGCACAACGTCGAGCTGAAACCGGGCGCCGGCGGCAAGATGGCGCGCGCGGCGGGCACCTATGTGCAGCTCGTCGGCCGCGACCGCGGTTACGGCCTGCTGAAGCTCGCTTCGGGCGAAGTCCGCATGGTCCGCCAGGAATGCATGGCGACGATCGGTGCGGTCTCGAACCCCGATCAGAGCAACATCAAACTCGGTAAGGCGGGCCGCAAGCGCTGGCTGGGCAAGCGTCCGGCAGTGCGCGGTGTCGCCATGAACCCGATCGATCACCCGCATGGTGGTGGTGAAGGCCGTACCTCGGGCGGTCGTCATCCGGTCACCCCGTGGGGCAAGCCGACGAAGGGTAAGCGGACCCGGTCTAACAAGAAGACCGATTCGCTGATCATTCGCCGGCGCACGAAGTAAGGGAGAACGGCAGTGGCGCGTTCTGTTTGGAAAGGTCCCTTTGTCGATAGCTACCTCCTGAAGAAGGCGGAAGCTGCGCGCGCATCGGGACGCAATGATGTGATCAAGACGTGGTCGCGGCGTTCGACCATTCTGCCGCAGTTCGTCGGACTGACGTTCGGTGTCTATAACGGCCAGAAGTTCGTTCCGGTCCTGGTGACCGAGAACATGGTCGGGCAGAAGTTCGGCGAGTTCTCGCCGACGCGGACGTATTACGGCCACGCCGCTGACCGCAAGTCGAAGCGGGGCTGATTATGGGCAAGAAATCTGCACAGCGGAGCCTGGCCGATACGGAAGCGCGCGCGATTGTGCGTAACCTTCGCATCAGCCCGCAGAAGCTCAACCTGGTTGCCGAGCAGATCCGCGGCAAGCCGGTTCAGCGCGCACTGATGGACCTTGAGTTCTCGCGTCGCCGCATTTCCAACGCCGTGAAGGCGGGCCTGGAAAGCGCGATCGCGAACGCGGAAAACAACCACCAGCTCGACGTGGACCGCCTGGTCGTCGCCGAGGCCACCGTGGGCAAGGCCTTTGTCATGAAGCGCTGGCGCGCACGCGCGCGTGGCCGCGTAGCCCGCATCCACAAGCCGTTCAGCCAGATCACGCTGGTCGTCCGCGAGCAGGAAGAGGCATAAGCATGGGTCAGAAAATCAATCCGATCGGGCTTCGTCTCGGCATCAACCGCACCTGGGATTCCCGCTGGTTCGCCGACGGCGGCGACTACGGCAAGCTGCTGCTGGAAGACCTGGATCTTCGCAAGGAGCTCGAGAAGCGCCTCGCGGGTGCCGGCGTCAGCCGCATCATCATCGAGCGTCCGGCCAAGAAGGCCCGCATCACCATCCACTCGGCGCGTCCGGGCGTGGTGATCGGCAAGAAGGGTGCGGACATCGAGAAGCTGCGTTCCGACGTGGCCAAGATGACCGGTTCCGACGTTAGCCTGAACATCGTTGAGGTCCGCAAGCCGGAAATCGACGCGAACCTGGTTGCCGAGAACATCGCGCAGCAGCTCGAGCGTCGTGTCGGCTTCCGCCGTGCGATGAAGCGCGCCGTGCAGAACGCCATGCGCCTGGGTGCATTGGGTGTGCGTGTGATGTGCGCCGGCCGCCTGGGTGGCGCGGAAATCGCGCGGACCGAGCAGTACCACGAAGGCAGTGTGCCGCTTCACACCCTGCGCGCGGACGTCCAGTACGGCACGGCTACCGCGCAGACCACCTACGGCGCCTGCGGCGTGAAGGTGTGGATCTATCGCGGTGACATCATGGAACACGATCCGATGGCGCAGGACCGCCGGATCGAAGAGCAGCAATCGGGCGGGATGCCGGCTCGCTAGGCGCCCGGAGGTAAGGTCATGCTAAGTCCGAAACGTACAAAATACCGCAAGCAGCACAAGGGTCGGCTGCACGGCGTCGCCCAGTCGGGCACGTCGCTGAACTTCGGCTCCTACGGCCTGAAGGCTGTGACGCCGGCCCGTGTGACGGCCCGCCAGATCGAGGCGGCCCGTCGTGCGATGACGCGTCATATGCGCCGCGCCGGCCGCGTGTGGATTCGCATTTTCCCCGACGTTCCCGTCAGCCGGAAGCCTGCGGAAGTCCGCATGGGTAAGGGTAAGGGCACGCCGGAATACTGGATGGTCCGTGTGAAGCCGGGCCGCGTGATGTTCGAGATCGACGGCGTGCCGGAAAACGTGGCGCGTGAGGCCTTCGAACTGGCGGCGGCGAAGCTTCCGATGCAGACGCGCGTTGTTGCGCGCGACTTGGGGTAAGGGTCATGAAACCGGAAAACATTCGCGCCAAGAGCGAAGACCAGCTGCGTGACGAGCTGCGCGACCTGAAGAAGGAAGCGTTCAACCTGCGTTTCCAGCGGGCCAGCGGCCAGCTCGAGAACACCGCGCGTGTGCGTGACGTACGTCGCGACATCGCCCGGGTCCAGACGGTCCTCAACGAACGCCGTCAGGCGCAGTAACGGGAGTTATCAGTATGCCGCGACGCGTACTTATCGGCACGGTGGTGAGCAACAAGATGGACAAGTCGGTGACCGTTCGGGTCGATCGGCGCGTCGCTCACCCCATCTACAAGAAGTTCATGACGCAGTCGAAGAAGATTGCGGCGCATGACGAAACCAATGCCCTGGAAATCGGCGACATGGTGCGCATCCGCGAATGCCGCCCGATTTCCAAGAGCAAGCGTTTCGAAGTGATCGAAAAGGTCGAGGCCTGACGCGCACGCGCGCCGGGTATTTGAAGGGCATAAGACAATGATTCAGATGCAGACCAACCTGGATGTCGCTGACAACAGCGGTGCACGCCAGGTGCAGTGCATCAAGGTGCTGGGCGGCTCCAAGCGGATGACCGCCGGTGTGGGCGACGTCATCGTCGTGTCCGTGAAGGAAGCAATTCCGCGCGGCCGCGTCAAAAAGGGCGAAATCCACCGCGCCGTGATCGTGCGCACCAAGAAGGACATCAACCGTCCGGATGGCAGTACGATCCGCTTCGACAGCAACGCCGCCGTGCTGATCAACAACTCCGGCGAGCCGATCGGGACCCGTATCTTCGGTCCGGTGACCCGTGAGCTGCGCGCGCGCCGCTACATGAAGATCATCTCGCTGGCGCCGGAGGTTCTGTGATGGCGACGACGACTGAGAAGACCAAGATGCGTATCCGCCAGGGCGACCAGGTTGTCGTGCTGACCGGGCGCGAGAAGGGCAAGACCGGTGAGGTTCTGCGCGTCGATCGTGCGCGCAACCGCGTGCTCGTCCAGGGCGTCAACATGGTCAAGCGCCACCAGCGCCCGACCCAGACCTCGCCCGGCGGCATCAACGAGTTCGAAGCGATGCTGCACGCATCCAACGTCGCGCTCGTGGACCCGGATACCAAGAAGCCGACCCGTGTCGGATACAAGACCCTCGACGACGGCCGCAAGGTCCGCTTTGCCAAGCGGTCCGGCGAAGTCATCGATTAAGAGGTGTAAGATGGCTACGCGATTTGGCGAACATTACGAAACCACGGTGAAGCCGAAGCTCAAGGAGCAGTTCGGCTACGCGAATGACCTTGCAATCCCGCGGATCGAGAAGATCGTTCTGAACATGGGGCTTGGCGAGGCTGCATCGGATTCGAAGAAGATCGATTCCGCGGTCAATGAAATGGCGATGATCTCAGGTCAGCAGCCGCAGGTGACCCGCGCCAAGAACTCGATCGCGAACTTCAAGCTGCGTGAAGGCATGCCGATCGGTTGCAAGGTGACCTTGCGTCGTGAGCGCATGTACGAATTCCTGGACCGCCTGGTCACCATCGCGCTGCCGCGCGTGCGTGACTTCCGCGGTCTGCGTCCGACCAGCTTCGACGGACGGGGCAACTACGCGATGGGTCTGCGCGAGCAGATCATCTTCCCCGAGATCAATTACGACGAAGTGGACGACATCCGCGGCATGGATGTGATCATTTGCACGACGGCGGAAACGGACGACGAGGCGCGCGAGTTGCTGCGCGGCTTCGATTTTCCGTTCAACGAATAGCGCCGGCAGGAGACAAGAGCACATGGCTAAGAAGAGTGCGATTGAGAAGAACAAGAACCGGCAGAAGCTGGTCAACCGGTACGCTGCGAAGCGTGCCGAGTTGAAAGCGATTGCGCGCGACACCTCGCGCCAGCCGGAAGAGCGGTTCGCGGCGCGCATGAAGCTCGCGAAGCTACCGCGCAATTCTTCCAAGATCCGGCTTCGCAATCGTTGTGAAGTGACCGGGCGTCCGCGCGGTTACTACCGGAAGTTCCGCATGTCGCGTCTCGCGCTGCGTGAACTTGGTTCCAATGGCCTGATTCCAGGCCTCGTAAAGTCCAGCTGGTAGGAGGGCGCTTTCATGTCTATGACCGATCCTCTCGGAGATATGCTGACGCGCATCCGTAACGGCCAGCAGGCGGGACTCACGACGGTGACGTCGCCGGCTTCGAAACTGCGTGAGCGGGTTCTCGATGTGTTGCAGCAGGAAGGTTTCATTCGCGGTTACAGCGTGACTGAACTGCGTTCCGGCATCTCGGAGATCACCATCGAGCTCAAGTATCAGGAAGGCACGCCGGTGATCCGCGAAATTCAGCGCGTGTCGCGTCCGGGGCGCCGGGTGTATTCGAAGATCCGCGATCTTCGCCAGGTCTATGGCGGCCTGGGTATCGCGATCCTCTCGACCCCGAAGGGCGTTCTGTCCGACAACACCGCGCGCGTGGAAAATGTCGGCGGCGAGGTTCTGTGCCACGTCTTCTAGGCGTCGGTACGGTTTGAGGAGACATTGATATGTCACGAGTAGGCAGCAGCCCGGTGAGTGTCCCCGACGGCACGGATGTCCAGATTTCGGGGCAGACCGTTTCGGCGAAGGGCAAGCTGGGCCAGATGACGGTCGAAATCCCCGCGGATATCGAGGTCATGCAGGAAGACGGCTCCATCGTCGTCAAGCCGCGCTCCAACAGCAAGCGCGCGCGCATGGCCTGGGGTACGTCGCGGGCCCTGGTCAATAACCTGGTCACGGGCGTGAGCGAGGGGTTCACCAAGACCCTTGAGATCACGGGCGTCGGGTACCGCGCCGCCGTGCAGGGCAACACCCTGAACCTGCAGCTTGGTTACTCGCACGACGTGAACTATCCGATCCCCGAAGGTATCTCGATCAACTGCGAAGGCCAGACCACTGTTGTCGTGTCCGGCTCGGACAAGCAGGTGGTGGGACAGGTCGCCGCGGAGATCCGTGGTTTCCGTAAGCCCGAGCCGTACAAGGGCAAGGGCGTGCGTTATCGGGACGAGCAGATTCTGCGTAAGGAAGGTAAGAAGAAATGACGTCGAATCCGCGCAATCTTGCGGTACGCCGGCGCAACCGTGTGCGCACGAAGCTGCGCCGCGTGGCAAAGTCCGTGCGTCCGCGCCTGAGCGTGTTCCGCTCCGGCAAGCATATCTACGCCCAGGTCATCGACGATGTGGAAGGCCGCACGCTGGCGGCTGCGTCCTCGGCCGACAAGGAATTCAAGGACGGCAAGGGCTGGAACATCGAGGGTGCGAGCGCCGTCGGCAAGCTGATTGCCGAGCGTGCGAAGGCGGCCGGCGTCTCCGACGTCGTGTTCGACCGTGGCGCCTATCTTTTTCATGGCCGGGTCAAAGCCCTGGCGGAGGCCGCGCGCGAAGGCGGCCTGAACTTCTAGGGAATCTGGCTTATGGCACAGGCACCAGCACGAAATCAGCGTGAGGGCGGACGCCGCGGCGACGATCGCGAGGACAGCGAATTCGTCGAACGTCTCGTCAGCATCAACCGCGTCGCGAAGGTCGTGAAGGGCGGACGCCGCTTCGGTTTTGCTGCCATCGTGGTTGTCGGCGATCAGAAAGGCCGTGTGGGTCACGGCTCCGGCAAGGCGCGTGAGGTTCCCGAGGCGATCCGCAAGGCGACCGAGCAGGCGAAGCGCCAGATGGTGCGCATTCCGCTGCGTGAAGGCCGGACCCTGCACCATGACGTGAAGGGCCATTTCGGCGCGGGCCGGGTTGTCCTGCGTGCGGCGCCTCCGGGTACGGGCATCATCGCGGGCGGTCCGCTGCGCGCTGTGTTCGAATGTCTCGGTGTTCATGACGTGGTCGCGAAGTCGATCGGCACGTCGAACCCGCACAACATGATCAAGGCCGCCTTCGAGGCGCTTGAAAACATGATGTCGCCGCGTGGCGTCGCCAATCGCCGTGGCCTGAAGGTGGCTGATATCGTTGGCCGCCGCGCTGTTCAGGACTCCGCGGCCGGTGACGATGCCGAGGCGGAAGATACCGAGGTGGTGGAGGCAGCCAATGGCTGAGGCAACCAAGCGTGTTCGTGTGACCCAGACGGGCAGCCCCATCGGCCGCCGTCGCGATCAGCGTGAAACGCTGATCGGGCTGGGCCTCAACAAGCGTCATCGTACGCGTGAACTCGAAGATACGCCGGCCGTTCGCGGCATGATCGAGAAGGTTAAGCATCTCGTTCAGGTCGAAGAAGCCGAGTAACGGAATTTCGTGATGAATATCAATCAGTTGTCAGACAATCGTGGGGCCCGCAAGACGCGTAAGCGTGTGGGTCGCGGTCACAGTTCCGGCCTCGGCAAGACGGCCGGCCGTGGTGTGAAGGGTCAGAAGTCACGCTCGGGCGTGGCGGTGAAGGGCTTCGAAGGCGGCCAGATGCCGCTGTATCGTCGCCTGCCGAAGCGCGGTTTCAACAAGCCGAACCGCGTGAACCTGCAGGAAGTGACCCTGGGACGCATCCAGGCCGCGATCGATTCCGGCAAGCTGGACGCCGGTGCGACCATCACCGACGACGCGCTGGTCGCTGCGGGTGTGGTGCGCCGCAAGCATGACGGTGTGCGTCTGCTGAACTCGGGCACGCTCACGTCCAAGGTGACGCTGGACATCACCAGCGCGACCAGTGGCGCGGTCGCCGCCGTCGAAGGCGCGGGCGGCAGCATCAGCGTTGCCGTGGGTCCGAAGGAAAAGACCCCGCGTAACGACAGGGCCGCGAGCTTCGCCGCCGAGGCGGCGTCGGGCGGGGACGACGAGTAAGCGGGTTTTGTCTTGACCGGACGCCGGTCGCACCCAAATGGATCGTAGCCGGAATGCTGCGAACGGAACGATAGATGGCCAGCTCAGCTGAACAGATCGCGTCGAACCTGAATTTCGGCGCGTTCTCCAAAGCCACCGAACTCAAGAAGCGCCTGTGGTTCACACTGGGCGCTTTGATCGTCTATCGGCTCGGCACGTTCATTCCGATCCCGGGCATCGACCCGGTCATCATCTCGGACATCTTCACCCAGCAGTCGGGCGGGATCCTCGGGGTGTTCGATGCGTTTGCGGGCGGTGCGCTGTCGCGTATGAGCATTTTTGCGCTCAACGTCATCCCCTATATCTCTGCCTCCATCATCATGCAGCTCATGACCGCGATTTCGCCGTCGATCGAGCAGTTGAAGAAGGAAGGCGAGTCCGGACGTAAGAAGATCAACCAGTACACCCGTTATCTGACGGTGTTCCTGGCCGTGATCCAGGCTTACGGCCTGTCCGTGGGGCTCGAGGGCATCTCGACGTCACAGGGCCCGGCGGTGCACGATCCGGGCATGTTCTTCCGCGCCAGCACGGTGATCACCATCGTCGGTGGCACCATGTTCCTGATGTGGCTGGGTGAGCAGATCACCGCACGCGGCGTGGGTAACGGCATCTCGCTGATCATCTTTGCGGGCATCGTTGCGAACCTGCCGACGGCGTTCGCCCAGACCCTTGAACTGGGACGTACGGGCGCCCTGTCGGCGCTGTTCATCATCGGCTTCCTGGCCTTTGCACTTGCAGTTGTTGCATTCATCGTCTTCTTCGAACGCGCCCAGCGCCGGATTATCGTCCAGTATCCGAAGCGCCAGGTGGGCAACCGGATGTTCGGGGGCGAATCCTCTCATATCCCGCTGAAGCTCAACACGTCGGGCGTGATCCCGATCATTTTTGCGACGTCAATCCTGCTGACGCCGGTCTCGCTTGCAGGTTTCTCTGAAGGCAGCGCCAGCGGCACGATCGGCCTGATCACGGCGTGGATCGGGCGTGGAACACCGCTGTTTTTCGTGCTGTTCGCCGCGCTGATTATCTTCTTCTCGTTTTTCTATACGGCCATCGTGTTCAATCCGCAGGAAACGGCGGAGAACCTTAAGAAGAATGGTGGTTTTGTCCCCGGTATCCGCCCGGGCAAGAACACGGCTGAATTCTTCGACTATGTGCTGACACGCCTGACGGTGGTCGGGACGTTGTATCTGGTGGCCGTTGCGCTGCTGCCGGAAATCCTGATCACGCGCTTTGCCGTTCCGTTCTTCTTCGGCGGCACAAGCCTGCTGATCGTCGTGGTGGTGTCGCTCGACACGGTTGCCCAGATTCAGAGCCATCTGCTCGCCCATCAGTACGAAGGCCTTATCCGCAAGGCCAAGCTGAAGGGCCGGCGCGGCTAGACGTTCGGGGGCGAGAGAACAATGAACATCATCCTTCTTGGACCGCCGGGGGCCGGCAAGGGCACCCAGGCCCAGGTTCTGGTCGAAGAGCACGGGCTCGTCCAGCTTTCGACCGGTGACATGCTGCGCGCGGCCGTGGCGTCGGGCAGCGAGCTCGGCCAGGAAGCCAAGGCCGTCATGGACGCGGGCAAGCTGATGCCTGACGAGATCATGGTGCAGATCATTTCCGACCGGATTTCCGAGCCGGATTGCGCGAACGGTTTCATCCTGGACGGTTTCCCGCGTACAACCGCGCAGGCAGAAGCGCTCGATAAGATGTTGGAAGAAAAGGGACTTCCCCTTGACCACGTCATTGAGATTTCTGTCGATGACACGATCCTGATCGACCGGATCAATGCGCGCGTCGCGCAGACGCCCGAAGCGGAACGCCGCGACGACGACAATGCGGAAACCCTCAAGCACCGCCTTGAGGTCTATCACGAGCAAACCGCACCGATCCTCCCGTATTACGAGGGACGGGGCATGTTGAAGAAAGTCGATGGGATGAAATCCATCGAAGAGGTATCGAAGCAAATCGGGGCGATCATTACGGCGGGCTAAGCTGTTGACCGGAGGCGGAAAATCCTATAATTCCGCGTCCTCGGGCACCAACACATTTGGCCGTTTTGACCGCACCGCAACCACCAAGGAGTTCGGAGCGTGGCACGTATTGCAGGTATCAACATTCCGACGCAGAAGCGTCTGCCGATCGCGCTGACCTATATCCATGGGATTGGGCCGACGACGGCGGAGGAAATCTGCGAGCGTTGCGGCATCGCGCTTGAGCGCCGTGTGCACGACCTCACTGATGACGAGGTCATGCGCGTGCGCGAGATGATCGACCAGAACTACCAGGTCGAGGGCGATCTGCGCCGTGAAGTCGCGATGAACATCAAGCGTTACATGGATCTCGGGTCCTATCGTGGCGTGCGGCACCGTAAGGGGCTGCCGGTTCACGGCCAGCGCACTCACACGAACGCCCGCACCCGCAAGGGCAAGGCCCGGCCGATCGCCGGGAAGAAGAAGGTCTAAGGGACCCCAAGGCAGGATAGAAAAGTTATGGCTAAAGCCGCAGCTACCCGCGTCCGTCGGCGCGAACGCAAGAACATCACCTCGGGCGTTGCCCATGTGAACGCGTCGTTCAACAACACGCACATCACCATCGCCGACGCGCAGGGCAATGCGATTGCCTGGTCGTCCGCCGGCTCGCAGGGCTTCAAGGGCTCGCGCAAATCGACCCCCTACGCCGCGCAGATGGCGGCTGAGGATGCGGGCCGCAAGGCGCAGGAGCACGGCATGAAGACGCTGGCCGTCGAGGTAAAGGGCCCGGGTTCGGGACGTGAATCCGCGCTGCGTGCGCTTCAGGCCGTCGGCTTCGAGATCACGGCCATTCGCGATGTGACGCCGATCCCGCACAACGGCTGCCGCCCGCGCAAGCGCCGGCGCGTCTAAGTTACCCGGCGCACCCCGGGTGCGCGGCTCATGATTTACGACCGGGTGCCCGTGTGACCGATCACGGTGCGCCGCCAAAGGTTTAAGGAAAGCAATATGCTGCAGAAGAACTGGACCGATCTGATCAAGCCGAACAAGCTCGACATCGCCGGCGGCAACAATCCGGCGCGTCAGGCGACGGTTGTGGCCGAGCCGCTGGAGCGCGGCTTCGGTCTGACGCTGGGCAACGCGCTGCGCCGGATCCTGCTGTCATCGCTGCAGGGCGCCGCCGTTACGTCGATCCAGATTGAGGGTGTGCTGCACGAATTCTCCTCGATCCCGGGTGCGCGTGAAGACGTCACCGACATCGTCCTCAACGTTAAGTCGATGGCGCTGCGTATGCACAGCGAGGGCCCGAAGCGCATGACCCTGACCGCGACCGGTCCGGGCGAGGTGACGGCCAGCCAGATCGAGACGGGGCCGGACATCGAGATCATGGATCCCGACCATATCCTGATGACGCTCGACCAGGGTGCGCGCGTGGTCATGGAACTCATGGTTGAATCCGGCAAGGGCTATGTTCCGGCGGCCCAGAACCGCGCCGCCGACGCGCCGATCGGCCTGATCCCGGTCGATGCGCTGTTCTCGCCGGTCAAGAAGGTCTCCTACCATGTCGGCAACGCGCGCGTGGGCGAGCGGACCGACCTGGACAAGCTGACCCTCGACATCGAGACCAACGGCGCGCTGACGCCGGAAGATTCCGTCGCGCTCGCTGCGCGTATCCTGCAGGACCAGCTTCAGCTCTTCGTCAACTTCGACGAGCCGAAGGCAGCGCAGCCGGTCGAGGAAATCGACGACGAGCTGGAGTTCAACCGGAACCTGCTGCGCAAGGTCGATGAGCTTGAGCTGTCGGTGCGTTCGGCGAACTGCCTGAAGAACGACAACATCGTCTATATTGGCGACCTGGTGCAGAAGACCGAGGCGGAAATGCTCCGTACTCCGAACTTCGGCCGCAAGTCGCTGAACGAGATCAAGGAGGTCCTCTCGCAGATGGGCCTGCATCTCGGCATGGAAATCCCGGCCTGGCCGCCGGAAAATATCGAAGATCTGGCAAAGCGCCTCGAAGAGCCGTTCTAGCGGCATCGAAGCAGAGGAGTAGGTACGATGCGTCACCGCAAGGGACCGCGCAAACTCAACCGGACGAGCAGCCACCGCAAGGCGATGTTCGCCAACATGGCTTCCGCTCTTATCAAGCACGAGCAGATCGTGACGACTTTGCCGAAGGCGAAGGAGTTGCGTAGCGTCGTCGATAAGCTGATCACGCTGGGCAAGCGCGGCGATCTCCACGCGCGCCGTCAGGCGCTGAGCGTTATCAAGGATCGTGATCTGGTCTCGAAGCTGTTCTCGACGCTCGCCGAGCGTTACGCCGAGCGTCCTGGTGGTTACACCCGTGTCCTGAAGGCCGGGTTCCGTTATGGCGACTCCGCGCCGATGGCGATCATCGAGCTTGTCGATCGGGATGAGGATGCCAAGGGACAGGATTCCGGCCCGGTTCAGGTCGATGAAGAGGAATACGCGGAAGCGGCGGCCTGACCGCCGGTTTCCGGAGCGAAGTTAAAGAGGCCGCCTTCCGGGGCGGCCTTTTTCGTCCGTGCGGCACATCGTGTCGGTGAATCGGAGCCTGATGGGGTTTAAGATCGTGTCATGGTTTTCAGGATGAAGTTCAGCCTCGGGGTGGCGCTCGTCGCCGCCCTGACGATTGTGTCGCCCTCTGGGGCGTCGGCACAGCAGCGCGAGACACCGGCCGCGCGCGAACAGATCATGCTTTCCTTTGCGCCGTTGGTGCGCGAAGCGGCCCCGGCTGTCGTCAATATCTTCACACACAAATCGGTCGAGCAGCCCAACCGCCCGTCGCCGCTGTTCAACGACCCGTTCTTCCGCCGGTTCTTCGGCGACGCCTTTGACAATCGCCAGCCCCGCCAGCGCCAGGAAAACTCGCTCGGCTCCGGTGTGATTGTGCGTCCGGATGGCCTGATCGTGACGAACAACCACGTTATCAACGAGGCCGACAGCATTCGCGTGGTGCTGTCGGACCGGCGAGAGTTCGACGCCGATATCCTGCTGGCCGACGATCGTACCGACCTGGCGATCCTCAGGATCGACAGCGACGGTGAGGAACTGCCGTTCATCGAACTCGGAGACAGCGACGAACTGGAAGTCGGCGATCTGGTTCTGGCCATTGGTAACCCTTTCGGCGTTGGGCAGACGGTGACCAGCGGCATCGTCTCCGGACTGGCGCGTACGAAAGTCGGAATTTCCGACTTCAACTTCTTCATCCAGACCGACGCAGCCATCAATCCAGGCAATTCCGGCGGTGCGCTGTTGCGCATGGACGGCACACTGGCCGGTATCAACACGGCGATCTTTTCGCGCAGTGGCGGCAGCCAGGGGATCGGTTTTGCAGTGCCGTCCAACATGGTTCGCACCGTCATCGCGGGCGCATCGTCGGGCGTGGCTTTCCGGCGCGCATGGCTCGGTGCGAAGTCCAACACCGTCACCCCGGATATCGCCGAGGCCGTTGGCCTTGAACGCCCGAACGGGGTGATCCTGGCCGATGTTCACCCGGACGGCCCGGCGAAGCGGGCAGGCCTCAAATCCAGGGACATCATCGTCGCTGTAGGCGGGCAGCCGGTCTTCGACGATGAGGCGCTACGCTTCCGCATTGCCACGGGGCAGGTGGGGGAGACGACGCGGCTGACAGTGCGCCGGCCAGACAGGATGTTCGATGTGGACCTGCTGCTGGAACAACCCCCCGAGAACCCGCCACGCAACGAGGTGCAACTGCAAGGCCCGCATCCGTTGGCCGGTGCGACCGTCGCCAACCTGTCTCCCGCACTGGCGGAGGAAATGGGGCGCGATTACTTCGACACCGGTGTCGTGATCCGCGATATCGCGTCGCGGAGTCCAGCGCACCGCCTGCAATTCCGGTCCGGCGACGTAGTGGTTGAAGTGAACGGGCGAGCGATCACGAAGGTCGGGGAACTTCGCGATGCGGTGGCCGAACGGCAGTCGCGCTGGGATATCTCGGTCCGGCGCAACGGCCGCCGCCTGAGCCTTTCGGTCACGGGATAGACGCCGTGGCCCGGCAATCGGAAATGTTCGCCGGCCAGGCGCCTCGACCGCTTGCGGACAGGTTGCGGCCGGAATCCGTGGCCGAGGTGGTCGGGCAGGGCCATTTGTTGGGGCCGGAAGGACCTATCGGCCGCATGATCGCCAGTGGCCGACTGGCCAGCATGGTTCTCTGGGGACCGCCGGGGTGCGGCAAGACCACGATCGCGCGCCTGCTGGCCCATGAAACCGACCTGGAGTTCGAACCTCTTTCCGCCGTGTTTTCGGGCGTGGCCGATCTGCGCAAGGTGTTCGAGCGCGCGACGGCGCGCCGGGCGGGCGGCAAGGGCACGCTTCTTTTCATCGACGAAATCCACCGTTTCAACCGGGCTCAGCAGGACGGCTTCCTGCCTTATGTGGAGGACGGCACGGTCACGCTGATCGGGGCGACGACAGAGAATCCCTCCTTCGAGATCAACGCGGCTCTGCTTTCGCGCGCGCAGGTATTCGTGCTGAACCGGCTCGATGAGCCGGCGCTGGAAGAATTGCTCAGCCGTGCCGAGGTGATCGAGGGCCGCACGCTGCCGGTGGCACCGGACGCGCGCCTGGCCCTGAAGGCGATGGCTGATGGTGATGGGCGCTATCTCCTTAACCTCGCCGAGGAACTCTTCGCCCTCAACCCGGACGCACCCCTGGACACTGCGTCCCTGACGGAGACGGTCCAGAAACGCGCACCGCTGTATGACAAGAGCCAGGAAGGCCACTACAACCTGATCAGTGCGCTCCACAAGTCGCTGCGAGGCTCGGATGTGGATGCATCGCTCTACTGGCTGGCGCGGATGCTGGCGGGCGGCGAGGACCCGCGTTTCATTGCGCGGCGGCTGGCGCGCGCGGCGGTAGAGGATATAGGTCTGGCCGACCCGCAGGCCTTGACCCATGCGCTGTCGGCCTGGGAGGCCTATGAGCGGATCGGTTCGCCCGAGGGCGAATTGGCGCTGGCCCAGTGCACGATCTACCTGGCGAGTGCCCCTAAATCGAACGCATCCTACAAGGCATATGGTGCGGCCATGCGCAGCGCCAAGGAGACCGGCTCACTGATGCCGCCCAAGCATATCCTCAACGCACCGACGAACCTGATGAAGGATCTCGGGTATGGTGCGGGCTATGCCTACGATCACGACGCGGACAACGGATTTTCTGGGCAGGACTATTTTCCCGATGAGGTCGGCCGCCAGACCTTCTATCGCCCGGTGGAGCGGGGCTTCGAGCGCGAAATTTCCAAGCGGCTCGAATACTGGAGCCGCCTGCGCGCGGAACGGCGGGGCCGGGGAGACGCATCATGAACATGCTCGTCGCCATTGCTGTCGGCGGTGCGGTGGGCGCGCTGGGGCGTCACTTCGTCAATGTCGCGTTGGGATCGCTGTTGGGTACCGGATTTCCCTGGGGGACGGTGACCGTGAACATCGTGGGCTCGTTCCTGATGGGCGTCCTGATCCACATGCTGGCCGTGTCGTGGAACGTCTCGCCGGAGATGCGCGCGCTGCTGACCGTCGGCGCGCTGGGCGCGTTCACCACCTTCTCGACCTTCTCGCTGGACGTGGTGACGATGTACGAGCGTGACGAGCTTCTGCTGACCGGCATCTATATCGCCGTCTCCGTCGTGGCATCGATCGGGGCGCTGTTCGTGGGGCTGCGGCTCGC
>Ga0181578_10002434_pt1 | contig 17391 bp, 10 predicted proteins | sample 071ome_21_FD_148659 | JGI IMG/M metagenome (GOLD analysis project Ga0181578, IMG submission 148659) | Coastal salt marsh microbial communities from the Groves Creek Marsh, Skidaway Island, Georgia - 071401CT metaG (spades assembly) | ecosystem: Environmental > Aquatic > Marine > Intertidal zone... | reverse complement strand
GAATATCTTGTGCCGGCAATGCTCGGAATTCGCCTGCGCGAACATCATCAATTCAATGTCATTCGGATTCCGGTTGAGCTCTGTGAAGCGTGCCGCCAGATAGTCCATCTCATCTTCAGCCAGAGCCAGCCCCCACTCAGCGTTGGCCCGGCGCAGTGCCGCCTCACCTGCCCCGAGCAGGTCAACTGATTTCAGCGGCTGAGGCTCGCTGCTGACAAACATCGCTGCGGCGTGCTCAACTCCGGGCAGCACCGTTTGTGTCATCCGGTCATGCAACTGGCTTTGAAGTGCAGTGACTACAGTCGCATCCACCGTGCCAGCAAAGCCAAGTCTGAACAAACTTCCCCGCTCTACCCGCCTGACCTGAGTCAGCCCGCAGTTTTGCAGAATATCGGTGGCTTTACTGGACCAGGGAGAGATCGTCCCCAATCTGGGCACCACCAGACATTCGAAATGAGAAGCCTCATCACTGGCTTCCTCCGCTTCGGAAGGCTCTTCGTAAGGCTCGCCATACTCCAACAGTCGGCTCAGCGTATGCTGATCTGAGGCAGACAGAGGTTCTGCCACATCGAATAGGTGGATATAGCGCGCAGAGATGGCGAGTAGCTCGGGGCAGATTGTCTGGAGCGAGGCGAGCAGTTTCGCTTGCTTGAACACAGAAAGCGCACTGGCTCCGGGCAGGAATTGCATGTAACAGGTTACTCTCTTTTAGATGGTGAACCGGGGCGAAACCGGCCGGTAGCTGGTGGCCGCAATGATAATCGAATTCACGGTAAAATTCAGGAGGAAGCTCAACGGGTGGGCAATGGATAACTTCCCCGGGCACGGGAAACAACCGCTGCGCCATTTGAATCCTCGACCCAAAAGTCCACATGAGACAGGGTCGTGATGTCCTGGCGATCTGAGCTGAACTGAGGTTCCGCCATCACCCGGTACACCTCTCCTGCTACAGCCTCAAAGCGAAGAATCCGCGACAGAGATTCTCTGGCTGCCGCGTAACTGACCAGAGCGGGTGCCAGCCCCCGGGCGCTGCCCATATCCCAGTAAAAGTAAACGGCAATTTCGTGAGCGCCCGGTTTGATCTCAACACGCTCATGCTCAACACTGTTGACTATGGCCTCGCCGTCGACCTGCGCAAAGCGCACGGCATCAATGTAGCGGTTGAGCCAATCCTGACGCAGGTACTGCGAACCCTCGAGGGTTGCTACCGCGTTAACAGGAAGGCGATCTCCGCTGTAAGCCTGGTAAGGACCGACCACCCCGCAGCCGGCGGCGACGGCCGACAACAGCAGCACTATTCCGGCGCGAGCGATTCCACTAATGCGTGAGAACTGACACCTGTATCCGGATTCATTCATCTATTAAGGATCGCTGTAAAATTATCTACAACCCAAGAACTGCCTGAGAAAGCCCCAGCATATTGCGAAACACTCAGCGCCTGGATTGAAAAAAAGCCTGCATGATCTTGCCACACTCTTCCGCCAGCACCCCTTCCTGATAGCGCACCTTGTGATTCAAACTGGCACTGTCCAGCAAATTCTGTTGACTGACAACGGCTCCCGAACGAGGCTCCCGGGCGCCGAACACAAGCAGATCAATCCGGGCGTGAACCAGGGCACCAACGCACATTGTGCAGGGCTCGATAGTAACATAGAGCGTGGTTCTGGGAAGGCGGTAGTTCTGCTGACGAATGGCAGCAGCCCTTAGAGCCAGAATTTCCGCGTGAGCTGTGGGATCCTGAGCGCTGATGGGCCGGTTATGCGCTTGCGCAAGGACCTCGCCCTCTGCAATCAGCACCGCTCCGACCGGCACTTCACCGGCCTGCGCGGCTGCTTCCGCTTGCTGAAGGGCCAAGGTCATCCAGCGCTCGTGAGTTTCTAAATTCTGACTCAACGGACACTCCCTATCTTCTTTCATTGCCTTTCATTTTGCCTTTCACTTTTTCTTTCGCTGTTTTCTCCGTCGCCCTTAACTTTGCACTCGCTTGGCATACGATGTCCGCTCACTGGTCAGCCACGCAGCACACAGCGTTCGCCTTGACCCCGTTTCTGACAGAACGCCGCCACATCAGACCGAAGCCACTTCGTCGCCAGTTCCGGCGGAAGTTGCTTTTGCAACGATCAGTCTGCATCCGCACCGGCAAAGATCAAACCCACAGCGTAAAGCCCCAGAGAGACAGCCGGACCAATACCGAAAGCGAACAGCACCGTACCCAGACCGATGGTCCCACCCAAACTCCATCCAACAGTGACCGCGGCGATTTCCAGCGTGGTTCTCACCCCGGCAATCGGAAGATCAGTCCTCCTGGCCAGCCCGGTCATGAGGCCGTCTCGGGGGCCGGGGCCCAGATTTGCGACCAGATAAATCCCGCTTCCCAAGCCGACCAGCAAAACGCCGGCGACAGCCTGCGCAAGTTGCAATACAACAGCCTCAGGCTGCGGCAAAACCCTGAGCGACAGTTCGATGACCAGAGACACAATCAGCGCATTGGCCACGGTGCCGATGCCGGGTGTCTGCTTCAACGGAATCCAGAGCAGCAGTACGCAGACGCTTACCAACAGGGTGGCCAAACCCAGGTTTACACCTGCCACTCGACCCACCCCCTGAGCCAACACCGTCCACGGACTTACTCCGGCACTGGCAGACACCAGCGCTGCTTCTCCCAAACCGAATACACTGAGCCCGACACACAGGTAAAAAAGCGTGCTGAGCCCGGGACGCAGATTCAACGGCTGCGGTGAGCTCCAGGGAACCACTGGCACTTTTTTCAGCTTGAGGAACTTCATAGCGAGTGACCCATGGCACGGCAGTGGAGAACGCGATCAGTACCGTTTCAAGTATAAAGTAATGTCGGATCCTTGAGCGGAAAATCTACTGACAGGGTTTGTGCGGGTCTGTCAGTGTATGCACCGACGGCAGACTTATTTCCATATCAACCCGATGCATACCCGGCCCCCAGCCGTCGTTTTGCGAACGCAAGGTGACGGCACCGAATCGGGCAAAAAACTGATCTGCATGCTGACTGGTAGAAACAGCTACTTTCCGATAGCGCGCTGCCGCTGCCCGCGTGAAAAGCTGCGCCATCATTTCCCCTCCGCACCCTTGGCGCTGATATTCGGGATGAACCATGATCCAGGTGAGCGCACAGGTTTCTAGCGATACCGGCGCCATTCCAAAGCAGGCGATCAGGCGTTGCTTGCGCCAACCGAGCCAATAGACCGTGTGCGCGGATACTGAATCTGGCAGCTGCTGTAAGAAATGCGAATAGTCAGCTCGCTCTTCTCGTGCGAAAAACCGCGGGCAGTTCAGATCAAACAGCTCAAGACAAGCAGCCAGCTCGTCTTTTGTGTAAGGCTTGAATTCCATCAGTAGCTGCTGTTCCGAACTGGCGCTGTGGTCCCGGGGGATCAGCCGGCGAGGCCACCGCGCTTACTCCTAATTCAGACGACAAGCTTACGGGTTGCGCCATTGTGCGCAGGCTTACCGCCGATTGCCGGCGCTGCGCCGGGTCCTTCGACTGGTGCTTTGCCTGGTGCTTTGCCTGAGCAGTCTGGCAAATCGAGCGAAGAAATCAAGCTCTCAAAACCCCATTTTTGGGCATGCGGAAAAATCGCACACTTCTGGTGCAAGCCCTGCTCGGCGCTGCCGGCAAACCCCGGGGGCCAGCTATCGAAAGCGCCGCAGAGCCACACTTTGCGCTTGCCGGTGGTCACGGCAACGGCAATCTGAATCCGGTGCAATGCCTCGTTCGCACAGAGTCATTAAGACCTGAGCATCTCCTTGCAGTCATCCGCAACACATCTATTCCTGCGTCAATGCGCTGATCTGTATCCTCCGCATCGCCTGAATCAGCATTACTCGTTCGACAAGCAGAGCGGGGGTACGCGCAACATTGGGGCGAAAACCCAAATTTGCACTTTTTTAGTGCATTAAATCAGGGCTTTGCTTCCGGACTCATGGGTAGCTTGTTTTTTTATTCTCCTACTGAATTGTTTTTACGAGATTTTTTTGCCTTGGCCCAGTCTTTGCTAAACCACCCGCGTTCGGATTTAAGAAGTTTCCAGACTAAAACTTTTTTTTGAAAAGCCTGAGGAGGCACCATGCCCATCACCACAAAACACCTTTACCGCCCTCTGATTGCCGCATCGTTGTTTGCAGCCGCAGGGTCCGCCCATGCAGAGTGGTCAGCAAACGCCGCCATGACCAACAATTACCTGTGGAGAGGTCTGACGCAGTCGATCAACGAGGCTGCGATACAGGGCGGCATTGACTATGCCGACGAGAGTGGCTTCTACATCGGCACCTGGGCTTCCAATGTTTCCTATGATTCTGATGACGCCTACTCCTATGAGCACGACGTGTATTTCGGCTATGCCGGAGAAGCTGAGGGTTTCTCCTACGACATCGGCTATCTCTACTATAACTATGACGCCAACGCCGGTTACGACTTCGGTGAAGTCTATGGGTCTGTCAGCGTAGGCAACTTCACCGCGAAGCTTTCCCTGCTGTCGAATGCCGAGCCGGACGAGGGGCCGGGTGAAGACTTCGGTTTCGCCAAGGCCAGCTACACCTCCCTCGACTACGTGATTCCACTAGAGAGCGGCGCGGAGATCGGTCTGCATGCCGGATTTCACGAGGGCGACTTCATGTATTCATTTAACGGCGCCACCGACGACTACTGGGATTTCAACATCAGCATCGCCAAAGACGGCTTCTCTGCAATGATTTCGACCACCACCTTGGGCGATGACGATGATGGCGACGGCATCGAGGATTACGCCAGCATGGCGGCAAGGGACAACGACTCAGTCAAATTTGTAGTGGGCTATGCGTTGGATTTCGAACTCTAATTATCAGCACGGGCGGCGACGCCGCCCCACTCCAACGGAGACAAATTTATGAAACTGATCACCACAATTATCAAACCGTTCAAGCTCGATGATGTCCGTGAGGCACTGTCAGAGATTGGCATCCAGGGCGCGACGGTGACTGAGGTCAAAGGCTTCGGCCGCCAGAAAGGCCATACCGAGATGTATCGGGGGGCGGAGTACTCAGTGGACTTCTTGCCGAAGATCAAGATTGAAGTGGCAGTCAAAGATGACTTGCTGGAAAGCGCCATTGAAGCCATTACTGGCGCCGCCAAAACTGGCCACATCGGAGACGGCAAAATTTTTGTTTCCGATCTGCTGCAGTCCATCCGAATTCGAACCGGCGAGAGTGGAGACGACGCTCTATAGCAGAGTCTAGTCTTCTTTCACCAAACGCTTCCTTGCGAGCCAATTTTTGGAGAACGTAACAATGCAAGATCAAATTTTTGAATTACAGTACGCCATGGATACTTTTTACTTCCTGATCTGTGGCGCCTTAGTGATGTGGATGGCAGCGGGTTTTGCCATGCTGGAAGCTGGACTCGTCCGCACCAAAAACACCACTGAAATCTTAACCAAGAACGTCGCACTGTTCGCAATTGCCTGCACCATGTATCTGGTTTGCGGCTACAACTTTATGTACGACGGCGGTCTGTTCCTCTCCGGTGTCACCACAGTCGCCGGCATGGACGATGCGGCAATTCAAGCGGTTCTCGATGCGTCGAATGAATCAGGATTCGGCGACATGGGCGAATACGCCGGCGCCTCCGACTTTTTCTTTCAGGTTGTGTTCGTGGCAACCGCGATGTCAATTGTTTCCGGTGCCGTGGCCGAGCGCATGAAGCTGTGGGCTTTCCTGCTGTTTGCCATCGTGATGACCGGTTTCATTTACCCCATCGAGGGTGGCTGGACGTGGGGCGGCAAGTCCGTGTTCGGTCTGTATGAACTGAGCTACAGCGACTATGCCGGCTCCGGCATTGTGCACCTTGCCGGCGCTGCAGCCGCACTAGCCGGTGTACTGCTGCTCGGCCCGAGAAAGGGCAAGTATCAGGAATCGGGTGCAGTAAAAGCGATACCCGGCGCTAACCTGCCGCTGGCCACGCTGGGCACTTTTATTCTTTGGATGGGCTGGTTCGGATTCAACGGTGGCTCGACGCTCAAGCTCGGCGGGATCGGCGTAGCCAACGAGGTTGCGAACGTCTTTCTGAATACCAATGCAGCCGCAGCGGGTGGTCTCATCGCTGCCATGATTACGGCACGGCTGCTGTTCGGTAAAACTGACCTGACCATGTGTCTCAACGGCGCGCTGGCCGGCCTGGTCGCTATCACGGCAGAACCTGCTGACCCGACCCCTCTGCTGTCCACAATCATTGGCGCGATAGGTGGAGTGATCGTGGTATTCAGCATTGTCACTCTGGACAAGCTGAAAATTGACGACCCTGTTGGCGCCATTTCAGTCCATGGCACGGTCGGCGTATTCGGTATCTTCGCAGTGCTGCTGTCGGACCCGGATGCCTCCTTCATGGGGCAGCTGGTCGGCATGCTGACCATCTTCGGCTGGGTCTTCGGAACCAGTCTCGTTGCCTGGATGGCCATTAAAGCTGTGATGGGCATTCGAGTCAGCGCTGATGAAGAGGAAGAAGGTCTCGACATCATTGACTGCGGTATGGAAGCCTACCCCGAGTTCGTTAATCAGTAACAGCCGAACTCAGGACACAAAAAAGCGCTCTACGGAGCGCTTTTTTGTACCTCACTGGAATTCAGTAATAATCTGTTGGAACGCAAAATATCCGGAACTCAACCACTCATGCCAAGCAGCCAGCCTCTGAGCAGCAACCCGACCGGCTGTCTCGATGTTTCTCACATAAGCCAGTTCTAAGCCCAGGGCAGACACGTTCAGGAAGACTCCAACACTTCAATCCTTTGCTTCAGCACCGCAATTTGTTCCCTGTTTTGTGAAATTTGCTCATTGAGATACAGGATGATGATTGTGGTGAGGCAGCCAATCTTTCTTTCCATGCTCCAGTCGACCCATTCCAGCGCGAAATAGCTGGCGACTACCGCCAACGCGAACAATTCGGTCTTGAAAACCTTCAGTGCGTAAGTCATTGCTGTTGCCTCGTGTTATTGTTTACTAGATCAACCACATCGCGGAGCCTTGTGTGCTCACCGTGCTTTGTTCTTATCAGAAAGACCGCAAATCTGAAAAATATGTGACACCAATCGCTCGCGCCAAACCTCGGGCCGTGGCTTCGATCGTTAATTGAACGCGGAATTCTATTATTCGCAAAATAGGCAGCGGCTTCCAATGAAAACGCTGCCGCTATCTCACGGAGAGAGGCTGCACGGGGCGCGCGCGAACGGCGAGCAGCCTGAGCCACCGGGCGACTGGATGGAAAGGGTATAACGCGCTCTAGGAACTGGGAACTGGGAACTAAAAACGAAATCGAATACCAGCCGTCACCGTCCATAATTTCCAGGAGTCATAGACCGTGACAGGCTTGAAGTCAGAAGCGCTGGAAATTTCTGGCAGCTTGCTGTAAGCCCCTTCGATAAATACGGCAAAGTCGTCATCATCGGCTTCGCCGGAAACCCATTCGATGCGTGCCTTTGGCCGCCAGAGGGTGGAATCCACCTCCAGGGCATTTAAGCATCCACAACCGGGAAGCAGGCGCGAGGCATCAGGGAATGATTGCTGAAGAAATCCCACCCCTCCTCCTATCCACCAGCGGGTGTGCTCGGTTTTCAGAAAGCGCACCAACAGATTGGCAAATCCACCAGACACGCGCAAATCGTCAGACAAGTCTATAGAAGAAACCCCTATCTCGATGCTTTCACGGGGGATATCAGCTCTCAATCCCTCTAACTCGAGACGGAACGGATATCTTCGCTCACCATCGTCGGACTCTGACCCCCAAAACTGGCGGGCCAGGGAAACTGTTATCGCATTACCCCGCGACAGCGCCATTGACCCATCAAGCTTTAATGCCCGCGGCCCTCCCAAATCTACACTCACCGGCAGCACAGAAGGCCCGCGCGCAACGCCGGCCGCCGCAGATAAGACCCACGCAGGTTCGTCAGCGGAAAAAAATGAGCGGTCTGATTCTTCACCCGAAGAACCAGAATTTGTTTGTGCCTCAGCAGTACCAGACACCACGAGTATTGCACAGACTGAGCAAAGTATGGCGCTCAGTGTCGCGCTGTTGCTAGGCTTACTAGGGAAAATCATCAAATTTCTCAACTCGTTTATTGGATTGAAGTGGTTAACTGATCAGATTTTGCGGCACGCCGACCAGAGTAAGGAGATAATCGTCGTTGGTACTCGCAGAGTCGAACAGCACACCATACTCTGAATAGCCTTGCTGACTGAGCCCCATGTCGTCTGCCGACGCTTGAGTAACAATCTGCGTGATACCGTCCGAGTCAATCCACAGTTGAACGTCTGATTCTCCCAGTCCTGCGGTATAAACATAGCCCAGCGGCGGCACATCCAGAAGAATATAACAATCGTAGGGAGGCTCTACTCCTTCAGGGCCGTAAAATAGATCACCGGTGAGCACATTTTCCCAGGTCAACAGGGGCACTGTGCCATCAACCTGCTCTGACATGGCCCAGAATTCGATCTCTACCTCATTGCCTTGCTGGGCTGATGCCTGTATCGCTTCGTTCAGATCACTGAACAGCGCGGTATCGCCGGATTCCAGCTCGACCCCGTAAATGGGCACTGATTCAGGCACATCCAGCACTTCAATAAGCACGTTCTGAACTGAAGCATTCCCCTCAAGATCCGTCGCCCTGACAATCAGCTCATATTGATTGTTGGTATCAGAATCTGCCGGCAGTTCATAATCCGGCGCTTCGTTAAATGTCAGGTTGCCCTCGGAGTCAATCAGGAACCGGTCCGAATCCTCACTGACTTCCAGCGACCAGGTCACCGGCTCGTCAGCGACAAATTTGAACGCATCAGTCGTATTTTCCGGTATCGCGGCATAGCTCGATTCAGCGCCGGGCCCACCGCTCGGTCCCGTAATCCGTGGCGGGAACAGATCCACATTGCCAACCGGCATGCCCGGATCAGAAAACCGCCCGTCGGTAAAGTCGACATCGCCAAACGCGTTGTCAGTGAGAATCAACTCGATTGCAACAATGACGCCGTCAACAGTTATAAATTTAGCACCATCACCACCGGGGGTTCGCTGGGTAAAGTCGTACCACCCCTCCTGACTGGGTGAGTCCAGCGAGACTCCATCGAGTGTTACCAGGGAGACACCAGACTCAATGGCTGACAGGATTGTCTCAGCGCTAATCCACTTGACGTAAGAAGTGAATTCGCCTTCCTTGATCCCCGCCCGACTGATGTCAATGGTGACGCGCTGCTGCAGACCCGGCCTGTCCGGGTCCGCATCAATCAAACCCAGGCTCTGTAACGGCTCGATTGAGAACGAAAGAGCATCCCATGGCGTGGGGCCGACATCATCCAGATTGGTCGCCGGCAGTCCCCCGTTTCCATCCCTATCAACAGGCATCACATCAAAACCAATCAGCTGCGCGATTTCGCTCACCTGATCTCCTTCCAATGACTCATTCGCAACCACGGTAATCACCGATTTCGTTGAGACTTCGTCAAACTTTCCTTCCACCGCGCTGTCAAAGTTAGCCTGATCGGTCCACGCCATCGTCGTCACTGCGTTTTGAACAGCATCAGAAACCCCATCTCCGTTATTATCAGCAGTGCCGGTAATTCGGTTCGCAAGCTCTTCTTCCGTGTCAGCAGGAACACCGTCTCTGTCCAGCAGGTCGCGCACTTCGAAGGTAATCGCCAGATTGCCGCCTTTATTACCTGGGTCGCGAACGGTCGTGATGAACGTATCAACTGTCGCATCGGGGCTCGGCCTGTACAGATACTCTCCGGTAATGACGTTGAGCTCCAGCGAAGAGCCATTAGCGAGAGTCAAAATGACCTGACCATCAGCTGTGGTCCCGCCGACTATCCCGAATATCACCGCCTCACCGTCTGAGTCATACCAGGGGTCTGGCGGAGTGCTGAGCTGAAAGGGCGTCAGATTCTTTCGCTCCTGGTCAATGACTTCCAGGTTTCCAGTCAATCCGACTTCAGGCACCACGACCCGGGCCGCAGTATTCTCTTCGAGCTCTGGAATGCTATCTACTGTAAATGAATTCGAATCCTCGCTTTCATTGCCGGCCTCATCGACCTGTCTGACGAAATAATCGCCCTGCTCTAGCTCGATTCCTCGTGCGTCAAGTTCAAAGACGCCGGGAGAAATTTCAGTGACAGAGTACTTAGCCGGATCAATGAGCTCACCCTCACGGGTATACAGCACGACATCAAGCTCAGGCGTACCGGTAATTCTTAACAGCTGCGTTGTATCACCCGTTAACAAATCACTGGGCGTGGGATCGGTTGGCGTCTCGGTAACATCAACGATGACCGGGGGGACTGGTTTGCTGTCATTGTCCAGAATCTCGCCAGTCGCCGACACATCATCCACGGTCAGCGTGAGCGACTCCCGGGGGTCTTCAACAAGTAGATCGTCAATCGTCTCAATCGTGAAGGTAAAACTGACTACCCCCGGGGGAATTTCGATTCGCCCGCTCTGCAGATCAATCGTCACGCCGTCCGAGGCAATAATTTTACTCCAGTCCGCGGTGTCGGCGGCGCCGCCCAACTGAAAAGGGAAGCTGATGCTGTCCGACGTCTCCCCGTTGAGTGTTACCTCAAATTCCAGGGACTGACCTTCCGGCACAGCATCTCCGGGAATAATCGAGTCGATGCGCAAGGTATCGTCATCGGTATTGCCGACCTCAACACTCTTGCTCACTGAGTTCGCGCCACCGTAGTTGTCGCCGCTGGAGCTCGTCGTCAGCGTCAGCGTATAGTCCTGCGTGCCGTCAACCAGCAGATCATCCACACCAGTCACTGTAATGGTTTGCGCCACATTCCAGTTATCAGGGGTGAAGGTCAGGGTACTCTTGTTCAGAGACCCCTCTGACCCGTCAAGCCCAGTAATAGTCACCTGCACGTCAGCGCTGGGGATGCTGTCCAGCATGACCGTGAATTGATCACTCGTTCCGGTCTCACTTGTGTTGAGTGGACCTCCCGAGATCGTCATTCCGGATAACACGTCGTTATCGGTATTCGTCACCCGGACAGTATCACTGAGACCACCATAGTTGGCGTCGCTCGAACTCGTTGTAAGTGTCAGGACGTAGTCCTGGGACCCATCGATCTCCGGATCATCCTCACCGGTCACCGTAACGGTTTGCTTGGTATCCCAATTGGCCGGCGTGAACGTCAGCGAGTTCGTGCTCAACTGCCCCTCGGTGTCGTCCAGCCCACTGATCGACACCACCACGTTAGCGCTCGGCTTCGTGTCCAGCCTGACCGTGAAACTGTCGGCGTCTCCGTCTTCACTGGTCGTGAGCAGACCACCCTGAAGCCTCAAGCCGGCACTGTCATCGTCCTCATTCGTTACCCTAACGCTTCCGCTCGGCGGGTTGCTGCCGCCGTAGGCGGGGTCGTCTGAGCTCGCGGTAAGGTTCAGATTGTAGGTCCTAGCCCCATCAATGAGCGGATCATCGACGCCAGTCACCGTAACCGTCTGCGGAACATTCCAATTGGCCGGCGTGAAGGTCAGGGTATTCGCGCTCAACTGCCCCTCGGTAGAATCCAGCCCACCGATTGAAAGGGTCACGTTGGCCGTCGGCGCACTGTCGAGCACCACCGTGAACTGATCAAATGTACCCACTTCGCTCGTGGTCAGCGGACCGCCGCTTACCGTGATGCTTCCATCAGGCTCGGCAGACTCATCATCAAGGTTAGTAACCGCCACACTCTCAGTGACTGTGTTAGCGCCATCATAGCTGGCGTCGCTTGAGCTGGTCTCAAGGGTCAGGGTGTAGTCGGTATCTCCATCAATGTCCGTGTCATCAACACCTGACACGGTGATCGTCTGAGCAACATTCCAGTTGGCTGGCGTAAAAGTCAGGGTAGTGGCACTGAGGCTACCTTCAGTGCTGTCCAAGCCGCTCAGCGTCACCGTAACATTGGCACTCGGCGCACTGTCGAGCACCACAGTAAACTGATCAGTCGTTCCCGTTTCACTCGTGGTCAGCGGACCACCGCTTACCGTCATGCCTCCGCCGGTGTCATTGTCCAAATCTGTATCCACAGAATTCGGCGTGCCGCCTGTCAGGGTACCGTCATACTTTCGACCGGTCCCGTCGTCTACAATCGCAACCTCATCAGTGGCTGACAAGGGCGCCTCGCCATCTGCACCGATGGTCGCGCTCAGGCTGAATGTCTCAGATTCTTCCAAAGAGGTATCTGACTCGGACGTGATGTCCACTCTGACGTATACCGTATCGGTGCCACCACCAATCGTCCCGGGCACAACCGGGGTGCTGGTCGCGGAATACGAGGTCCAGCTAGCCCCCCCATCGGTAGAAAACTCCATGGAAAACCCGCTCACTGTCGCGGGGGAAGCTCCGGTTTGCGACAGGGCAAGAGTCAGCGCAGCACCCTGTGATGCGGTCACTGAGAACATCGCATAGTCAGAGCTCTCGTTAACCGGACTCTCGCCGCTGACGGTAACAGAGAGGTCATTATCAAGGTCAGAGTCACTGGTGACGGGATCACCCCCGCCATCGACCTCACCGTCGAACTTCAGACCGGTTCCGTCATCGAGGAGTGTCGCGGTGCCGGTCGTTGAAGCCCCACCGGTATTGGTCGCGCGCAGCGCAAAGGTCTCCGCCCCCTCAAAAGTATCGTCATTGGTTATCGTAGTGCGCACCAGCATGGTGGTGCCGTCAAAGGTTGCTGAAGCACCATAAGCCACCCAAACGGTTCCGTTCCAGACTTCCAGAGCGCCACCGTAATCAACGCCAGAGGTCGCAGAACCTGCCACCAGGGCCAGCGTGATCACCTGCCCGTCAGCACCCCCAACCGTAAAGACCGCATGCGATGAAGCTTCGTTGACCTCGATATCATTGACGCTGAGCGGCCTGTCGTCGTCAAGGTCAGAGTCACTGTCTACGGGATCACCCCCGACATCGACGGTACCGTCGAACTTCAGACCGGTCCCGTCATCTACAATCGTCGAATCACCGGTCGCCTCAACACCCGCTCGATTGAATGCAGACAGGCGAAGGTCTTCTGCCCCTTCATTGGCCAGGTCCGGCAGGACCGCTGTGCGAACCAGCAGGTTGGCGGCGGGCATGACGATCCAGTCATTGGGCGTATAAGCCTGCCAGTCGGTCCCATCGTAATACTCAAGGACCCCGGTGTAGTCTTCACGAATGATCGTATCTACATCGGCAACCGACAGCTGGACACGCTGACCGGCCGCGCCTGTGACCGTAAATAACACAAAATCTGACGCTTCATTTACGGTGGTGCCGGTCACTGTCAGTGCGCGTGTATCCGCGCCAACCGTGATGCCCACCGAGTCTGTATCTACCAAACCCTCAGCATCGGTGCTGACCAGCGTCAGCGTATCCGTGCCATTGAATCCATCGTCCGGTGTGTAGGTAATCGTCGCCAGTGCACTGGCGACCTCAGCCGGAGACCCAGACAGGGTAAAAGTGGAGCTATCCTCAGCACCCGCTGTGATTGTTGCAGTGCCGAGTGTACCCACTGCCAGGGTGCCACCAATCACGGTGAGCTTGGTCGTGAGCGTGTCACTGTCTACATCCGCAACTGACAGGCCGGCCAGCGCGTTGTCTGCACTCGCCTCAAGGACCGAGTAGGCAGCACCCGGCACGGTATTCACAGGCGCGTCATTCGCACCGGCGATGGTGATGGTTAACGTCGGGGTATTATCGGTAGCGCCAGCGGTATCTATGAGCGTGTAGCTGAAGGTCTCCGTCAGTGTGTCCCCGACCTGCAGGGCCTGCACGTCGGCATTGCTGTTAGTCAGGGTATAGGTGTAAGCCCCAGCCGCGTTAAGTGTCAGCGTTCCATAGTCTCCGGACAATGCCGTGGCCCCATCCAGTGTCCCCGCGCCACCGGTCCCATGTGAGAAAGCTGAGACAGAGAGCGTATCCCCGTCATCAACATCGCTGTCGTTGGTCAGCAGGTTGCCAGAAGGATCGATGCCTCCGGTTGCGTTGGCGGTCCCACCCGCCTCCAGAGCGTAGGCCGTATCAGCCACCGCCGTGGGAGAGTCGTTGGCACCCTTGATGGTCACCGTGAGCGTGGTCTCACTGAAGTTCCCGCCAGTATCCTCGACCCGATAGAGAAACTGGTCGGTCAGAGTGTCACTGTCAGTTCGCAGCGCGTTCACCGAGGCGTTCGTGTCGTCCGGCGTGTAGATGTAGGTCCCGTCTGCTCCCAGGACGAGGGTACCGTAACTGCCTACTATGGAAAGCCCGCCTACTATCGACGTTGTGCCGCCTGCGACCGTACCCGAGGTACTGCCAACGCCTGCCTTGGTAACGGTTATCGCATCCGTCTGCGGGTCAGAGTCATTGGTCAGCACGTTGCCTGAGGCCGTGGCACCCGCTGCAGTGCCGGCTTCCAGTGCCGCTGATGCACCTTCGGCGGTATCGGCTACAGCAACCGGATCACCTGTCCCGCTGCCATACACAGTGATGGTGAGGGTGGCCGTGTCCGTGAGCCCTCCTGTGTCCTGCATCGTATATTCAAAGGTTTCGAGGGCTGAATCCCCTTCCGAGAGGTCAGGGTTGTCTGAATCAGGGGTGTAGACATAAGAACCATCTGCATTCAGAGTCAGCGAGCCGTGGGCCCCTGTGTACTCAGCGCCCGCGCTAACGCTGGAGGAAAAGGTGAAAGCACCCCCATCCGTGCTGGTCAGCTCGCTGTCCAGTGTGATGCCGCTTATCTCCCCGGCGGTGTAGGTGACGGCAGTTACCGTCGTGCCATCAGGCACCCCCGTCCCGCTGACTGACATACCGACTGTCACACTGCCGCTGGGGCTCGAGAGGGTTGTGAGCTCGGTTGATCCGGTGCTGGAGGTGGTGGTCACCGTTGCTGTCTTAGCGGACCCACTGTCAGTTTCTACTGCGCCTGTCGAAGTCTTGAAGAGGACCGCTGTGTTGATGGAGAGGAAGCTTGCGATCGTTCCCCCCAGTGCCACGTAACCACCTGAACCGTCAGCGTAGTGAGTAGGGTCGAGAGTCAAGACGACAGACGTATCGTCTCCGACTGTAGCTACACTCGACACTTCTACCTGAGTGTATGTACCGGCACCGCTGTCGTAGCTGAATAAACCCCGGTAGTTCGACGTATCCGTCGTTAGTTGTACATAGATCTCCTTGCCGGCACCGACAGAGGAAAAACCACTGTCGCCAACAAAGTTTAGCTGAGCCGAACCCTCTGTAACGGTCACGGTCCCTACGGTCATGGATGCCGTGTTGCTGATGCCCGTAATCGTTTTGGTGTCGCCGCTGTCGGTATCGCTGTCATTGGTCAGCACGTTGCCTTCAGCATTGAAGCCCGTGACGGGATCGCTGGTAGATTCTTTCGCGATGTTGGTGTCATCGGCGGCCAAAGGGGCGTCATTGGCACCCTCAATCGTTACGGTCAGCGTTTCGGTATCGCTGAGATCGCCCTGATCGGTGACCACATAGTCAAAAGACTCTGTCAGCGTGTCGCCGGACGTGCGCAGCGCCTGCACCGCACTGTTGTTCTGGTCGATGGCATAAGAGTAGCTGCCATCGCTGGACACGGTGAGCGTGCCATATAGCCCCACTACAGCCGTGTTGGTACCCACCGTCGTATTCGCGGTCACCGCGCTGGCGGCGCTACTGACTTCGTGACTGGTCCCGGCAGTGACATCTCCGTCCGGATCCGTGTCATTGGCCAGCAGCCCTGCGGCAGCGTCCGCCGTAGGATCCGTGCCTGCCGTCCCATTATTTGTACCGCCAGCCTCTACCGCGGTTATCGTGTCTGCTGTTGCAGAGGGCGCGCTGTTTGCATCAGTCACATCGAAGGTCAGGGTGTTCGGACTCTGATCGAGATCGACGCCTGCATTCTCGGTGCCGCCGTCATCCTGCACCTGAAAGGTGAAGCTTGCGTAGCCGGCACCACTCTCCCCTGCAAGCGGCGTATAGCGAAGCAGCGGCAGATCCGCAACAGACACCGAGTCACCAGCATCAACGGCCACACCATCTAGCGTCAGCGCACCAAGCACAGGCAATGTGGTGATTTTGACCGCCAGGATATTGTTCTCGGGATTGTCCGCCGAGTCGCTGAAGCCAAAATCGGCCAGGCTGAAGGTGTGGTGCCCACTCTCTAAAACGGTAATGGTGTCGTCAGCGCCACTTGGCTCGTCGTTGACCTCGGTCACACTCAGGTTCAGAAGTGCGGTTGCGGTTGCCCCATTACTGTCTTGAAGGGTGTAGGTAATTTGCGGAACCGCGCCAGAAAAATCAGCCGCCGGTTCAAAGGTGTAATTCCCCTCATCGTCGAGAGTAAACGTACCTACCCCAGCTATGGCGTAAGGGGTATCCAGCGCGAAGGGACCTGCCTCGCCTTCGATACTGAACTCAGTGACTTCAAGCGGATTGTTGTCCGCGTCCGTATCGTTATCCAGCACGTTGCCGGTTACGGAAGCCGCATCCTCCAGCACAGTGCCACTGTCGTTTACCCCGACCGGAGCACTGTTGACCGGGAGGATGGAGTTGAGATTGCTGTCAACACGGTCTGACGATGAGCCAACGTTTTTAAGCCCGCCGTCAGTAGCTAGCCCATCAAAATAGGCCTGATCGAAAACCAGAACGAAGCCAATATTGTCGCTGGCATCGCTGTCCCCGTCCGCATTACCGTCCACGGTTGCTATCGCAAGGTCTACAAAGTCAGAGTCAGTCCAGAAGTAGAATCCCTTGACCTTTCCGCCGGACTTGATGGGTCGGCTGATCCAGCCGTAATACGTTGTACCACCTATGGTGAGCTGGACAACAACATCATTCCCAGAAAACTGGCTACTGATTTGCTTATCGTCCGCGACTGCGGCGCCAAGGGCTATCGGAGTAAAGTCAATACTGTTTTGCTCTTTGCTGGCCTCAGTGGAACCGGTATTGACCGCGTAGGCATTTACAAACGTGATATTCGCCATTGTTTGTCACCAAATCAGGGGGAAATTTTGGGCGAGACTGTGTTCATTTCGAATACACCATAAAACAGCGTGCACATCTGTGATATGACACGCAGTATAGTTGAAACTTCACTTAGTTAGTTTCTATCAATCGAAAGTAGATTCTGCTTTTTTAATAAAGCCCCTAGGGCTGCCGCCTCTGGACCATTTTCTCCTCGCGGAGGGAGGCGAAATGTAACAAGTAATGCTCATCAGTTCCATATGTAACAGCGAGAATTTTGCTTCAACATTCTCGCTATTACCACGGCAGTGGCGGCCTACCGCTGTTACTTCACCCACGATGCGCCACAAAGATGGCAAAGCCAGGAAACGTTCAGGGAGTGAAGTCCTGCCAGACTGAGAAAACGGCGCCAAGCCAGGCAGATGAGCTACGGACGCAGAGGTTCCAC
>Ga0181578_10002423_pt1 | contig 17456 bp, 12 predicted proteins | sample 071ome_21_FD_148659 | JGI IMG/M metagenome (GOLD analysis project Ga0181578, IMG submission 148659) | Coastal salt marsh microbial communities from the Groves Creek Marsh, Skidaway Island, Georgia - 071401CT metaG (spades assembly) | ecosystem: Environmental > Aquatic > Marine > Intertidal zone... | reverse complement strand
TTCGCCCAGGGATTGCAGAACGGCCAGATATTGCCGACCAGCGAGGCGATATAGGCGAATCCCACCCACCAGATGATCCAGATAAAGGTGGGTCCGAAATTTTGCACCGGGTCCTGATCGCCCCAGAATCCCGCCAGGAGGACCAGTACAAACAGGCCCGTGGAGACGAGCCGGAGCGAGAACGAAACCGCTCTGTGTCCCAGAACCCGGCCCGCCGCTGTTCCGGAAAGATCGCGCCAGTAGCGCCGCGCGTTGACATCCCGCCGGTCGAACGCCATCGCCATGATGACAAAGGACAGGGCCACCGCCGCGCCTGCCGATACCAGGTAGAGTTCCAGCGGAAGCGGCAGGTCGTAACGGGCGCCGAAGGCATGCGCCTCCGCCGTTCCTGCGGACAGCAGCGCCGGCAACCCGGAAGCGCGAGTCAGGAAACGTCTAGCGTGGGTAGACTTCAAGGTAGCTTAGCGCGTGGTGGCCATGTCCGCCGGTACCCCAGCCGTGGCTGGTGACCGGAAAGCGGCCTGTTGCCTTGCCGGTGAACGGCATGACGGCGGTCTTGCCAGGTTCGACAAGAAACTCGATATCGTATCCGTGAAGGTGAAGTTTCACCGTTTCGTCGGTCGACCAGTGCAGTTCCACCGTCTCGTTCTCATAGATCCGGATCCGGCCTTTAGGGGAGACGACCTTGCGTTTCCTGATCTCTATCGCGATGGCGCGTGGCTTCTTCTTCTGCTGGCCTGAAGCACCGCCTGGAAAGGCGGGCGCGGCTGCAAGCCCCGCGATCAGGATGGCCAGAAACGATCTGCGATTCTGCGTCATGGCTTCGGCGGATAGGTCTGGTCGGCCTCGGGATTCTGCCGGCGGCGCCACTTCTTGTAGGCCGCCCAGCCGAAACCGTACGTTATCGCGCTAGCCAGGATGATAAGCAGCGCGTAGCCGCCTCCCGAGCTGCCGGTTCCGGCAGTGTCGGTAAAGCTGTTGATGGCATACGCGCTTGAAATTATCCCGAAATCAGGCATTTCGACTTCATTTTCGGGGTATGGTCGCTTGGTGGCTCTTGCCGTTGGCCTTAGTTGGCGAGAGTAATGAACACCCCGGCCATGCCGATAATCAGGACGATCGCGGATATGACCGTCGCGACCGTGCCAACGTGCCTGTGTTGAAAATCGTCGTGATGTATGTCTGACATTCCCAATAATACCTTTTCAGTCCTGGTTCGCGGCGCATCATAAACAATTAATTTCAATATTCCAAAGTTTTAGGATCCCGTCTCGTGCGATCTGCCGCACCGCCATGATCGTTGATTTTACGGACGGAATGCGCGAGCATACCACGCCTTCGCAAAGCAGCCTTACAGGGGATTTGACGCTGAAAAACTGGGTTCTTGGGACGTTTACGGCCATTCTCGGAATTTGCGGCCTGTTCGTTGCGGCGCGTACCGGGTTCGGTGTGCCCTATTACGGCGGGATCGCCTTTTTCTGCTTCGCCGTATTCTTCGTCATGACGCTGGTCAAGGTCGGTTATGACGAGGTAGCGGAAGTCTCCGCCCTGGATGAATTCCGGGCCTTCATGGGGTCGACCTTCGCTTTCCTGACGCCCGAGCCGGTCCGGCTGGAACAAAGGCTGATCGCGATCAGGCCGCTTTCCGTCGCCGACCTCAAGGACGTTCTCATCAAGGGGTACGAGGATTATCGGGAAATGCCGACCCATGTGGTGTTTCTGATTGCCATCTATCCGCTGGTGACCCTGATCTTCGCCAGGCTCTATGCCGATTACGATGTTTTGCCGCTGGTATTTCCCCTGATCGCCGGCTACACGCTGGTCGGTCCGCTGGCCGCGACAGGCATGTACGAGCTCAGCCGTCGTCGCGAAGCCGGGCTGGGAATTTCGCGGCGGCGCGCGTTCGATATATTCGTCTCGTCCAACATCCGCTCCATCGCCGTGCTGGGGCTGTTCCTGATGGCCGTCTATTACTGCTGGGTTCTGACCGCGACGGCCATCTACAACAGCATCTTCCAGGGGATCGTTCCTGAATCGGTGTTCGACTTCGTTCAACTGGTTTTCAATACGCCTGCCGGCATGCGCCTCATGCTCATCGGCACGGCGGCCGGGTTCATCTGCGCGACCGTTGTTTTCACGCTCAGCGTGGTGTCCTTCCCGATGCTGCTGGATCGTCATGTTTCGATCATGACGGCGGTTCAGACCTCGATGCGCGCGGTTGTCGCCAATCCCGTGGCGATGGGGGCCTGGGGGTTTGTTATTGCCGGTACCCTGCTGCTCGGCGCGATACCGTTCTTCGTCGGGCTGGCTTTCGTCCTGCCGATGCTCGGCCATGCGAGCTGGCATCTCTACCGCCGGCTGGTCGACGTCCAGGACGTCTGAGCGGGACTACTTCGCCGTCCGTTTCCGGAAGCCCGTCATCCATTCGAGGGCGAGCCGCTCGGCTTCTGCGACCTGGTCTCTCGTCATTTTTTTCTGGACGTAGCGCTTGTGCCGGGCGCCCATGGTGCTGCCCATCGTTGACGACAGGTTGAACCATTTATGGGCCCGAATGTTGTCGCGCTGGACGCCGACCCCGTGCTGGTAGAGGGCTCCCAGGCTGTCCATTGCGGGTATGTATCCCCGGTCGGCGGCCTTGCGGTACCAGATCACGGCACGCGCGTAGCTCCTGGGAACGCCTCGCCCGTAGCGGTGCATGATGGCGAGGTTAAGCTCAGCCGAGGCAATGCCTTTTTCCGAGGCCGCCCGGAACAGCTCCAGCGCCCTGGCATAGTTCTTTTTGACTCCGCGCCCATGAAGCAGGTGATTGCCGTACTCCGCCTGGGCTTCAGCGTGACCCTGGGCGGCCGCTTTCGAGAACCAGTCTGCAGCTTTCTCATGGTCGCGCCCGACCCCGCGCCCGTGCCGGTAGAGCATACCGATCTGGTACTGCGCCCGGGCGTCGCCGCTATCGCCGAGAGGGCGCCATTCGGCAAGCGCCTTGTCGAAATTTCCGGATTTTGCCGCTTCCAGGCCCGCATCGAAATCCTGAGCGACGGCTCCCCACGGAAACAGCAGAAAGAGAGCGGCGGCGGCGGAGCGACCTCGCATTGAATTCTACCCGTCGTCGCGGTTTCTCAGCTTCCGTACCAGTCGGAAAGCTGACAGAACGGCGTAGCCGAACACACCACCGATGGTCGCCATCAGGGCGCCTTCCTCGATTCCGCCTTCGGGAAATCCGAAACCGACATCGATCTTGCCGCTGGTATGGAGGAAGGCAACAGCCATCATGCCTCCCAGTACGGCGAGAATGACGGGCTGACTCGGTATTCGCATAACTGGTTTCCTGCTGTTATCGGGGCAGGGTGGTGTCGCCCATCAGGAACTCATCCACCGCCCGTGCGCATTGGCGGCCTTCGCGAATGGCCCAGACCACCAGAGACTGACCCCGACGCATGTCGCCGGCGGAAAACACCTTGTCGACTGAGGTCCGGTAGTCATCGGTATTTGCAAGCACGTTGCCGCGCCCGTCGAGTTCGACACCGGACTGATCGATCATGCCGGCCTTGCGGGGGCCGAGGAATCCCATCGCCAGCAGGACAAGATCGGCCTTTAGCTGGAACTCGCTGCCTTCGATCTCCTGAAGCTGCATACGCCCTGTGTTGTCCTTGACCCAGTCGACCCGGACGCAGTCCAGCGCCGTCACATGACCGTTGGATTCGACCACCCTGCGGGTCAGCACCGACCAGTCCCGCTCGCAGCCTTCCTCCTGCGAAGAAGATGTGCGGAACTTCAGCGGCCAGTTGGGCCAGGTCAGCGCCTTGTTTTCCTTTTCGGGCGGGCGCGGCAGGATTTCGAGCTGCATGATCGACTCGGCCCCCTGCCGGATGGAGGTGCCGATGCAGTCCGATCCCGTATCGCCGCCGCCGATCACCACGACATGCTTGCCCTTCGCCGAGATGGCTCCATTCGGCGCAGCGATATCCTCGCTGTCGCCCTCGACCCGTTTGTTCTGCTGGGAGAGGAAATCCATCGCATAATGGATGCCTTCGACCTTGCGGTTCTCGACCTCAAGGTCGCGCGGGTTCTCGGCCCCACCGCTCATGACGACGGCGTCGTACCCGGCGAGCAGATCGCTGACCGAGATGTCGACGCCGATCTCCGTATTCGGCCGGAACTCGACGCCCTCGGCGGCCATCTGTTCCATACGCCGGTTGATCAGGCGTTTCTCCATCTTGAACTCGGGAATGCCGTAGCGCAGAAGTCCGCCGATGCGGTCGTTCTTCTCGAACAGCACGACTTCGTGGCCCGCACGGGCAAGCTGCTGCGAGCAGGCGAGACCAGCCGGGCCGGACCCCACCACGGCTACCTTCTTGCCGGTTTTCCGCGGCGCCATGACCGGAACGATCCAGCCTTCGTCCCAGCCGCGATCGACGATCGCGCATTCGATGGTCTTGATGGTGACCGGCGTGTCGTCGATGTTCAGCGTGCAGGACGCCTCGCACGGGGCGGGGCAGATACGACCGGTGAATTCCGGAAAATTGTTGGTCGAATGCAGCGTGGTCAGCGCCGCCTGCCACTGGTCCCGGTACACAAGGTCGTTCCAGTCCGGGATCATGTTGTTGACCGGGCAGCCGTTGTGACAGAACGGAATACCGCAATCCATGCAGCGCGCCGCCTGCTCGTTCATCGCCGTGGCCTCAAGCGGCCGCACGAATTCCTTCCAGGTCCTTCTGCGTTCCTCGACCGGATCGTAACTGCGGTCGTGACGCTCGTACTCCAGAAAGCCAGTCGGCTTCGCCATGATCTACCCCAATACGTCCTGTGTTTTATTCAGCGGCCGACTTGGCGCCCTGTTCCTCGTTCTTCATGTCGAGCAGCGCGCGGCGGTAATCCTTCGGCATGACCTTGATGAATCTGGCCCGCGTTTCTTCCCAGTTCTCAAGAAGCTCGGTTGCGCGTTTGCTGCCTGTGCACAGGCGATGGCGCTCGATCAGGATCCGCAGTCGTTCCGAATCGTAGAGCAGCATGTCGCCCATTCCGGCATCGTCGACGCCGGCGGCGCGCTGTTGGGGGCGGCCCGGTTCCGCCGGATCGGAATCGTTATCCGGTCCGATTCGCTCCAGCTCCACCATCGCCAGGTTACAACTGGTTTCGAACGTGCCGTTCGGGTCGTAGACATAGGCAGCGCCGCCCGACATGCCGGCGGCGAAGTTGCGGCCGGTCTCGCCCAGCACTACTACGACGCCGCCCGTCATGTATTCGCAGCCGTGATCGCCGACGCCTTCGACGACGGTGACCGCGCCGGAATTGCGTACCGCAAAACGTTCGCCCGCCACGCCCTCGAAATAGGCCTCGCCGGCGATCGCGCCGTAAAGGACCGTGTTGCCGATGATGATGTTCTTGGTCGGCTCGCGACCGGCGCCGTCCGGCTGGCGCACGACGATATGACCGCCGGAAAGCCCCTTGCCGACATAATCGTTGGCGTCGCCGGCAAGCTCGAGGCTGACGCCATGAGCGAGGAAGGCGCCGAAACTGCCGCCCGCGGTGCCTTTGAGCCTTATGGAAATCGTATCGGCGGGGAGGCCCGCATGGCCGTAGCGCTTGGCGACTTCGCCCGACAGCATGGCGCCGACCGTCCGGTTGATGTTCTTGATCTCGCCTTCGATGCGGACAGGCTGTTGCGAGTCGAGCGCCGGCTTCGACGCCTCGATCAGATCCATGTCCATCGCCGCTTCGAGATTATGGTTCTGCGTTTCACAGTTATGGACGGCCACGCCGTCATCCGCCGGCGCCTGATAGAGCAGCCGCGACAGATCGATGCCCTTCGCCTTCCAGTGATCGACGGCCTTCGCCATTTCCAGCCGGTCGACCCGGCCGATCATCTCGTCGAACGAGCGGAAACCGAGTTTTGCCATCAATTGCCGCGCTTCTTCCGCGACGAAGAAGAAGTAGTTGATGACGTGCTCCGGCGTGCCCGTGAATTTCTTGCGAAGCTCAGGATTCTGGGTCGCGATACCGACCGGGCAGGTATTGAGATGGCATTTGCGCATCATGATGCAGCCGGAGGCTATCAGCGGTGCGGTGGCGAAGCCGAACTCGTCGGCGCCGATCAGCGCACCGATCACCACATCGCGACCGGTGCGGAAACCGCCATCGACCTGCACGGCGATCCGGCCGCGCAACTTGTTGAGGACCAGCGTCTGCTGGGTTTCTGCCAGGCCGATCTCCCACGGAGAACCCGCATGGGTGACCGATGTCAGCGGGCTCGCGCCCGTTCCGCCTTCGAAACCGGCAATGGTGACATGATCGGCCCGCGCCTTGCTGACGCCCGCCGCGACCGTGCCGACGCCGACCTCGGAAACCAGCTTGACCGAAATGCGCGCCTTCGGATTGGCGTTCTTGAGATCGTGGATGAGTTGCGCCAGGTCCTCGATCGAATAGATGTCGTGATGCGGTGGCGGCGAAATCAGCCCCACACCGGGTGTCGAATGCCGCACCTTGGCGATGTTGCGGTCGACCTTGTGGCCCGGCAGCTGTCCGCCTTCGCCGGGTTTCGCGCCCTGTGCCATCTTGATCTGGATGTCATCGGAGTTGACCAGATATTCGATGGTCACCCCGAACCGGCCCGATGCGACCTGTTTGATCGCGGAACGCATCGAATCGCCGTTCTCCAGCGGTGTGAAGCGGTCTGCTTCCTCGCCGCCTTCGCCGGTGTTGGATTTGCCGCCGATCCGGTTCATCGCGATGGCGAGGTTCGTATGCGCTTCGCGGCTGATCGAGCCGAAACTCATCGCGCCGGTGGCGAAGCGCTTGACGATCTCGCTCGCCGGTTCGACCTCATCAAGCGGAATCGGCGCATCGGCGAATTTGAACTCCATCAGCCCGCGAATGGTCAGATGGCGTTTGCTCTGTTCGTTGATGCTCTTCGCGAATTCCTCGTACCGGTCGACCTGGTTTCCGCGCACCGCGTGTTGCAGGTCGGCGATCGACTGCGGCGTCCAGGCATGGTCTTCGCCGCGCAGCCGGAAAGCGTAATCCCCGCCGACATCCAGCATGTTCTGGTATATCGGGTTGTCGCCCCAGGCATCGCGGTGCCGCCGAACGGATTCCTCGGCGATGCCTGCGATGCCCGTGCCCTCGATGGTGGTCGCCGTGCCGGTGAAATATTTTTCGACGAATTCGCTGGAAAGCCCGACCACGTCGAAAATCTGCGCGCCGCAATAGGAGTGATAGGTCGAGATGCCCATCTTGGACATGACCTTGAGAATGCCCTTGCCGACCGCCTTGATGTAATTCTTCCGCACCTGTTCGGCGTCAAGGTCGATCGCTTCGCTGCGGCGGATGCTCTCCAGCGTCTCGAAGGCGATATAGGGGTTGACCGCTTCCGCGCCGTAGCCCGCGAGGACGCAGAAATGGTGGACCTGACGGGCCTCGCCGGTTTCCACAACCAGCCCCGTCGAGGTTCGGAGACCGCGCCGGATCAGATGGTGGTGAACGGCTGCTGTGGCCAGCAGGGCCGGGATCGGAATCCGTTCCGCCGACACCAGCCGATCCGACAGGATCAGGATATTGTCGCCATCGATGACGGCATCGGTTGCCTCGCGGCAAATCCGGTCGATCGCAGCTTCCAGCCCGTCGGCGCCTTCCGCAGCCGGCCAGGTCGCATCGAGCGTATGGGTGCGGAACGCCTCTCCCGCACCCGCCACGGAAGATATCGAGCGAATCTTCTCCAGATCGCTGTTGGTCAGGATCGGTTGCGTGACTTCCAGCCTGTAATGGGTGCCTTCTTCATGGCCCAGCAGGTTCGGCCGCGGGCCGATCATCGAAACCAGCGACATCACCAGCTCTTCGCGAATCGGATCGATCGGCGGGTTGGTGACCTGCGCGAAGTTCTGCTTGAAGTAGTTGTAGAGCAGCTTGGGCTTGTCCGAGAGAACGGCGATCGGCGTATCCGTGCCCATCGACCCCACAGGATCGTCCCCCGCCCGGCCCATAGGTTCGAGGAAAACCTGCATGTCTTCCTGCGTATAGCCGAACGACTGCTGAACATTCAGCCAGTCCTCCGGCGCAATCTCCGGCCAGGCGTTTTCGTGCGTAGACGGCTCTTCCAGCTCTTCCAGCTGAAATTGCGTGTCGTCCAGCCAGTCCTGATAGGGATGTTCGGCGGCGAGCTGGTTCTTGATTTCCTCGTCGTCGATGATGCGGCCTTCCTCGAAATCGATCAGCAGCATCTTGCCCGGCTGCAGCCGCCATTTTTCGACGATGTTTTCGTCCGCGACCGGCAGCACGCCGACTTCCGACGCCATGATCAGCCGGTCGTCGTCGGTAATGACATAGCGCGCCGGGCGCAGCCCGTTGCGGTCGAGCGTCGCGCCGATCTGGCGACCGTCAGTGAAGGCGATAGCCGCCGGCCCGTCCCACGGCTCCATCAGCGCGGCATGATATTCGTAGAAAGCCCGCCGGTCGGGGTCCATCAGCTGGTTGCTGGTCCAGGCTTCCGGGATCAGCATCATCATCGCGTGCGCCAGCGAATAGCCGCCGGCGACGAGGATTTCGAGCGCGTTGTCGATGCAGGCTGTGTCCGACTGGCCATGCGGGATCAGCGGCCACATCTTGTCGAGACCCGGGCCGATCAGGCCCGACGACATCGAATGGCGGCGCGCATCCATCCAGTTGACGTTGCCGCGCACAGTGTTGATTTCGCCGTTATGGGCCATCATCCGGTAGGGATGCGCCAGCCGCCAGGACGGGAAGGTGTTGGTCGAAAAGCGCTGATGCACCAGCGCCAGCGCGGATTCGGCCAGCGGGTTCGTCAGGTCGCAATAGAAGGTCTTGACCTGCGGCGACAGCAGCAGCCCCTTATAGACCACCGTCCGGGTCGAAAAGGACGGCATGTAGAGCTCTTCAAGCCCGGCCGGGGCCTTGCCTTCTTCGGTCAGTCCGCGCAGCGAATTCAGCGCCTGCTTGCGGATCACCAGCAGCTTGCGCTCGAAAGCGTCCTGATCGCGGATTTTGTCGCCCTGCGTCACGAAGATCTGGCGGATGACCGGCATCGACTCGATGACCTGCTTGCCGAGGCCCGTCAGGTCGGTCGGGACATCGCGCCAGCCGAGGACATTCTGGCCCTCGTTGGCGACGTACCGTTCGATATGGGCGATGGCAAAATCGCGCGCTTCCTCGCTCTGGGGCAGGAAGCACATGCCGACGGCGTAGCCGCCTTCTTCGGGCAGGTCGTGGCCTTCGCTTGCCGCCCAGTCGCGATACAGCCGGTCGGGTATCTGGATCAGGCAGCCGGCGCCGTCGCCCATCAGCGGGTCGGCCCCAACCGCGCCGCGGTGGTCCAGATTGACCAGAATCTCCAGACCCTGATCGATGATATCGTGAGATCTACGGCCCTTGATGTTCGCAACAAAGCCGACGCCGCACGCGTCGTGCTCGTTTCGAGGGTCATACAGGCCTTGTCGCGAAACGGCGAACATAACTATCCGACTCTCCCAGGTCTGCGCCTCTTTGGGCGTCCGGACCGATGGTTGTTATTCGTTCCTTTGTGGCGCAGGCCCGCCCGAAGGGCGTCACCCGTCTAAAAATGCCACAGCCCCCCAGTATACCGCGTCAGGGCCGCGGATACAGAGGATTAAGCAAGAAATATACAGATTCCTCGCCGGGGGCGCTTTTGCGGCCACTTCATAGCAGTTATGATCCGTCCGCAACACCCTCAAATAGCACGGAAATCCATAATGGCAAGCGACCGGAATCCGGTGAAATCCCCTGAAAATCGGGATGAAAATCGGGAAATCGATCCGGTAGTGGTCGAACTCGTACGAAGCGGTGTGATGGCGGTCACAGAGAATATGAAGACCAACCTCACGAGAACCGCCTATAACATCATCATTTACGAGGCGCTGGACTTCACGGTCGGTCTTTTTACCGCAGAAGGCGAGACCATCTCCATCGGTCTGGGCCTGCCGATGTTCATCCGTGGCATGGCGGCGACGCTCAAGGCCAAGCTGGAGCATTTCGGCCCGGACGGGATTGAACCGGGCGACATTCTGGTCACCAACGACGCCTACATCACCGGCAGCCATCTGAACCACATCACGCTCAGCCTGCCGATCTTCCATGACGGGGAAATCGTCGCCTTCGCCTGCTGCATGGCGCACTGGCTCGATATCGGCGGCGCGCTGGGCGGGCTGACCACCGATATCTACTCCGAAGGGCTCCAGGTGCCGATCCTGAAGCTCCACAAGGCGGGCGAGGTCAATCAGGACCTGCTCGAAATCATCAAGATGAACGTCCATATCCCCGACCGGGCGATGGGCGACCTGCGCGCCCAGGTCACGGCGGTAAAGACGGGAGAGACCGGCTTTACTGAACTGCTCGATCGCTACGGCAAGGACGCCGTGCTGGACGCCATCGGCAATATCATGGACCAGTCGGAGGCTGCGGCCCGGGCCCGCACGCTGACCATCCCCGACGGGGTCTACGAGGCCGAATCCTTCATGGACGATGACGGGCTCGATATCGGCAAGCGGATCCCCATCCGCGTCAAGGTGACGGTCGCGGGCGACGAGATGACGGTGGATCTCTCCAACGTCTCCGACCAGGTGCGCGGGTTCTACAATTCCGGCATCACTACCGGCTATGGCTGCGCGCAGGTGGCCTATAAATGCCTGACGTCGCCGACCGATTACCCGGTAAACGACGGCAGCCTGCGCCCGCTCCACGTCATCATCCCGCCCGGCCGTGTAGTCAGCGCGGTGAAGCCCGCGCCGATGCGGGTCTGGATGACCATCCCGATGACGGTGATCGACACCATCTTCAAGGCGCTCGCCCCCGTCATCCCCGACCGGGTGATCGCCGGCCACCACGCCGATCTCGGCATGGCGATGTTCCACGGTATCGACCGGAAGGAAAAGAAGCTGTTCCTCGGCTCCTCCGGCCCGCTCGGCGGCGGCTGGGGCGCGAAGCGGGACGAGGACGGCATGTCGGCCACGGTGTGCCTCAATGACGGCGACACCCATAACACGCCGATCGAGCTGACCGAGAACCGTTTCCCGATGCTGATCCGCAACCATTCCCTGCTCCCTGATTCCTGCGGACCGGGCAGGAACCGCGGCGGGCTCGGCATCGAATATACCTGCGAGGCGCTGTCCGACTTCAACCTGACCACGCGCGGCGAACGCGCCCATTGCCGCCCCTGGGGCCTCGAAGGCGGGATGGAGGCCCATGGCAACGAGGTCGGGATCGAACTCGACGGCAAGTGGGAAGAAGACCTCCCCAACGCCAAGGTCTTCGCCGTGAACCTCAAACCCGGCGACGCCTACCGCATGCGCTCCGGCGGCGGCGGCGGGTTCGGCAACCCGTGGGAACGCCCGGTGGAAACCGTCGTCAACGACGTGCGGCAGGGCTACGTATCGGTCGAGGCCGCGTCATCGTATTACGGCGTGGTGATCGACGAGGAAACGATGCAGGCGGATTCAGCGGCGACCGAGAAGGCGCGGGCGGCTTTGTCTTCCGGGGGCGCATAGCTCTCTCCCCGGTCATCCCGGGCGCGACTTTTCTCCAGATCCTCGATTGGGACAGGAAGTCAGGGACCCGGGATCCAGACCATCGCCTGCCTCAAGCATCCACTGGATCCCGGATCAGGTCCGGGATGACAATTGAGACTGGAACGCAGTGAAAGCGCCTCAAAACCCCGGCGCGGCGTCCGGCTTGAGGTTCAGGCTGAGCGACAGCCCGCCGGCGCCGCAGCACGGGCAGGTGGCGGCGATCAGGAATTGCTGGCGCTGTTCCTCGGTGATGTCGGCCTGCTCCAGCAATTCCGCGATCTGTTTCTGAAACGCCAGATGCGCGGCCTGCTCGCCGAACTGGATGCGGTCGTCTGTCATATTGCACGCCTATAGCATGAACCGCTTACGCGGTGTCGCCCCGGCCCACTCCCCCACCCGGCCACCCACGAGAGTATCCTGATGCGTGGCCGGGTGGGGGAGTGGGCCGGACCGCCTTTCATGAAAGAGCCTAGCAGAAATCCCCGCCAATTCCACGAATGCGTTTCATGATCTAAAATTCTGGCGGGTCGAAAAGTTTCCTCTGGAGACGGAACCATGAGCAGCGAACAGGCGGGCCGCCGGGCGGATCCCGTGATCACCGAAATCGTGCGCAGCGGGGTGATCGCGGTGACCGAGGAAATGAAGACCAACCTCATGCGCACCGCCTACAACCACATCATTTACGAGGCGCTGGATTTCACCACCGGGCTGTTCACGGCGAAGGGTGAGACGGTCTCCATCGGGCTCGGCCTGCCGATGTTCATCCGCGGCATGGCGGAAACGCTCAAGGCCAAGATCGAGCATTTCGGCTACGAGGGCATCGAGCCGGGCGACATCCTCGTCACCAATGACGGCTATATCACCGGCAGCCACCTCAACCATGTCACGCTGAGCCTGCCGATCTTTCACGAAGGAAAGCTGGTCGCCTTTTCGGTCTGCATGGCGCACTGGCTGACAATCGGCGGCGCGATCGGCGGGGTGACGACCGATATCTATTCCGAAGGGCTGCAGATCCCGATCCTCAAGCTGCAGCGCAAGGGCGAGATCAACCAGGACCTGGTCGATATCATCATGATGAACGTCCACCTGCCGAAACAGGCGATGGGCGATCTGCGGGCGCAGCTCACCGCCGTCAACACGGGCGGCAGGCTGTTTGGCGAGCTCTTGGACCGGTACGGGCAGGACGAGGTGCTGGCCGCCATCGATGCCATCATGGACCAGTCGGAGAAGGCGGCGCGCGAGCGCACGCTGTCGATCCCCGACGGGACCTACAGGGCGGAATCCTACATGGATGACGACGGGGTCGATATCGGCAAGCACATTCCTATCGGGGTGAAGGTACTCGTCGAGGGCGACCGGATGACGGTCGATCTGACCGATGTTTCGCCGCAGGTGCGTGGGTTCTACAATTCCGGCCCGACGACCGGCTACGGCGCGTCGCAGGTCGCCTATAAATGCATCACGTCGCCGACCGACTACCCGATCAACGAGGGCAGCTTCCGCTCGCTCGACGTCATCAACCCGCCGGGCCGCGTGGTCTCCGCCGTCCGCCCCGCGCCGATGCGCAGCTGGATGACCATCCCGATGACGGTGGTGGACACGATTTTCAAGGCGCTGGCTCCCGCCATCCCCGACCGTGTGATCGCCGGCCATTTCGCCGATCTCGGCAATGCTACCCTGTTCGGTTTCCTGCCGGACGAGGGCCGCATGGTGATCACCTCCACCGGCCCCATCGGCGGCGGCTGGGGCGCGAAGATGACGGAAGACGGGGTCAGCGCCACGGTCTGCATCAATGACGGCGACACCCATAACAGCCCGGTCGAGCTGATGGAGGTCAAATACCCCGTGATGTACGAGAATTACGGGCTGATCGCCGATTCCGGCGGGGCCGGGCGACAGCGCGGCGGGCTCGGCATCCGGTCCGACGTGCGGCTGCTCAAGCCGCTTACCGTGTCGACCCGGATCGAGCGCATGAACTGCAAGCCCTGGGGGCTCGAAGGCGGGCTCGACGGTAATGGCAACGAGGTCGAACTCGAAGTTGACGGCGAGGAGCGCAAGGACACCGTCAACGCCAAGGTGTTCACTGCGCGGCTGTCCGGTGGCGACATGGTGCGCATCCGCGCCGGCGGGGGCGGCGGGTTCGGCCCGCCCTGGGAGCGCCCGGCGGCGAAGGTCCGAGAGGATGTTCGGCAGGGCTATGTGTCTCTCGATGCCGCGCGGGACGAGTATGGCGTGGCGCTGGACGCCGAAACGCTGGCGATAATCGAGGACGAAACCGAGCGGCTGCGCGCGCAACTCGCCGCCGCGTAGAAATTTTCGGTCATTCCCGCTAGAACAGGCACGGCTTCGAACGCAGCAAACTTTAGCGCAGGAAAATCAATGCCCGACGGTGACAGTTCAGAGAAATCACGTATCCGGCTCGCCGCCGATATCGGCGGCACCTTCACGGACGTTGCCGCGTTCGACGAGGAAACCGGCTCGCTGCTGCTCGGCAAGGTGCTGTCCACGCCCGACCGGCTGGTCGACGGAATCGAAGGCGGGGTCACGCGCGCCGGTACCGATTTCGCCTCCGCCGGGCTGTTCCTGCATGGCTCGACGGTGGCCATCAACACGATCCTCGAGCGTACCGGCGCGAAGACGGCGCTGATCACCACCGAAGGTTTCCGCGACGTTTACGAGATCGGTCGCATCAACCGGCCCGATTCCTACAATCTGTTCTTCCAGAAGCACGAACCGCTGGTCGAGCGCGCGCTGCGCTTCGAGGCCAAGGAACGCATGCTGGCCTCGGGCGAGATCAGGACGCCTCTGGACGAGGCGCATCTGGCCGAACTCGGCAGGCAAATCGACGATCTGGGGATCGAGGCGGTGGCGATCCTGTTCCTTCACTGCTACCGCAACCCGGACCACGAAATCCGCGCCAGGAAGTTCCTGGAAGAGACCTACCCGAACCTGTTCGTCTCCGCCTCGCACGAGCTGTCGCAGGAATATCGCGAGTTCGAACGCACCTCCACCGTGGTGGCCAACGCGTATATCGGCCCGCGCGTCCGGACCTATATCCAGGGCATCGAGGACCATCTGCGCGATGCCGGGTTCGACGGCTCGTTCCTCGTCGTCCAGTCGACCGGCGGGCTGTACGAGGCCGAGGAAGCGCGCAACTACTGCATCCGCATGCTGGAATCGGGCCCTGCTGCTGGCGTCATCGGGACGCAGGCGCTGTGCAGCGCGCTGGGGCTCGAAAACGCCATTGCGTTCGACATGGGCGGCACCACCGCCAAGGCCGGCGTGATCTACAAGGGCGAGGCGCTGACCACCGGCACCGCGCTGCTCGGCGGCTATGAGAAGGCGCTGCCGGTGCAGATCGCCATGATGGATATTTTCGAAGTCTCTGCCGGCGGCGGCTCCATCGCGCGGGTCGATGAAAACGGCGCGCTGCGCGTCGGACCGCAGAGCGCGAGCGCTGTGCCCGGCCCGGCCTGCTACGGGCAGGGCGGCGAGAATCCCACCGTGACCGACGCGAACCTGCTGCTCGGCCGGCTTGGCGCCGACCGGTTCCTCGGCGGCGAGATGACGCTGGATGTTGCCGCCGCCGAGAAGGCGATGAAGGAAAAGCTCGCCGACCCGCTGGGGATGGAGGTTACCGCCGCAGCAGACGGAATCCTGCGCATCGCGACCACGGCGATGTCCTACGCGGTCAAGGGCGTGACGACGGAGCGCGGGCTCGATGTCGGCGATTTCGCTCTGGTCGCCTATGGCGGGGCGGGGCCGCTGCATGCGTCGGCGGTGGCGCGCGAGCTCGGCATTCGCAAGGTCATCATCCCGCGCGCGCCCGGCGTCTTCTCGGCTTTCGGCATGCTGTTCTCTGACCTGCGCTACGACTATGTCCGTACCTGGTTCACGCCGCTGGACGATGCGCCGTTCGACGAGGTTGAGCGTGTCTACGGCGAGATGGAAAACGAGGGGCGCGGCGCCATTGAGGCGGCGTCGGTATCGCCCGAGGCGGTCACGGTGAAGCGCGCCGCCGACATGCGTTATGTCGGACAGGAGCACGCGGTGACGGTCGACCTGCCCACGGAACTGTTTGCCGCCCAGGATCGGAACGCCATCAAAAAGCTGTTCGACGACATGCACGAGCTGCGCTACGGCACGTCCGCTCCGGCGGAGAAGGCGGAAATCGTCAGCCTGCGCTCCACCGTCACGGGCGTCATGAAGAAGCCGCCGCAGGAAACCGTCGCCGCCGGCGATGCGACGCCGTCTGCGGATGCGGCACGCGGCGACCGCCCGGTCTATTTCAACGATGTCGGAGACTTCGTCGATACGCCGACCTTTGCGCGCGATGCGCTGCTGGCCGGAAATGTTATCGACGGGCCGGCCCTGATCGAGGAACATGCGTCGACGACGGTACTCATGCCGGGCGACCGTGTAACGGTGGATCCGTTCGGCGATCTGGTTATCGAGGTCGGCGCCCGCGCGTAGCATTCGGCGGGAAGGCCGGCGGTCCATGCACAGGAAGCGATGCCCGACGATGGACCAGAGGTTGGAACGGGAACGCGCGCTTCAGGGCTGATGCGCTGGGGCGGCCTTGCGCTGCTGTTCCTCATCAGCGCGGTCGGGGCAGCGATTCTGTTCCGCATCGAAATCGTCGAGGCCGTCGTCCGGCATCAGATCGTCAAGGCCGGTTTCCCCGAGCCTGAATTCCGGATCGAACGGCTCGATCTGGACGGGCTGACGGTGACCGGCATTTCCGCCGGCGACCAGGGCTCAGTCGAACGGCTCGATCTCGACTACTCCCTGCAGGGGCTGATGGAGGGTCGGGTCGAGCGGATAAGGATCGTCGGTCTCGCGGTCGATCTCGACCGTCTGAAAATCCGGAAGACGGACGGCGGTGGCGGCGCTTTCACGCTGGAACGCCTGCCCCGCATCGACATCGAGCGCGCCAGCATTCAATCGGCTGAGGGCAATCTTCGAGGAAACGCCCGCCTCTCTCCTGAAACGCCGGACAGGCTCGGATTGCGCCTCACGGTCATGGCTGAAGAGCCGTTCGGTGCTGCATCCCTGTCGTTCGAGGGCAAGCTTCTGCGGCATATGCCGGACAGCTGGGCCCTGTCCGGCAGGGCAACGGCATCGGCTGACGCGCTCACCTCAGGCGAAACGAGTGTAAAGGGGCTGGCCGCGGATATAGCCGTTTCGGGGACTGTCGCCGGCAAGGATGCCAGCCTCGCGTTTGGCGAGCCGGCCCGCCTTTCGGCGAAGTCGATAGCGTATAGCGGAGAGTTTCTGGCGCACGATCTGGAGGTCTCTCTCGCAGGCCGGTTCTCGATTTCGAGCGGACAGGGTGCGGTGGCCCTGAATGCCGGGAAGCTGATTGCCGCGGGCGCAACCGCCCGCAGCGCCAGCGCGTCGTTGCCGTTCCGGTTCGATATCGACAAACGGCGGATTGCCATCGAACTGGACGAAAGGGCCCGCCTTTCCCTTCTCGGCTTACGGGTTGCGGACGCTGCCTCAGCCGCACGGTTTGAAGTGTCGGTCGACGGTCCGACGGCGCTATCCATACCGCGGGAGGACGCCAGGGCGCGACCGGCCTTCTGGCATGACCTGTCGGTTCAGGTCCAACAGCTGCAGACGGTTGGCGATCCACCGGTTACCCTTCGTCCCGGCAGGGTCCGGGTCTCTGGAGAAGTTTCTCCTGAACTTTCCTATCGGGGCCAGATCAACCTTCGCAATCCCGGCGTACGGGTCGGCGACCGGGCGTTCGATATCGAACGGTTGCGCATCCGGATGACCACCCGTCCGGGCCTGAGAGTGCCGGAAGCGCATGTCTGGGGCTGGTCGCTGCGCCACACCGGACCCGGTCCGGATATCGGTCCTGTTTCGTTTCGGGGCAAGGTACGGCATTCGCAGAAATTCGTGACGTCCGAGAGCGATATC